>MDSZ01217680.1_pt1 | contig 26300 bp, 5 predicted proteins | sample 811201 | NCBI WGS metagenome assembly MDSZ01 (sample SAMN05326647, study PRJNA326480) | marine metagenome | isolation source: seawater | place: Indian Ocean: North | collected 2010 | reverse complement strand
TGAACAATCTCAATAACATTTCCATTGTAAAGTTCACTTACAACAGTAGATTCAACATCAACTTTTGCATTATTACCTAAAACTGTTCTAGTGTCATTATTAGATCCATAATGTATTATATTGTCATTAATAACAAACTTCTCACCTTGAACATCTGTCAACCATAATGTATCAATGTCTTCAGTAATTTTAGTAATTACTATTCTAGCAGCACCACCAGATAAAATATTAGCCGTACTAGAAACATCAACTTCTAATACTTCACCAACAACATAACCAGAACCAGCATTACTTACACTATTAATCTGTGTTATGCTTCCATTAACAAAAGTTAATGAAGCAACAGCACCTGTACCAGATCCAGTAATAGATTTTAAGGAACATGAAGCTTCTGTAAAACTATTTTCTAGTGCTCCAGTAGTACTATTTTTACTATTAAATCCGCTACCAGTTATGGTAACTTCAACACCATAATCTTTTAAAGCAGATCCAGATCCACCTGTAGTATCAATAGGTGCTCCTCTTTCTTCGATAACACCAGTAATACTATCATCTTCACTATCAGTAATTAATCCAGTACTAATTTTCCTACCTACAGGTATAGATACTGCTTCTGCCGCAGTAATTTGAGTTACACCTAATTTAATCTTTCTAGGTAAAGTCCTAACAGGATTACTAGGTAGACTTTGAGTATTTAAATTACCAGGTTCAACTGGACTGTTATAGAACGTAGTAGTTCCAAAGGGAACAAATGATGCTTTTCTAAGAGTAAATTTAAGATCCTGATACTGACTTGGTGTCCAGATTGTACCATTCTGTGATTTAAATAAACTACCACCAATATATTGCTTTGTTACAACACCAAATTGTGATTGATCACTAGTTGCAGGTAAACCTACAGGTGGAGTAACACTCTTCTCACCCATAGTAGCAACCCACATCTCATATTCATCAGAACCAGGTGATAGGAATACAAGAGCATATTCTTTACCAGATTCTAGATAAACTGGTGATGGGAATCTAATAGTCGTTGCTGCTGTAGCATCGTCAGATGTATTAATATTATTTGGATTTAAAGCTACTTGAGCAAAATCTTGAACAAGGAAACTTGTAGGTGTTCCTAATTCAACTTCTCTAAGTTCAACAAAAACCTTAGCATTTGGATCTTTCTTATAGAAATAAACATCAAATGATGTTAAGAATGCTCCAGTTTCATCAACAGTAAATGTTTGTGCTAGAGGATCCCTATAAGGTGCTTCTATCCTTACAGTAGAAGACTCTGAATTTGAAGTTACAGATACAGTAGTCTCATTAGGTTTTTGTGCAGGTTCTGGTGGATTTCTAACACCAACAGTAGTTGTATTCTGAGTTAGAATAGTTCCTGTTCCTGTATATGTTCCACTAGCATCACTAGCAAGAGCAGTACTACCTGCTGGAACAAATCCTCCAGTCGTATTAGCAGTAAGTCTAAATGTTTTCTTACCTGTGTAGAATAATACTGATGGTTGTGGCGTAGAATTAGCATCTCTAAAGAAGAAAGCACCTAATACATCCCCCCATTGATCAGACATTAAATCTGTGTTGGTTATAGTTGCTTCAGTTCCACTTGTTTCTCCTACAAGTTTAGCACCTTTAACAACATATCCCCAATAATTTTCATTATTTGCTAAAGCATATACATCAGTATTAAACAATACGGATGTTGCTGAATAACTATCAGCTGGACCTGGACGAGATCTATCAAATGGATCAACTGTATATTTCTCAACAGTTTTATTAGGAGACCCTAATCCAGCACCAACTTCTGGTCTTGTAGCATCGCCAAATTTATGACTTGGTGCAGCAGATCTTATATATCCAATCTGCGTTGAACCATTCATAACTCTAACATTTTCACCAACATTAAACCCAGTAGATGCTGTTTCCATCTGGATTTCGATTAATTTAGGAACTATATCGGGTATTCCACTATCTAACTTATGAACATGCTTTGTATATGGTTTTAAACCATTAGCAGAAAATGCTACGTTTCTAGAACGCATAAACTGATCGGATTCACCACTAATCTTAACACTTTCAACATAATCAAATTCCCTACCAGCACCTTCCAATTGATTAGTAAATGATGTAACTACAGTTTGTGTATGGGTTGTAGTTGTAGTTGTGGTAATATCAGTATGATTACCATCAAATTCATCTTGATCTGCTTCGACTTCAGTTTCTGTTACCTCTACAGCAGTATTTGAAGTTGTATTATCAGAAACTATATTAGATATTTCATTCCAAGTTGCTCCAGTAGACTCTGTTCTATGATTATCAACATATATTGTTCTAGTCCAATTATCTGAAGGAGGATCTAAAATAATACCACCAACATAAACAATAACATTAAATGGATTAATATTTTCAACACCAGATGCTTGTGGTTGATGAATCCACTGTACTTCATCATATTTAAGAGTTACTAAATCTCCCGTCTTCTGACAATTTGGATCCAATAAACTCAAATTTGATGACATATCAGCAGTTTCATAATCAATTCCTGGATTTAAACCTATCTGTGCTCTCATAGACCAGAAATCAACAGCACTAATCAATTCTTTATTAACAACATCTACATCACATCTAGAAGCATCTTCAGCAAAACTAATAAAATCTCTATTTTTAAAATCATTAACAATAAATCCTGTTTTGAATCTATCCAAACCATCAGCATCTTTTATTGCTAGTGATTTTGTATCTAATTCTAAAGCAGTAAGAGAAGTCATTACCTCAAGATTATCAATTCTCTTCTCTAATTTACCAATATCTCTCATGGTAAATCTTCTATTATCATATAATCTAATAGCAGGACCTTTCATAGGGTCATACAAATATGGTGGGAGTGATATCTGAGCAACTTCCATTGAATCGCCTAATTCAGTTGGAGGTGCTGGTTTATCATCAGATACACCTTTAATCAATTTAACTTCTTCAAATTTATTAATTACTAATTTATCAATTCTAGGTAAGTAATAACTATATCCAACAATAGTGCTCTCATCTGGACTTACAACATATCTGGTATCAGTTTCAAGTAGTCTACTGTTATAAGAGAATGGTGAAGATGTCGTTTGTTGTCCAGGAGTATCATTTGGTACAAATTTCTTAACTCTTGGTCTAAAATCAAGAATATCTGATGCTCTATCATTTCCAACTGTAGGAAGATCATGAGTATATCTTTCTTTATTATATGAATTAACAGTATAAAAATCACCATTGCTATTTTCAGCAGATTCATAATAATCAAAAATAACTAATAATCTCTTAGATGGTTTTGCTGCTGATGCCTTTCTTACAATTCTTGAATAGTCACAGAATTGTTTTCTATGACCTTTATCTAAAGTAAAGTTAGATGTTCTATCAACATAATTACCCTCAGTTACTTTTTGACAAACCGATTTAATATTTGATTCTCTAAATTCTATTGTTTCACCTTTTACAAATTTATTAGCATTTAAATAAACAAATTCAATATTCTCATTATCAACACGGTTTACAATTTGGCCTATTGCTCTACTATCACTACCAATAACCTGTTCTCCAATAAAGGAATTTGTCAATAGACCTAATCCAGAAACAAATTTCAATTGATCTAATGTTGGTGCAACTTTATCTTTAGATTCATATACAGCATGAATTTTAACAACATCTGGAATATTTAAAGATATTTCTTTATCTTCAACTCTTAAACCATATGCACTACTAATTCCTAAATTTGTCGACTCATTAGATACATTAATAGTTTTTGTTACTGCTAATGTAGAACTTCTAATATAATTCTTTTGCTTAGTAGCTAAACCAAGTTTCTTTAATGTACAGTTAATTGTAGCTGGTATTGCTGCAGCATCAGCACTACTATACTTCAATCCAGAAAATACAACAGTAGCACCATTATTTGATATATGTACTTTATCATCTGTTAAATCTTCTGATACACCATTCTTATAATGAATAGAATATCTTTCTGCATCAAAAGGCTCAAAGAAAGCAGTAGTGATACCTAAAGCACCATCATTACCAGAACCATCAAATAATTCGCTAGTTTGAAGTGTTATTCTAAAGGTAGAATCTGGGTTTTTATCTTTAACTTGACGAGTAATAGTAAGATTAGAATCTGAAAGATCTACTGTAGAAATATTTTTCTTTGGTAATCTAGTATATAAACCAGATCGACCTAAATTAATAATCTTAGGTACTTTAATCCTAAATGCTGATTGATTATTACCACTTACAAGAGTTCCATCATTAACATCAGAAACTGTTGCTACACTCTTAAGTGTTAACTGTTCTCCATTTGCAGAGATATTAGATACTCTATTATATGTTTCATTAGTTGCTGATGATTTTTGATATCCAATTATACTATCTGTTTTTATACCAACTTGTCCACTAAATCTTCTTCTAGGACAAGATGCTAAATTTTCAGTTATAGCTCCAGTAGTAGCATCCCATGTAATTTCAGTTAAAACGTTATTTGATAGTCTTTGAATCTTAATATAATAAACATTACATACTGATGAAGCACCTTTAACAGCACCAGAAGGAGCAGAACCACCTGCGTTTGTATATTCAGTAAAGTTTAAATATTTTAATTGCCCACTAAATGCTGGTGAATTGTTAGAAGTTCCATCATATAATATAATTTCTGTAGCAGAACCAGAAACACCAGGAGTACCATAAGCAGTACCATCACTAACTTTTAAGAGAGATGCTGGATTATTACCAACACCACCAAATCCTAACCAACCATCACCATCATAACCAACTGTAATTTTAACTACGTCTGATAATACAGTATCTGTTAACCACAGTATACTCAAATCACCATGACCAGATCCCATGCTTACAAAAGAAGCATCATCACTGTCAAATATATTACCCATATCAATACCAGCAGGTCCAGTAGTGGCTGCTGTGGCATAGCTCACAGTCTCATTATAAGAATTTGCTGCTGTTTGTTCAGACCATCTTGGTTCATCTGAAGCACCCAAATATGAATTATATGTATAATCACCACCAGAACTAACATTTAATTGATCTGTTAATGAAAAATTAGGCAATATTCTATCATATAGAACAGAATCAGCACTAAAATCTACTTGAAATCCACCTACAGATTTGGATTGAAAAACAGATTTTATATCATCTGTTGAATATGTTATAACATTTGATATATTTGCCGTACATGTATCAACTCCAACATTACTAGTTCTTTCATTAAATATTATCTTTTCACCTTTTACAAAACTACCAGTAGTTTGAATTACATGTATTTCTCCACCATTTCTATGCATATCAACATAACCAGTAGCACCACTACTTTGACCAGTTACTTTACTGCCTAATGGAGCTAATATATCTTTTTGATAATCGATATCAACACTATTTGATATCTGGAGTACAGTATATGTCTGTACATCATACATGTACAAGTCCCATTCAGTTGAATCCCCAGTATAAGGAGCATCTGATGGATTATACCAATAAACCCTTGCCTTTCCTACTGGTAATCCACTACCAGCAGTTGGAGTAGCATTAGAACCTTTTCTAGCATTCCACAGTTCAACTACATTAGATACTGGAGTAGCAGCATCATTTTGTCCAATATTAATATATGGAGTACCTTCGCTATGATTAACTTTTAGTAAACTACCCATTCTGAATGGAACGGATCCAGATTTTATGGTTTTTGTGTCTCTAGGTTTTTCTACATCTAAAACTGTTGTACCTGGTAATGCTACGTCAAATCCTCTAACATATGCTTTACCTGGAGACAATTTAACACACATTAAATCGTCAGATGGATCAGCACCTTGGTCAGTTTTCTCACTATCAAGATATAATCCATTAGATCCAATTTCATCATTTAATGAATTTTGTAAATTAACTCTGAATGGATTTACTGAATAGTTTCCAGATTCATCAAATGTTCTCTTAGCAAGATACTTTTTAATTTCAGAATATACTGAAGAATTTTGTATTTTCCTAATCTCACCGTTTCTTACCCTTAATAATTCTACAAAATTAATATCATCAAAATCATCAATTGATTTTTTAGATAATTTAACACTTATTTTAAATCTATCAGCACCAGGAGCAGCAAAGTTTGTAAATCCTTTAGCATTATCATTTAATGATGGGTCATCACTAGCATTAATAATTTCTTCAATAATCTCAAAACCAACCCTATATGTTGGTTTATTTGAATATGGTTCTAATACAATAAGAGATTTAGGAACATCTACAAATGATCCTCTTAAAAAATATACACCACTATCAACACCAAAAGATGATCCAGTTGCTGTTGCATCATCAGCAACTAAAGTCAATACCGTATCACCAGACTTTAATGTAGTATTTCCATAAGTTACATTTTCATCTAGTACTAATATTTCACCATTCGGAAAATGCTCACTTGAACCAGTTGAACTAGATTCTGTATATTTGACAAATATTGTTATTTCATCTACACCCTCTGCTGGAGGAAGAATGTAATTTACAATCTTACCAACAATTTGATAATTTTGACCTCTTACTCTTGTTCCCTCACCCTGTATTACGGCATCTAAGTATATACTAACATCAACACCTAAATGGTCAGCATTTACCTTACAAGCAAAATATGTATTGTCATACGTAACAGATCCAGGTATAACCATAGATCCTTCTTTAAAGATATGATTACCAAACTGTTCTACCTGATTCTGTAGAATTGATTGTAATCCTGATAATTCTCTTGCTTGTACTGGGAAACCAGGTTTAAACAGAACTTTATAGAAATTATCTGCCTTATCAAAATCATCATAATAAGGACTTATATTTAAGTTAGTCTTTTGTGGCATTTTACTTTAGAATTCCAGGATGATTTTAACGTCTTCTTTTTGTCGCTCATTTCGAGCAATCAGAGGTCTATTATCAATATAAACCAATTCCCCTGATCCTTTATTTATCTCAGATTTGGCCAACCCACCTGTGAAGAATACATCGAGATTAACCTGCTTATTACCGCTAGTAAAAGTAGTAATTCCATTATAATTGTTATCAACATATCCCTTAAATCCAGAAGTTTGTCCTTCAACAACAGTTCCTGCTTTAAATGGATATAATTGACCTATTGTAGATATACCAATATAATCAGTATGATCCTGTGCTCCACCATATGCTAATGATCTATCAGTAAAATACTTTAGAACTTTAGTATCCTTATCAAAGGAAGCAACATATGCTCTCGCCTTAACGGTATCACCTGAAGTGTTTACATATGTTTGATGAATTTCTTCACCAACAGTTGGATTTCCAGTTACTTTTTCAGTATCTAAACTACTTGTTGGATCATCTTTAAATTTCATCGCATCTAACGATGAAAACTGATCAGCAGTAAACGAAGTATTAGCATCAATAGTCGTAGGATTTTTTACAATCCCAACTTGAGCAAACTTTGTATCTATAGGAAAATCTTTAGTAGAATCGTCAAATCTAGCGTAGATTAAGACTTTATCAGTTCCTAATTCTGTATAGATGTCATACCCATGTCCTCTACTTGGAGGAATGATTGGTATTAACTTAGCTGAATTACCAGCAGAGTTATTGTTAACTGCTCCTAAATCAACTAAACCATACGTATATCCTTTACCACCAGCACTAACAGTAACATTTGATATTGTCCCTTGAGAAACATCAACTCTTGCCTTAGCACCAGTACCATCACCGACAATATCAACTTCTTGTCCAGTTAATGGTTGATATTGTTTACCAGCATCAGCAATATAAACGTGCTTAATTTGGTTATTATTTACTGTAGAATCACCATTTTCTCTAACTGCTCTAATTTGTGGGTCAGTACTTGTTGCCCAATCATTTGGAACTGTTATATATTCTGTAGAATCAAATTTAATAATATCACTAGGAGAAACAGTATATAAGTACTTCCAAATATAACCATCACCAGATCCACCAGCTTTTGATGGTTCTAGATCAGTAAATGTTGGTTCGTCTTGAGAAACATTTCCTTTAGGATTGCTTCCAGTTGATCCATTAGCAATACAAATATAAACTTTGAAATCAGAGTTCATTACATAATATTTTGCATCATATAACTTAGTTGCTGATTCTAAGGCACTTTTATTCGCACCACTATAATCATCTCTATAGATTTCATATCTAGTTCCAACTTTCCAATCAATTCTTTTCACAACCCTTCTAATATTGGCAGAAGTTATCTTCTTACCAAACATCATAGTATCACTAAAATGAGAATTATTTGAAAAGCTATCAAGTGGTTGAGGTGGATTTGAATTCCATTGCTCAGATCTACCAAAACCAACTACAGGATCTCCTGCTTCTTTATATGTGGGATTCGGTAGACCAATAAAAACGTAGTAATTATTATTCTCAATAGACTCTACGAAATTAGTGGCATTAAGAATTCTAAATTGATCAGTAACAATTGCAGGCATCTTATCAGCTAACTAAACTTTTTTTTCTATTTATAGTCATTATAATACTTGTAATCTTATTGCCCCAGTATTCCTCAATCCCTTAAGTGAAGAATCTGTATAATTCTTCCTTTGGATTGTTGGGAATGATGATAATCCAACATCAACAGTGAAACCAGTTACACCTATAGAAATGGGATTTGAATCTCTAGTAGCATTATATAGTCTACCCCATGACAACCTACCCAAACTGGTTGTTATTCCAATATTAGTTTGATCGAAACCACCAGTTGAAGCTAAACCTACATGATTAGTTGTACTCAATATATTACATGTAATTTCACCTGTTCTACCAGAACTTTCTATATCATGTACTTTATAAATGTTATCAGCAAATGATGTACCAATACCAACTATGGATGTATCATGACTATCAACTGAAATAATTCCATCACCAATCTTAGTATCCTTAATCATAACAGGATAACCAACTAACAAATCACTAACTGAATAATTTCCAATCGCTTGGAAGAAGAACTTAATAGCAAGAGGATGATTGTTAGTACCAGTAGTTGTGCTTATACCAGTAATAATTCCAGAGAAACCCTGAACATTGCTAATAGATGTTATTTTCTCCGACTCATATTGTGGACTCTCAATAAGAACCTGAGGCTGTATTGGCCAACTTGCATAATGACTTGATATTCCACTATATCCAAAACCAGGATTTGTAATATCAATACTAACAACTGATCCATCAACAATATTTGCTGTAGCAGTAGCAGTTACTCCAGTACCTGCCCATACATTATTTGCTCCACCAGTAAATAATCCATCTGGATCAGGAAGTTTAACAGTGGGAGCAACTGTATATCCAGATCCACCATCAGTAACTGATATTGAATCTATCTTATACTGCGAAGTATTACCAATAGATGCTAAACTATTAAGTTCTATAGTTGCTGTTGCTCCTGCAGGTCTTTTTACTTCAGTTCCATCGGATTTAGTAGATCCAGGTAACATTAAAGCATCAACAGCAGCAATATTAACAGAATATCTATCTTGAGGATCTAGTCTTATTGGACCTTCTTCATAGAAGAATGCTTCAGCATCATCTACAAATATTCCACCATTTTGTTGTGTACCAGTATTTGTCTCCACATCAGCAATAATTTTTGCTGTAGGATATATTTGTGGTTCAATAGATTCTCTAGACTTAACAACTAATGATCCTTGAATACTAAGATCCGTTTTCTGTTTTATCCATTCAATTGGTCTATCATTAAATTCATCAATACCTGGTCCAGAATATATGTTAGTCTCAACTAAATTTGATGTTAATATCTCTTTAACAACTCTATCTTTATCTTGAGGGAAAGTTTCTTCACCCAAACTAGGATGACCATGTAATCTAACTTGGTCACCTGGTCTAATTGTTTCTTGAATATCAATAAGTTCAACATCAACTCCTCTTTGACCAAGATAGAAGAATACATCCACTTTATCACCAGAATCTGGTGGTTCAGTAAATGTAAATGTTGTTCCACCTTCAAACTGATAAGCAATTCCAGGAGTTTGTAATACTCCATTTACAAATATAAGAAGAACAGCATTTAAATCTATAGATTCTGATAATGCTTCATTCTTATCAGTTTCAAAACTCAATAACTGACCATTAAAGAATAGTGGGAATCTTCTCCTCCTACCATTCTGCATTAATCTAATATCATCAATGAAATCAATTTCACCAAATTGCCATGCTGAGAAGTAATCATTAAAGACTTCAACAACATTTAATTCAAATTCTTGAAGTGGTTCCTGTAGTCCAATTGCAGGTACTAAACCAATTGGTTTTAATCTATCACCAATCTTAAAGGAATGTCCATCTCTTGCTATATCAAATTCAGATATCTCAAACAATGTAGATCCAATACCTACAGTAGTTTTTGCAGCACCTACCTTTAAATCAAGAAGCAAATTAACACCAGTGTCTGTAGTCTTACCTACCCCTAATCTAGAAACACCAACAACAGGCATATTCTCATAAACTGGTTGAGGAACGATAATTTCAGGATTAACATAACCCGATCCACTATTTTCAATAGTAAATTCTAATGATCCACCAGTTCCTGCAGGAGATTTACCAACATTTATTGTAAATGATGTATTAGATGGAATTTCTTCAATACCTACAGGTCTATTATGAATTGGATCAGTTGTTCTTGGATAATCATGTGTTGTTCTATGACTATCTTGGTTACATGTAAATGTAAGTGTATTAGCAACAAACTGAACATGACTATTTGCTTTTCTTAGTTGATTATCCTTAGCACGTACAAAATTATGTAATGATGTATCTGAAGCTGGTATGTTTGTTAAACATTGAATTTCAAACTTAAAGTCAGTCTTATTTGAAATTTGTACCCATTTATTGTGAATTGGATCACCTTTTCTTGGGTAAGCGTGTTCACTTAAATAATTGTCTTTTGAACAATTAAATACTAAAGATTCTTCCTCAATCTTAACATAATCACCATTACTAAATCCATGCTGTGTATCTGTGGTTATAGTAACAATTCCGACATTAGGATTATAAACAGCATTTTCTATTGTATGGGTTTCCATTACACCAAATCCATGATTAGAATTTGTGGTAACTGTCATAATACCACTAGCAGGATCATATTTGGCATCACTTATAGTTAATGTTCCACCATTGCTTGATGAAATTGGTGAAGAAGAACTAACAAACTTATGATCATTATAAGCAACTCTAGCAGTTACTACAGCACCAGTACCAGCACAACCACCAGGACCAACATTAGTCATGAATGTATTTGGTGATACTGATGTTATTGGTAGATAAGTATCATATGCTGGATCAGTTGTTCTTGGATATGGATGTAAACTCATATCAGCATCTTTAGAACATCTAAAGGTTAAACCACCCTGAGCAATCTTCAATGACTTGGTTCCTGACATTCCATTATCAGTAGAACTCTTAAATGTATGTTCGTAAAAACCTCCAGATTTAACAGCACCAGCAGTGGCACTTACAAAAGTATGAGGATCTGTATTTGTGGAAGGTATAGTAGTTAATACTTGTAATGTTATTGTAGTATCAGTAGTTGCCTGAACAGTAATTGCTGTATTATAATATGGATCATTACCATTAGATCTTGGATATGATTTTTCAGCAGCCGTACCAGTAGCACCACCAAATCCACAACTAAATTTAATAGATTCTTCCTCTAATCTAACACTTGTTCCTGATTTTATAGTATGTGGTCCTATCTCAAGAACCATTAATCCAGTATTAGGATCATATGTAGTTCCTGTCGTTGGTGTATAAGCAACAATTGGACTTGTTCCAACATTTGTTTCAAATTGAGTATCTGTCGCACTGGATACAAGTAACCACTTATTACTTGCAGGATCGGTTATTCTTGGATAAGTATGATCTGATCCATTATTATCCATAGCACAGGTAAATGTGATTGAATTATCATCAAATTTAACCTGTTCATTATTAGTAAACTTATGTGGAACAAATACAGCACCAGGAAGAGCACTTACAAATGTATGATCATCCACATTAGTAGAAGGTATTGTTGACAATACATTTACAGTAATCGTACCAGCATCAGTATCTACAGCAGTGATTGATATAAACGTATCGTATGCTGGATCAGGACCACCAGCAGGATTACTTGTTCCAGATGATCTAGGATATGTCTTTTCAGCAGCAGTACCACCAAATTCACAACTAAATGTTAATGAATTTGGAGCAATCTTAACTTTGTTAGTTGTAGTTAATGAATGCTTACCAATATTCAATACCATATCACCTGTTTGTGGATTATAGTCAGCACCACTAACATCGTAATGTTTACCAGCACTAACAGTCATAATACCAGCAATAGAATCATACTCTGCATAATTAACCTTATAATCCACAGGAGCAGGTATTGTATGACTTCCATCAATAGTTAATAACAAATCACCAGTAACAGAATTATAATCTGCCTTAGTAGGTGTAAATGATTCACCCATAAAGGATCCAGTGTATGCTGTAATAGAATTATTGGTTGAACTTACAAACTTATGGAGATAATTAATATCTGTAACACCAATAGAAACTGGATCACGATAACCAGATCCGAATGTTAATTCATCATAATATGCCCAAACTTCACCATTCTTGAAATAATTATGAGGAATAGTACAAATACCAGCAAATACTTCAAATGTTCTTTCAGATGTAACTCCAACTAACTGTAAAGGTCTATCAGTATCTTGGAAAACATTAGTTGTTATTCCAGCATGTTGTACCTCACAATCCATCCACATATTTTCTACTTTAACTGATTCAGGAGTTCCTAAAGCAAATCCATGTCCAGTATTAGTAGTAACTGTCATAATTCCAGATCTATGGTCATAATGAGCAGTTTGGATACCACCACCAACAGGTCCAACTGATGTTCCAACACCAACAATACTACCAATAGTACCATTAACCAACTTAGGATGAACTCTAGCACCAACTAAAGGAGCATAACCACGTCCAACTGTTGATCCTAAAGAAACTATTAATCCACCTCTAGGAATTTGGTTTTGATTAATATCAAATTCAGATTGAATCTTTTGTCCATTTTCAGAACTAATACCAGTAAATACAACACTAGAAATTCCAGCAGTAGTATCTGTTACAATCTCATAATTATTTCCTAAGTTGTTAAGAGTTAAAGGTGTTTGGAATACTCCATTAACAAATAAAATACCATTACCCACACTAACACCTGTTGATGTATTAGCACCTCCAACAGTTAGAGTATATGTTCTTCCAATTCCAGTAAATGAATCTGAAAGATCATCAAATATCATATTTGTATCATAATTTGATCTTAAGAAAGTTCTTCCACTATATTCTGCTTTAACATAGGGAAGATTTGTTTCACTTCTTCTTGTTCTAGTATTTCCTTTTGGAGCATCTAAGAACCATGCTGTACTATCAACAACATTAAATGATCCTCTATAAACTTGAACATTACTGTTGGCAACATGAATTTCTTCTGGTAATCCTAAACATCCTCTCTTAACTTTAACAAGAGGAATTGTTCCATCAACTGAATTAATTGTTCCTACAAGATCTGTACCAAATCCAACTTCTTCAACCTTCATATATTCATTATTAATCTTTAATACATCTCTTGGTTGAACGGAACTTATTCCACTCAAAGAGAACTGAGAAAGACCTATACCAATTGTTGCTGGAAGATTATGATTAATTGAAGTATATGTAATTGGTTGTTGAATAATACCATCAAGTCCAATAACAGTTTTACTCAATTTATTTGTCATCTCAAGTTTATGGGCATTACCCTGACCCGAATTAGTAAATGTTATTGGAATAGCATCATCAGCACTTACATACTCTTTTCTACTAAACAACTGAATCTTATCTGGATCCAATGCCTTAACATATACAGTAGATGGCATTGTTGTTTGAACAAACCCACTATTGTCCATAGTAGCAGCGATTCCTATTGCTACTGGAGCAACACCTATAAATGTTGAGGCTTCTTTATATGTTATCTCTTCATTATCATTAAAGAAATGGTTTGGTATTGTTAATGTAGTTCCACCACCAACAGTTGTAGAAACAGTATTTGGATCTGCTGGATTAAATCTCTTAAAGTAAATTGGTGTTCCTTCAAATTTAAGATCAAAATTAACCTTATTTCCTCTAGTACCATTAGGACCATCATATGATGCTAATATTAAATCACTAGAAACTGGACCATACTCTAGAATATCTGGTTCATTCTCAAAGTCATTTAAAGTACTGAATACTTCATTATATGCCTGAACTTCGATTAATTCTTCAGTATCAATAAATTCTTGATCTGGGTAGAATAAAAACTCAAGATTTTGTCCAGCAGTATTTGATCCAAAAGTTCCAATACCACTATCTGTTCCAACAGAAACGTGTGGATATTGAACTGTTACCGCATCATTATTCCTATCCTGTATAACAATAACTTGATGAATGGCAGAAGTAGTTCCACAAGAAACCCTTATAAGAGATTTGACAGTACTGTCATTTTCTATAACAAGTGGTTTAGTTACCATTATTGGTTGTATGCTCCCTGAAGAACCCTTACCACTAGAATATGAAGATTCGTATCTAAGGGTTCTTTCAGATCCTTCTGGTTGACCTGGAACGTTAAATCTGTATGTTCCTATACCAGCAGTAGTCGTACCAAGTCCAACAATATTTGTACTAACAACTAATGCTGAGTTCCTATCATTAATACAATCAAAAGAAATAATTCCCGATTCTACCTTTGTTGTTAATATACCAACTTTACTTAAATCGCTACTACTGAATGAAACATCTAAAACATCTCCATATATTTCAGAAATATATGTACTTTCTCCATCATAATTTATGATGAGTTCATTATAATCTAATTCGCCAGTAACTTTGTCTTTTATAATTGAATTAGCATAGAAAGCATTGAAGTCTGTATGTGAAAATTCTGCTATAGTTGTAGTAGTAACTCCTAATGGAATTGCCCTCCTACCTATAGTAACGTCCATGAATCCAAGATTATTGGTAGATGGACGTGTATTACTCTTACTTAAAGTTGCAGTATGAGTACTGTCAATACTTACAATTTCTGTTCCTTCTTCAATACCAGGACCAGTTAGAGTTGTTCCAATACCAACTTTAGATACTGATGTTAAATCAAAATCCTCACTAGTTAATGTTGTTCCACTTATACTTCCAGTAAATGTAGTTCTACCAATGGCAACATCAACATTTTTACCTATCAAATCAACAGATCCAAATTCTTTAGTACCAGAAGATACTAAATCACTACCAAACGATGTTTTAATAATCTTAAGATCATGATCTTTTTCAAATTTTTCAGTAGGAGTAAAGTTTAAAGTTTTTCTATTGAAGTTATCAACATCAGCAGAAAAATCACCAAGTTTTATATTAGTAAAGTCGGATGTTTTTTCTAATATGAAAGCATTATCAGTGCTTGTTAATACTATAAGATCACTAAATTGAGTATCAAATGTATCTGGATCTATAATCTGTACCAAATATTTTGCATAATTTGTATTAATTTCTTCTATTTCCGTGAATAGATCTTGACTACCTTTACTTGAGAATCTACCACTAATATCATCATGAATAATAACCCTATTTGTTCTACATTTAGTGTAATCGGTTAATCTCTTATTTCTAAAATTAACAAACTTAGAATTAATATCATCTCTCACATCATAATCATTAGCAAGATCAAAATAATTAATGGTATCTACTCTTCTTTCAGAAGTAATATCAAGAACAATAGAAGATACTACAGGTTGAGTAGTTCCCATACCAACAGCACTTACTTTATTTTCTATTATAGTATCTGAGAAATTCTTAAGACCTGCTGGATGTATTAACCTATTGACTGGATCAACAAAGTCATCCCAAGTTTTTTCACTCTTAATAGAATATGAAAGATTCTGATAATAATCATTATCTGGTATTACTTGGAAATCTTCACTCAATTTGCCAGTATTATCTAACCAACCATAATCCTGTCTATTAGAGTAATCAACTCTAAATTTAGCCTTATTATTAATAAATCCAGTTACTGTAGCAACAGTACCACTAGAAGATCCAGTAATTCTATCTCCTATCTTCAGTTCATCTATTCCATCAATTTTAATAAAATCTTCTCTAGATTCAACAACAAAAATATTTTTCTCTACAAAATCTAGTCCTTCTTTAACTAAAATAGTTTCATTAAGTGCGAATCTAGCTCTTTTTTGAACAGGAGCAAAAGTAGGATACTTAGATCTGTTTATAATATTGGCATATCCTGATTGATATGTTTTAGCAATTCCAGGATTTGTACTTACTCCAATTAAATCAAATTCAAGAACATCTGGATTTATTGCTTGATAAGATTTAACTTTAAAGAATTGATACTTATAATTTTCAGAGTTATAACCAGTCCAACTAGGATCAATAGTTACACCAGATGCTGATGATTGTTGTGTTCCAATACCAGATTCTCCAAATAATTGAATACCTTCAACAAAAATTTCATCACCCTCTTTAAATGGAGACTCATTATATCCATTAATAGGTGTTTCCATAACACATCTAGCCACTGTTCCATTAGTGGTCATAGAAACTATTCCAATACCATTAGAATTATTGACAGCAACAACTCTATGAGTTACTGAATCTAAACCTTTAATAGGAGCAATTACATTGACCCCAGTGATACTTTGATATGGAACATTAGCAGTTAATGAGGTTCTATCAACTACTTCATCAGTTTCTGGATTATAAAGAATCAAATCTGGAGAACTTAGGTAATCAAGACCACCATCAACAACTTCAACTTCGTCAATTTGATCTAAATCGTCTATCCTAACAACTGGTGGAATAAACGCTTCTGGTCTTAATGTTTTATCTGATGAATATTCAAATCCAAAATCAATTATTCTTATCTGATTAATTTTACCAATAGAAGTAGACAAAGCTACTACATTAGCATTCTCACCCTGTAAACTAGTTACGGAAGTAAATCCAGGTACACTCTTATAACTAAAACCTTCTGATATTAATTTAACACTCTTTATAGGTCCAACTACTGTTTCAGATTTACTAGAATATTCAATAACATCACATTGATCCTTCTCATACGTCAAAACTTCAGGAACTGATCTTGGTGAAATCTTAAATGTTTCGTCAGTAACATCAAATACTTTATAATCACCACTATAATTACTATCTACAAACTTAATTTGAGAATAATTAAGAACACTAGTATCTGTTGTACTAATATAACCACCCTTTTCTAAAGCATAATACATTACGGATGGCAATGCTGTGGAGAATCCTATTGATACTGCAGCACCTACAATATTTCCACCAAAGTCAAAAATCTGTCCACCTGTTGTACCTAAACCAACTGTTCCAACTCCAGAAACACTGAATGTTTCTCCTGCTACACCAGCATTAATAAATTCATTTTTATATCCTTTATCATAAAATAGTTTAAAATTAAACCCATCTAAACTGCTAGTTGATAAACCAAATGTTAAATTTGAATTTTTAACAACTGTTATTTGTGGGTTAATTAGAGAAACTTCATGCTTATTACCACCATCACTAGTAATATTAACAATATTTGGTGGTGTTGATACAGAATCTTTATATGTCTCAGATAAATTAAACTTATTTGAATCTATTTCATGTACAAAATAACCACCAGTAGTTAATCCAGAAGCTATTTCATCGCTATCATAGAATAGTTTGTCACCAGTTTTATACCCATGATTATTAATTGTTATGGAATTGTTAAGAATATCAATGTCTGATGCTTCAAAAATTACAGTATTAATTAATAATTTCTCATGTTCTTTATTGTAACTAACTGTTACTGGAGCAGTAGATCCCAATCCAACAACAACATTAGGTATAACATTTAGTGATATCAGATCATTATTTTGTAATCCATGAGTTGTTGTATTTGCTGCTCCTATTTCAGTAATAACTGTGGAAACAATCCTATCAATATTAGCAGTTAATTGCTCATGATCAGATTCAAGTGTATATTCATAATCATTACTACCGTTACCGAAGAAATATAATCCAGCTTCTGTTTTTGCTGCTCCAGCATTTGTAGCAAGTCCTATATGATTTGTACCTTTATCAATAACATATAAATCACTAACACCACTAGACTGATTTGGGATATAAAACTGATTTGATGCATCATCATCTCTACCAACAAGGAAAGATGCTTGTGCTAATGGTTTTCTTAATTTAACCTTTTGACCTGTTGTAAATGGATGATTTGGTACATATATTGTTTGTGGTGGAACAGGAACTTCAAGACTAATTTCTCCATAAGTATAATCTAAACTAGATCCACTAGTAGTTCCTAATCCAACTGAATTTTTTGGATTAAAATATTCAATTTGATTAACTTTAGACTCAAAATAATCAGTCTTAACAGGAATAGTAATACGATTGTTTAATACATCAATATTAGAACCATAAGTATGTCCAATACCAGTTCCATACCTCTTAACTCTTATAATTTTCTCTAGATCATAAAGATTTAAAACTTTAAGAATCTCACTACCAATTTGAATAGATCCACCAATAGAAACTGTATTTGGTATTTCATTCACATAAATGTCTTCAACAGTTCCAGCAGAACTATTATTAACATTCATTGTCTTTGCTAATCCAATAATATTCGTACTAATACCAACCTTAAACGAATTATTTAATCTATAATTTGATGTACTAAGACCAGAAATCAATACTGTATCTTCATCATTTAATGGTAGTGAAGGTAGGAAATGAGCCTCAATTTCATTCTCATTCTGCCAAACCAAAATAGCATTCTCAAATTTAGTTAACTCAGTCTTAATACTAGAAACACCAATACCAACTATCTCATCAACCATTCCTCTAGCACCAGTACCATTAGTACCAGTATTATCAAAAGTGGTAAAATCCCCAACTTTATACTTTGATCCACCATCTAAAACTTGGAAACTATCAACAACACCTCTAGTTACTGATTCAACAACAGATTTTTGTTTAATAATCTCATTAGACTCAATCAAGAAATCATTATCTGCAAATCGATCATTTACTTTATATGGGAATGTATTTCTAGATAAACCAGAGGCATTAAAATCAAAAGATTGATCTAATGAAATATTTTCCTGAATTAATGGTAGTCTATATGTTTTACCAATAAAATATGGGAATACTGGTGTAATATTATCACTATCTAAAGTAGCAAAATAAGCATATATTCCATTAGGGAATTCTGGTGTTTTACAAAATCTTCCATTATGTTTATCTAAATCACCGTTAGCATTGTATCTCCAATCATTTACAAAGAATCCAGCAGGAACATCTGGTCTATCAAACCAATCAATATCCTTAACATATCCAGAAACTAAACGCTTAACTTCTCCAATATCATCAGGATCAGAATATCCATATGGTCCATAAATTGGACATCCATCATATGCCCAACCAATAATAGGAGAATGTGTACCAATTCCAGCAGCAACATCAACTCCTACATCATTAAAATGTTCTGCTAAATGCTTACTATAAGCACTAATATTAAATGTTACAGTATCTGGATTATCACTTAATCTCTTTTTATTCTCTTCATCATATTGCCATGTAGTTGGATCTTCTGCTAAATGATAATTGCCAAGAGTATTCTCATGATTTACTCTATCAATAGATAATTCTCTTACTCTAGCATCTAACAATCCATTATGACCTCTAGCATTTACAAATACATTTGTACTTGTATCAGAATATCCAATACCAGTATTAATAACAACAACATCAACTAATTGACCATTATTAATTATTGGTTTTAATTGTGCACCACTACCAGTAGGTCCACTTATCTCTAATTCTGGTAGAGAATTATATTCCTTACCTCTATTAAGAACAAAAACGTCCTTTATTTCTCCACTCTCTACAAAAGCTTTTACTTCGGCATCTCTACCATTTTGAATAGAAATACCAGACTTTAACTTATGATTAACAACTCTTGATCCATAATGACTGCCCTTTTCATAAACATATGCTCCAATTATTTCACCTGTAACGATAGGTGTTACTAAATTTGTAAAATCAACAGCAATATTATTATCTGAAGTAGCTTCTACACTTACACTAATATCTGGATATTTAAATACCTGATATCCAGTACCAGTAGATCTTAAATCAACATACTTTCTTCTTGAATAGTCTTCAGGATGTGTTAATTTAAAGGAATTTTCATCAACTTTAACAACTCTATAAGAAAGAGAAGTATCTAATCCTTCAATAGTTGTAGGAGAATCTACACCCATACCAACCATTGTAGTATATTCTACAAGATCATTATCTCTAAACCCATGATTTTTAAAGTTTATAGTGTCATAAGAAGTAGATATTCCTGAAGGTTGAACTGGTAATTTTCTATACTGATAATCAGATCCTGAAGATAATACTTTAATAGATCTCAAAGTATTCTTAGATGTTGTTCTAAATTTATGAATACCAGCAGCAGTAGTTGCTGTTGAAAATCCTATAGTATTAATACCAGCAACACCATGTAAGGCATCGTCTGGAGTTTTAAATAATCTAATTCTTGATGGATTTAAAACTTTAACATAATAAGGTGCTCCATTAGTAAGATATTCTGTAACAGTAGTACTTGCTTCTTTAAAGGCAGTAATACCTATAGGATCATGTCCATTACTGTTATAGTATATTAATTGCCCATCTATAAAATTATGCTCACCTTTAAATGTAATTGTTTCTTCTTGAATATCTAAACCACCTGAGAAGAATATATCACGACTATCAAACTGTACTTCCCTAAATCTTGGACCAACAATTGGTTCCAACAAACAACCAGTACCATTACCACCAGATAGTGAGACTGATATTATTCTATCAATATCAAAATTCTGCTCATCTACAATTATTTCTTTTACTGTTCCACTAATAACTGGTTCACATAACGCTGTAGTAGCAGCACCCAATACTGTTGTATTGTATTGAGCAACCAAATTTGTACCAACACCTACTGGGGTTTCTATAACAACCTTAGGTGGATTAACAACATCATATCCAGATCCACCATTAAAGATGTCTATATTCTCTATAGGACCATAATTGATCTTATCATCAGAAATACATGATCTTATTTGAACACCATTAACTAACAATCCAATGTCATTAACTGGTTCTTCTTCTTTAGCACTGACGTTTAAATCTTGAGATAGATTAAACTTACGAAGAGTTCTATTATCTCTTATCTTTTTATTATCAGTTGATACTGGATATAAGTTATGAGATACGCCATTAGCAGGTGTTGAGTTAAATCCTATTGGACTTCCAAAATCAATAGCACTTATTGATTGATATAATTTAACCTTTCTTCTATCTGTACCTACACCAGCATAGTAAACCCCATTATTTTGTAACCCAATGGTTGTTCCTGTTCCTGTCTGTAAAGTAGGTTCAGTTGTTCCTGTTCCTGCTCTATAGACAACAGCATCACCACTGTTAAATTTAACCTCAGTTGGGAAAGTAAACTCTAAGAAATCTATTGGATAGTTTGTTAAGGGATCCGTTTTAGATGGACTGGTTAAAAATGGTTCTTCACCAGTTGGAATAGTGTTTACAATCGATTCGGCATCTATTTCATAACTTGGAAGTGAATTTGAAGCAACATAACCATAATCATTGTCTTTAGTATAAACATTTAATACGTCAGATAATACTTTATTATTACCGTAAGTAATTCCAATTCCAGTATTTTTTGCTGATGCCTTATTAAGAACCCTTCTTATATCATAATAAGCATTTGGATTAGGATCTAAAGACTCATCTAACCAAATTCTATTTGTTTGTATTAAATTAGGTAGATCAATTTGTGTAATTTGACCGCCACCAACCTCAATTTGTGTATTTCTTCTTAAAATAACAAAACTATCACCTTCTTTTAAACTTGATTTATCAATTTCACTTGCTAACTCAAATGTTGTATCTCCAGCATCGATAAATCCGTTAATTTGATACCTAGAACTAGTATTATAAACCCAAGAATTAGCGAAAACCTGTTTAAATGTCTTATTAACACTTTCTACTGGATTTGTAATAACTTCACCTAAATTCTTAACATATATCTCTTGTCCTTCACTTATTAGACTAATATCACCATCAGGTACAAATTCAGATAAAACACCAGTAATTCTTAATTCAGACTTTTTGTTAATATCTCCATTTTCATAACAAAAATAGTTTCTGTTGATCTTAAATCAGATGCTATTTCAATATTTTTATCTACACCAGTACATCCAAAAAATTGATTAATTGATTTGGAGGAATATGTAATAATATTACCATCAACAACAAAATCTCCTGATGTTGGGAACCCAATCGTAGAATCTACTGATATTATCTCCGATCCAGCAGTAACATATTCCAATACCTTTGATTTTCCTGGTATTGTAAATGTACCTTCGATTAAATCTCTATCACTAAATCCAACAAATAATGAAATTTTATAATATTCTTTTCTATCTCTTGTTAATATCTCAACTTCGGATACAGATCCACTTGTTTGACTATCTGTAGACTTAGTTATTGTTTGTCCAACCAAATTGGAAGGATTTCCACTTATTTTCTCTGCTATTATAACTTCTCTACGAATATATTCAGCACCTGATGGTTTAATTAGGCGTTCTTCAAGGTCTAAAACTTCAGCATCCTTACCAAATAAGACTTTAAAAAGAATTTTTACAGACTCAGATATACCTTTTGATTGATAAAATGATCTAGCAACCTTAATAAAATTACCAACATCAATACCAGAAGCAAATTCATTGTCCTCTAAACCAGGTAAGAATGTTTTCTTTAATTTTCTATAAAATTCTTGTAAGAATAGTACACTAAGATTAGTGATTTTAGTTCCCGATGTATGGGAAGCAGCATTAGTATCCTTAAATTCTAAAGTTTCTTTATTGACATTCTGTATTGTCGACTCTATACTAGTTTTATAATTGGTTACTCCACTAAAACCACGTATACAACCAAGAAAAGATGTTGTTGTTTTGCTTGTATATGTTATTATTTCATCATCAATCTTTAATAATCCATCCTCAGCAGGAAATCCTTTAGTAGAATCAACTGTAATAGTTGTTGAACTATCACTAATTCCATCAACTAAGGTACTGGAACCTGTAATAACTTCAGGAACTAAATTATCAACTTTGATATATCGATCAAAGTTTTCTATTATATCACCAGCAGATCCTTGATATTCTAAAGAATTGTAGTAAGTTTTTAGAAAATCAACAGCTAATGGAAAATCAGCAACCACAAATTCGGGAAGCTGACTTTCTAAAATCTTATTTACCTGAACTCTTTTCTCAAATTCTATGCTCATTCTACTTTCTTTCTATTGTTCCGTTAGAATAACTTGATGTGTAATAATCTCTTGAGAATACAACGCCTGATACGTCTTCACCCGATGCAATTACATCCTTAACCATATTTATCTTACTATTAGAAACGTCAAAACTCAGGTACAAATCCTTCAATCCAATTACATCATTAGAATCTGGGAATGCCTGTATCTCAATCAAGTTATTTAGAGCAAGTGTAGAAGTAATATTGACAGTATTTAAGATAATTTCACCTTTTTTATAATTTACTATACCAACATCTTTAGATACAATCTTCATTTCATTCTTGTCATCCTTAGAAACAATACAAATAACACCCTTGTCACTACCGTCTAATTTACCATTAGCGTTTGTATTAGGAATATCAGTCAAATAAACAGTTTTACTATAACCCGAAATGTTAAATCCAGTACTCTTAATATTAAATCCTTCAGGGTTAATATGGAAACGATTTCCAAAACATAACTCATATTGAGCAAATTGATTGATTAATGCTTTTAAATCTCTTCTAATTCTTACTGTTGTAATGTTTGAAGTGATTGCTTCATTAACCCTATCAATCAACTGATTAATTTTACTATATTTAAATCTGCCACCAAACTTATTAATGTCGACATTATTAGAGTATGTGGTAAGAGAATCTAAAATATTTGCTTGTAAATTAGCAGCATCTGTAATTTGTGATGTGTTATAATAGACTGTTGAATCTATTTCAACATATAGTATCTTAAGATCAACAATTTCGGAATTTATACCAGCAATAGCATAACTTTTTAACTTATTTTTGATTTGTTGTTTATCAAAATCAGATACATAAGTACCATTTCTTGGTTTAATACTAATCTGTACTTTACCAAATTGTGGAGGGTCTAATTCTTCACCACCAACAACAGCAACAGACTCCGTTGCAGGGTAAATTGTCTGTATTATTGCCTCATAATCCCTTGGTGTAACCGCCCTGTATTGTGCCGAATATAGTCTAGGAGCCAAATACTTAATAGATGATAAATTCTCGTTCTCAGAACCATTTGAGGCACTTACAACGGTATTTACTGTAACAACTGTGTTAGGTTTGATGGGAACGTTATTGTGGTCGACAAAAGTACCAGCAAAATCAAAGGATCGTGCTCCATTACCCTCTGTACCATCAGTTATAATGTATCTAACATTAATTTGATCCCCTGTTTCTAACTTTTTACCAAAGAATCCATCACCAAACAACAATTCAATTTTTTCATCCTGAACTTCTTGTAATAAGAAGATTTCTGAATCTTTGTTTAAATTTAAAATATTATCAACTTTTTTATATTCTCTACCTGTACCAGTAATATTTGTAGGTTTTACATTGACTACAATGGTAGAAGTGTCAATATTACTATTTCCAAGTATAAATCTTTGATCTTGGTTAGTATTTACTAAAAAAGCACCATTTATAAGTGTTCCTTGAACAATATCTACGGAAAAATCAGCATATCTCTTACCATTATTGGTATAAAGGTTCGCTGTTGTTGCTTCTGAGACTGAAAAACGATAAGATGTGTCATTTACAGTACCAATGCACACTAAACCAGGATTTAATGTAATAAAAGGTATCTGATCTGGTTCACCAATCTTAGGATCATCAATTTCAACAGTGAATGTAACTGATGCTTTTGCTCCTGTTTTTGATCTAGGAACGTATCCTATGTTACGAGCAAGTGATATAACGTTCTCTCTTACGGTTGCAGAGTCCAAAAATGACTCATTTGCCACCAAATTCGCATTAAATGAGTTAATATACGTATTATACGCTAAAATATCGATTAAAACCGAAAAATTAGACCCTTCAAAGTCAAAATCAGTGAAATTTGTGTTTGAAGCAAGGTGATTTTTTATCTCAGTTTTAATTTGATCATAATCTAGGTTGGTAAATTGTGTAAATGGCATTATCTTACCTAGTTGGTTCTAATAAAAATGTAAATTCTTGACGAGGAACTTCCATACCCACAATATCATAATAAATTATGACTTCTAGAGTATTGGCATCAGGTTTTCCGTTAACTTCTACCTCAACATTATCAACTCTAGGTTCAAAATTTTCTATAGTAGTACGAATTTGATCGTTAATTACTGTACGAGTCGTATTTGTATACAATTCAAACAGAGATCCACGAATATCCGTACCTAAAAGAGAGTTAAAAAACTTTTCTGTAGGTATTGTCTCAACTAAATTACGCACAGACCTAGCAATAGCACGTTCATTCTTTAAAATCGGCATATCCTTTGTAATAGGATGTGGTTTAAAGGATAAACTAATGTCTTTAAAAACCTGAGATTGACGTTTTATTACTGTAGGCAAAGCAAACTTAGTATTATGTCACTTTATTTATACCTATTCATTAAAACTATGAGAATTTTGAGGAAATTCTTCGACCCAAGAGGTAATTATGTATTTTGAACCGCCAATTGGAGGGTTTCCACGGTGTGTCCAAGGCCAACTACAAGGAAAAATCAAGAATTTTCCCTCTTTTGGAGCAATTTTTTCTTGTTGATATAAAAATTCTGTCTCACCACCTTCAAAATTATCATTTAGATAGATCATTACTACTAATTGCCTAAAAGAAGAGTATGAATCCTTACCATCACCATCATAATGCCATTGGTGAAACCCTTCAGATGGATTAGTTTTTTGTATTTTACACGTTTTATGCTCAAAATCTCTTGTTCTTAGCACATCATACTTGGACATATAGTGCTGTAATGCCTCACATGAGAGACGATTCCAATCATTATACACCTGAAACATGA
>MDSZ01187685.1_pt1 | contig 26312 bp, 32 predicted proteins | sample 811201 | NCBI WGS metagenome assembly MDSZ01 (sample SAMN05326647, study PRJNA326480) | marine metagenome | isolation source: seawater | place: Indian Ocean: North | collected 2010 | reverse complement strand
TGGCGGAGCGGGAGGGATTCGAACCCTCGATACGCTTTTGACGTATACTCACTTTCCAGGCGAGCGCCTTCGACCACTCGGCCACCGCTCCGCACGCAACCCGGCTGCCGCTGCAAGCGGCATCATTCGGGTTCTTTCATCCAATCGCACTGGAAGGCGGCTCCCTATCGCGAGGCGGGCGAGGTGGCAAGGGGCATCAGCAACAGAGCTTTACTTTGTTGAATAGGCCTTGTTTGATGGCCCGATGATCCGTCCGCTTCCCATCGCGCTGACCGCAGCCTTGGCCTTTGTTACTGTCCAAGCGGCCGGCGAACCGCCAGCCACGCCTGCCGCTCTTGTCGCATCATCACCTGCCGACGCTTGGGCAGATATTTCTACGGAAGATTTGATCGTCATGACGATCGATGGCGGCGCACAGGTCATCGTCCAGCTTGCCCCGGCCATGGCCCCACGCCACGTCGCCAATATCCGCACACTCGCCCGGGCGCACTGGTGGGACGGGACCAGCATCAATCGGGTGCAGGATAATTATGTCGCGCAATGGGGCGACGCGACCGAAAAAAAGCCGTTGCCCGCCGGTCTTCTTCAGACCAGCGCCGCCGATTATGCGTTGCCCCTTGCCAATCGACGACTGCGCGTGACGTCCTTGCCCTATCCCGATGCCTATGCGCCAAAGACCGGTTTCGTCGCGGGCTGGCCGGTAGCGATGGATGGAAATGCCGCCTGGCTGCCGCATTGCTATGGCTATGTCGGGGTCGGGCGCAACCTGTCGCCAGACGCGGGTACTGGCGCGGAACTTTATACGGTGATCGGTCAGGCCCCGCGTCAGCTCGATCGCAACATCGCGGTTGTCGGACGGGTGATCGACGGGACGGCGCATCTGTCCAGCCTGCCGCGCGGATCGGGGGAGTTGGGCTTCTACACAGGATCAGAGCGCCCGGTGCCAATATTGTCCATGCGCTTGGCGAGCGACCTGCCCGCTGCGCAGCAACCGCATTTCCAGCAAATGGATACCACATCGCCCAGCTTTGCGGCGTATCTGCGCCTGCGCGCCAACCGGAAGGATGATTTCTACGAGCGACCTGCGGGCGGCGTCGATCTTTGCAACGCGCCCGTGCCGGTCAGGCCGGCGCCCTGAGCCCGCGCAAGCGATAGCCCTGCCAGTCGCGGATGCGGCGGATCGCAAAGCTGGTGCGAATGGCGGAGACGCCGGGCAAACGGGCGAGGCAGTCGCGGTGGATGGCGTCGAATCCTTTTAGGTCCGCTGCGGCCACGCGCAACAGATAGTCGGCCTGTCCCGCCATCAGGTGGCATTCCAATATTTCGGGAAAGTCGGCCACCGCGTTTTCGAACCGATCCATGGTCTCGCGGCTCTGGCTGGTCAGCGAAATCTCGACAAAAGCCTGGAGGTCCAGTCCCAGAACCTTGGGGTCGAGCCGTGCGGCATAGCCGGCGATCAGACCCGCTTCCTCCATTGCCTTGATCCGACGATGGCAGGCGGATGCGGACAGGCCGATCCGTTCCCCCAGGTCAGCCATCGATCGCCGGGAATCGCTTTGCAACGCTTCAAGTATGGCAATATCGAACCGATCCACGCAATCTCATCCCGATGATAAGCCATATCGCGGCATATCATTTACTAAATCCTTTTTCCAACCCGGAAATGCAGGACCACTCGTCGTCGGCTTTGCGTTATGCTGACGCTCAAGGACGCGCAGCAGAGCGCTGTCCCTTGTTTTCGGAGAGACATGATGATCGTCGGCACCGTCAAGGAAATCAAGAATCACGAATATCGCGTCGGGTTGACGCCTGAAAGCGTGCATGAACTGACCGCGCATGGCCATCGCGTGCTGGTCGAAACCCGTGCTGGCGACGGCATCGGCGCGGGCGATGATCTTTACGTCAAGGCGGGCGCCGAGATCATCGCGACGGCAGCCGAGATTTTCGCCACGGCCGACATGATCGTAAAGGTCAAGGAGCCGCAGGCGGCAGAGCGCGCGATGCTGCGTCCTGGTCAGATACTCTACACCTATCTGCATCTGGCGCCCGATCCGGACCAGACCCGCGACCTCATTGCCAGCGGCGCGACCTGCATCGCCTACGAAACCGTGACCGACGCAAGCGGTGGCCTGCCGCTGCTCAAGCCCATGAGCCAGGTCGCCGGTCGCATGGCGATCCAGGCGGGCGCGACGGCGCTTGAGAAGGCGCATGGCGGCCGGGGCGTGCTGCTGGGTGGCGTGCCCGGCGTGCTGCCCGCAAAGGTCGCAGTGATCGGCGGCGGCGTTGTCGGATTCAATGCGGCGCAAATGGCGGCAGGCCTGGGCGCGGACGTCACCATTTTGGATCGCAGCCCTGAGGTGCTCGAAAAACTGGGCATGTATTTTGAAGCACGGGCCAAGACGCGCTTTTCGAACAAGGCAAATCTCGCCGATTGCGTGGCGGATGCTGACCTGGTGATCGGCGCGGTTCTCATTCCTGGCGCCGCTGCGCCGAAGCTCGTGACCGCCGATATGCTCAAGACCATGAAGAAGGGCGCGGTTCTCGTCGATGTCGCGATCGATCAGGGCGGTTGCTTCGAAACCAGCCATCCGACGACCCATGCAGACCCGACCTATGTCGTGGACGATGTCGTGCATTATTGTGTCGCCAACATGCCCGGCGCGGTCGCGCGCACCAGCACCTATGCGCTCAACAATGTCACGCTGCCCCATGCGCTGCGGATTGCCGAGCTGGGGTGGAAGGAGGCGCTGCGCCGCGACGTGCATCTGCGCGCCGGCCTGAACATATGGGCCGGCAAAGTCACCTATCAGGCGGTGGCTGAGGATCTGGGGCTTCCCTATACGCCAGCGGAAGACGCCGTGGCCTGATCCTGGCACGGTCTTCATTTTGGCAAACGACCGCTGCGTGCACCGACGCCGTGGCGAAAAGCGCCAGCCCTTTCATCGGGGCTGGCGCTTTTGTTTTTCCTCGCGGCGCCCCGCTGGCAATTGTTTCCGGTTTGTAACTGGCGTGATGCGAAGTTCGTTGCGGGTTCTCCGTCCTCGTTCGTTGAGCGGGCAGGGGGACATCGCCGCATGCCTCCCATGCATTCTGGTTCCGCCGAAGAGAGGCATGGTCTTACATCATGGACGATTACCCCATTTTCGCCGCCTTGATCCCGCAGGGCGATGGCATCCACATGCGCGCGGGCGGGCCTGCGCAGACAGGGGGGCTGTGATGTCCGCTGAAATCACGACATGGCTGGTGCCGCTTGTCGCCATGCTGGCGGCCGGGCTTCTGGCCGGCTTTGCCGCGGGCATATTCGGCATTGGCGGCGGTTTTGTCGTCGTGCCGGCCTTGCTGGTCGTGCTGCCGCTGCTGGGCGGGACCAAGGATGCTATCGCCCATGTTGCGATCGGCACGTCTGCCGCCACCATCATCGTCACGTCGATCCGGTCGCTGATGTCCCACGCCAAACGCGGGGCGGTGGAATTTGAGGTGCTCAAGGCTTGGGCGCCATGGATCATCCTGGGGTGCGGCGCGGGCGTCCTGCTCGCCAGCCATGTCGATGGCCGCACGCTCAAGATGATCTTCGGGGGCGGCGTGGTCCTGATGTCGCTCAATTTCCTGTTGCCCAAGGTCAGTGGCAAGGTGGTCAGCGACACGATGCCGTCCGGTATCGTCCGGGTCGGCATCGCCGGTGGCCTCGGCACGTTTTCCTCGCTGCTCGGAATCGGCGGCGGCACCATCGCGATCATGGTGATGACGCTGTGCGGACGGACCATCCACCGCGCTATCGCGACGGCGTCCGGCATCGGCACATTGATCGCCATTCCCACGACGATTGGCTTTGCCATCATTGGTCTTAAGGAAACGGGTCTGCCCTGGGGGTCGCTGGGCTATATCAACATCCCCGGAACGCTGGCGATTGCGTCCATGTCGATGCTGACCGCGCCGCTTGGCGTCGCTGCGGCGCATAGCCTGCCGGCGGGGCCGCTGAAAAAGATTTTCGGCGTCTACCTCCTCATCATCGGCCTGCTGATGCTGCGCAACGGGCTGAAGATGTAATCTGCTCGATCATCAAATGTGCGAAAACGGCTGCCGGCACGGTGGCCGTTTTTCGTTGAAGGAGGGATGGGCAGAGCGGATGCGCCATCCCGTGGGCAGATTAAGCCATGGCCGAAACGATGCCCGGTCGCGCGCCCTCTAACAGGCTTTGTCACTGGCGGGCTTTGCCGTTAAGGCTAAGCCGGGGGGATCATGGGGCAGTCTGATCAAATTTCCGTTTTGCTGGTGGAAGATGACGAGGCGGCGCGCACGACGATCGCGGCTATTCTGACCGCCGCGGGCATGACGGTGGAACAGACTGCCGATGGGCCAACCGGGCTCAATCGCGCCGGCAGCGGCGGACATGATGTCGTGATTCTTGACCGCATGTTGCCGCATCTGTCGGGCATCGACATCGTCACGCGCATGCGTCTCGCGGGGATTGGCGCGCCGGTCTTGATGCTTTCGGCTTTGGGCCGCAGCGAACATCGGGTCGAGGGGTTGGAAAGCGGCGTCGACGACTATCTGGCCAAACCCTTCGAACCGGATGAACTGGTCGCCCGCGTCCGTGCACTCTGGCGCCGCGCCAGCCGTCGCAGCCATGAATCGGTGCTGCTGTTCGGCGACCTCGAATGTCATGTGAAGGCGCGTACGGCTTTTCGGCAGGGACGGCATCTTCCGCTGTCGCCCAAGGAATTCGAACTGTTCCGTTATTTGATGGATCATGCCGGAGAAGTAGTGACGCGCGAAATGCTGCTGCGCCATGTCTGGAAGCTGAGTTTCGATCCGCAGACCAATGTCGTTGACGTGAATGTCGGCCGCTTGCGACGTAAGCTGGAGGAGGGCTTCGATACACCGGTATTGGAAACGGTGTGGGGGACGGGCTACCGGCTGATTGCTCGCGCAGACGCGGCTCGTGGCTAGGCCTGGCCTTTTCCGGTCGATCTTCGGCCGGGTCACAATGTCGGCGTTGCTGGTCAGCCTGCTTTCGACATTGGCGCTCTTCCTCGTCGTGCGTCAGATCGTTGATAATGATGCGCGCGCCATGCTCGCGCGGGAGGTTGATACCGACCTTGCCGGCCTTGCCGATATTTATGTCAGCGCCGGCGGCGAAGACCTGAAGGCGCGAATTGCCGATCGGTTTGCGGTAGAGCGCCAGGATGGCGAGCGTGTCTGGTATCTGCTGGCCCGCGACAATGGTGATCGCATAGCTGGCAATCTGACATATTGGCCGCGCATTGCGCCCGACATATCGGAAGCCCGGTTCGTCACCTTGGCCGAAGGCGAGCGCATGTTCGCGCGGGCGACGCGGCTTGGTCCGGACATGCAATTGGTGGTGGGGCGCAGCGACTATCGCGGGCAGGCGCTGCTTGCACGGCTGGCAATGGCTTTCTCGACGGCGGGCGCGCTGATCGCGGGGCTCAGCCTTGTCGCGGGCCATTTCGCCGCTCGACGCCTACGCAATCGGGTGGAGGCCGTGAACGCCACCTTCGCCGCGGTCCGTGCCGGTCATATCGAAGCGCGCGTGCCGGGTGCGGGGGACAGCGACGAACTTACGGAGTTGGCGTCCAATACCAACGACATGCTTGACCAGGTCGAACGGTTGATCGAGGCGCAGCGCGCTGTGTCTGACCAAACGGCGCATGAAATTCGCACCCCGCTCATGCATCTGGATACGCGCATCCTCAAGGCGATGGAGGCGGCGCAAGACGATCTGCTGCTGGCAACGCTGGAGCGGTCAAGAGCCGAGATACGCAGCGTTGTGCGCCTGCTCGATTCCCTGCTCGACATTGCCGGCACGCAGGCGATGCGCGGCGACATGCGTGGCCTGGCGGAGGTCAGCTTGAGCGAGATCGCGGAAAATCTGGCCGATCTCTACGGTGCGAGCGCAGAAGAATTGGGGATAGGCTTTCATGCCCGCATTGCGCCCGGCATCCGGTTGCGCGCCGATGCCATGCAGATGATGCGCCTCATGTCGAACCTGCTCGACAACGCCTTCAAATATGTGCCCAGCGGCGGTAGCGTGTCGCTCGAACTGTCTGCCGGGCCCTGCATCATCGTTCAGGATGATGGCGATGGTATCCCTGCGGCGGACCGCGAGCGAATATTTGAGCGTTATGTTCGTCTGGATGGGGCGGCGGACGGCGGTCATGGTCTGGGGCTTGCGCTTGCGCTGGCGATCGCGCAGCGGCATGGGCTTTCGCTCCATGTCGAGGATGCGGAGCCAGGCGCGCGTTTTGTCGTCCGGCCGGAGGATGACCTGTGATCACCGTCCTGTTGCCCTTGCTGTTCGCCGCGGTGGCGTCACCCGCCGATCCTCGTCCGTCCGATCCCATATTGCGTGCGCTGGTCGAAGGGGAGGCCGCGCAGGCGCAGGGCGACAGCGCATCGCTCGGTCGGAAAGCGCGGATGCTGTCGGTGCTGGGCGCGGCGCCGGCGCGGGGTCAGGAGGATCTTGCAGCGCTCTGGCGCAGGCAGGCGCAAGGTGTTGGCGCGACTGGCGATATGCCGCCCTTTCGTGGGCGCGCTCTGGGTCCCGCCTATCGTCGCGGATCGCTTGTGCCCGGTGGCAGCATGACGATGCGGCAGCTTTTCCTTGGCGGCCAGCGTGCGCAGATCATGGTGGCGCCTGTGGGAGAGGGAAGCGGCCATTTGTCGATCCGGGTGGAGGGCGCGCAAGGCGAAACCTTGTGCCAGAAGGCCGTCGGCGGTCCCCAGGCGGATTGCGCCTGGATGCCGCTGTTCACCGACCGCTACAGCATCGTGATTGAAAATGTCGGAGAGGCGTCGGCCAGTTTCTATCTGCTGGTCAGATAGGCTTAAGTTTCTGACTCTATGGCATAACATGGCGATGCCGGGCGGGTGTTAGTCACTCCGCCTGTCTCCGCTCGGGCTCGGTCTATCCATTCTGCACATTCGTTCAGGCTCAAAATGTGCGGGTTGGCGCGTTGTGCCAGTCATGGTTCAGATCAGCAAAGAGGAGAAGAACCGATGACTCGTTCGACGTTTCTTGCCGCCGCCATGTTGGGCCTTACCCCCGCGATCCTCCCTGCTGGCGCTGCGGCGCAAAGCCCGGAGGGGCCGATCAGCTATGAAGAGCAGTTGGCTCAGGTCGAGGACCAGTTGGTCTACCAGACCCCGATCGCCGGCGTAGAAAATGACTATTGGTTCAATTACCAGACCGATCTCGCCGAGGCACGTAAGGAATTGACCAAGGATTTACGCCGTTCTTCGGACGCGGAGGATAATCGTGACGCCTGGGACGAATATCGGGCCGAACTGGCCGACGCCCGCGGCGACTATGCCAAGGAAATGGCGGAAAAGGGCTATCCGATCGGTCAGGTGCGCGTGCTGGCCAATAACGGCCGATAAACCGGCCGGGACGATTGAGGAGCGGGCATGTCGTCCCTCCTCAATCGGCATCCAGATTGCGGAAATTCAATCGCCGCGTGACGGTATAATCCAATATGCCGACCAGCAGATAACTGATGAGCTGCTTGACCAGGGTGATACCGCTGCGGCTGGACTGATACTGTTTCAGATCGATAGGCCGGCTGTCGCGCATTTCCCTACTGATCAAATCCCGGACCCGGTCAGCGAACGCCTTGTCCTCGATCCGCAGCATGACCTCAAGGTTCAGGAAAAGGCTGCGCATGTCGAAATTGGCGGATCCGACAAACACGGCATCGTCGATGACGAGAAGTTTCGTGTGGAGCTTGCAGGGCTGATATTCCGCAATTTCGACACCGCGCCGGAGCAACGGACCGTATAAAAGTCGCGCCGCCGCGACAGTTGTTCCGTTATCCGAAACAGCCGGCAAGATGATGCGCGCGCCTGACGCTTTGGCGGCGCGTGCGATACGTTTCAGCATGCCCCGTCCGGGGGAAAAATAGGCGGCGACCATATCGACGCGCCGCGCCTTTTGAAGATCCTGCTTCACGACCTGCGCCCAGGGACTAAGCCGCCTTGTGGGGCCACCAATCAGCCATCGAAACGCTGAACTCTCATCGTGGCGCAGCGCCGGATGCCATTGCCGTACCATCGCGCGCAATGTCCTGAACCGTTGCCGTTTCGTTGAGACCCACCGCCACAGGCCACCATACCAGCGGGTCATGGCCTCCACCTGCTCGCCCTCGACCAGCAGGCCCAAATCCCGCCAGCAATCCTCTCGAGGAATGCCGAAATAGCCGTCTTCCACGTTGAACCCGCCGATCAACAAACGGGCATCGTCGGCGATGGCCATCTTTTGATGGTTGCGAATGAGATATCGCGTCGATCGCCGCGCGCCAAAGCGTCCGAAATGCCCTCCGGCCTCGATCAGCGGCGTAAAAAAACTGTCTGGCGTTTTGCCCGACCCGAATGCGTCGATCATCAGCGTCACCGATATGCCGCGCCGCGCAGCATCGCTCAACGCGTCGCGCACCATCGCGCCGCTCGCGTCATCGGCGAAGATATAATAATAAAGTTTAAGGCTGTAGGTGGCACCCTCGATGAGGGCGATCAGCGCCTCTCGCAGCGCGGCTCCACGCGTGATGAGGCGCAGGCGATTGCCCTCCAGCGTTGCCGATATGTCAGGCTCGCCGTCAGCATCGGGACGAAGATTCGCTGTCGCCATAGCGGCCTCATGCCCGTTCCGGGCCGTTATGGCCATGGCTTAATGGCCTTTTCATTGACTCTCTGTCCCGAGCCTGCTAGCTGCCCGGTTCACGCTTTTCCATTCGTTGTATTCAGGAGGCCCTGTTTGGCCCGCGTCACCGTCGAAGATTGCGTCGACAAGGTTACCAATCGTTTTGACCTGGTCCTTCTTGCTGCTCAGCGCGCCCGCGAAATTTCGGGCGGCGCCGAACTTACGCTGGATCGCGATCGCGACAAGAATCCTGTCGTTGCCCTGCGCGAAATCGCGGAAGAAACCGTCCTTCCCGATGAACTGCATGATTCGCTGATCGGATCGCTGCAGAAGGTGCAGATCGATGATGACGACACGCCTGATGAGATTGGCTCGATCGCTCAGTCGGCGGAGGCGCTGCGCCTGACCGCTGCTGCTCCGCCGCGCAACCAGAATATCGGTGGCGATTACGACGGCTGATCGCTGAACCCGTTTGGAGAGGGAATGGGGCCCGGCCTGCGCAAGCAGGACCGGGCCCCGACCTTTACGGGGCTTCGTCGTTGCTATAGTTTGGTGATCGAAACGGAACCTTTTGGCCTTGTCCATTCGTTCCACCTGTAGCAGCCGACCCGGGTCGCATTGTCCCGCCATGGTGGGACGGACGGCGCAAGCGATCGCAGGGCGTCTCATCCGCGCCGCCAGTTGCGAGAAAGATCATGGATCGTCCCAAACGCTCCAACGTCTTCATGGCCGCGAGCCTGAAGACCGAAAATGATACATCGGATGTCCAGCTTGTGCGGATACGGGATATTTCTGCCGGTGGCGCCAAGGTGCAGGGGCCTATGCTTGACGTCGGCACTCAGATCATCCTGACGCGCGGGCGTTTCACGATTCCCGCACGCGTCGTATGGTGCGGCGACGCCCAATTTGGTGTTGCGTTCGACAAACCCATAAATGTCGACGAGGTGATGAAGGCGACCGGTCCTGAAAAGGCTCCGGACAAGCCGGTCTATGCGTCTGCGCTGACATCGGATTATCCCGGGCAGGCGAAAGCATCTTCGCATGGCACGGTCCGCCCGACCGACCGCCGTGCTGTTTTCGGGTTACGCGTCACTGGCTAAAGCCAGGCGTCCTGACCGCTATCGCTCACATCCTTTCGCCTTCCTGTTGACTACAGCTGTAAACGATGCGATTACAACTGTGGTTGTGGCGGAGTCGAGGCCGGGTCGTGAGCGAGAAAATCAGCGAAGCCGAACTTGTGGTGATGGAGGCGCTTTGGGAATGCGCGCCCCAGACCGCTAATGATGTTGCCGATCGCGTCGTGGAACGGCGCGGCTGGAGCCTGCAGACGGTTAAGACCTTATTGTCCCGCCTGATGGCCAAGGATGTGATCGCCGCCGACCAGGATGGCCGTCGCTTTCTGTACCGCCCCCTCATCCAGCGGGACGACTATGTAGCGAGTGAATCGGGCCGGCTGGTCAACCGGCTGTTCGGCGGCCGCATATCCCCGCTCGTCGCACAGCTTGCGAGCCAGGATCAGTTGACGGCGGACGATATTGCCGAACTTGAGGATATTCTGAAAGGGTTGAAGCCATGATCATCTGGCTTGCCGAAACGCTGGTTGCAACCAGCCTGCTAATGGCAGCGGTCATGATGGTCCGGCGCCCCCTGGCACGATGGCTGGGGGCGGGCGCTGCCTATATGTTGTGGATTCTGCCACTGGCACGGATGCTGATGCCTGCTCTTCCTGATCAGGTTGCAGACGCCTCGCCCCTCCACCAGGTCATGAACCAGTCGGGCTTGCCAGCCATTCTGGTGCCAACTGCCGCTGCGCAAACCGTAGAAACCAGTCCGGCCGTGCCTTGGCTGGAACTCGTGATGGCCCTTTGGCTGCTTGGCATGGTGAGCTTCGTCTTCATCCAGGCGGTTGGCTATCTACGATTTCGCAGGATGATTTTGAAAGGTGCAACGTCGGTCGGTTGGGAAGGGCGCCTCCATGTCGTGATCAGTCCTCAGGCCTCCGGTCCGCTCGCATTCGGTATCGTCCATCCGCATATCGTGCTGCCACAGGATTTCGCCCTGCGCTACGATCCGCAGGAGCAGGACATGGCGATCGCGCATGAGCGGGCGCATCATGAACGTGGTGATCTTGTCGCCAACATGATCGCGCTCCTGCTGCTGGCGTTGCACTGGTGCAATCCTATCGCCTGGATCGCCTATCGGGCCTACCGCGCCGACCAGGAAACAGCCTGCGACGCCCGCGTCCTTGCTCTCTATGGCAGCGACCAAGCTCATGCCTATGGCCGCGCCATTCTTAAAGCCGCCGGTGGTCGCCAATATGCCGCCGCCTGCCATCTCACCCGTCTCGCCACGCTCAAAGGGAGGCTGAAAATGTTGTCCAGTCATGAAACTTCACTGCGTCGCATCAGCTGGGGCATGGCCGCCGTCGCAGTGGCGACCGCAGCCGGCCTGGCGCTGACGGCATCGGGCAGTCGCGCCGCGAAGCAGATGGCGGCCATCACGCAAAAGGTGGAGCAGGCCGATCTGACGCGCCTGACCGATCTCGTTGCGCAGCCCGCCCATGCGACCATAAACGCTGCGGCCCTACCTGCCGCCCGTGATATGCCTTCACCTCCTGCTGCTCCGGCTGCGCCCGAGGGCGAGCCTGTACCGGCAGTTGCGCCCTTGGCTCCGATCGCGGCTGTTCCTCCGGCCGCCGACATGACGCCGCCTATTCCTCCGGTGCCGCCGACGCCGCCCGTCACGGTGCGCAGCGAAAAGGGGCGCATCATCGTCACCCATGCCGATGGCCGTGTCGTGACGCACCGCGTCCCGACAGAGGAGGAGATTACCCGTATGGTGCCGGTCGTCGATGTGCGCGAAGGGTGCGAAGGCAAGGGCATCACCAGTCATCGCGAAACGGTCGATGCCAATGGCCGCCGTCATATTCGCGTGCGCATCTGCCAAAATGCGATCGAAGCGCAGGCGCGCCGGGCCGAACATGTGGGCAAGGTGGCGGCGCGCAGCGGCTTGATCGCGGCGCGCGCGCAACTAGCGGCCGCCCGCATGTCCGCGCAAGCCCGCGCTGAAGCGCTGCGGGAGATTGACGACAATATTGCGGAACTGGATGGCCAAGGCAATTAGGCCTCAGTTGCGACCCATCCGGCGTGCAACAGCGACGAATTCCTCGACGCTGACGGTTTCAGCGCGCCGCTGAGGATCGATGCCCTCCGCGTCCAGCGCGTCCAGCGCGCCCGGCAACCCCTTCAGGCTCTGACGCATCATCTTGCGCCGTTGGCCGAATGCAGCCGCCGTCAGTCGCTCCAGCAGCTTCAGCTGCACGCCTTCGGGGGTGGGCTTGGGCGTTATGTGCACAACCGCGGACATGACTTTGGGCGGGGGAGTGAAGGCGCTGCGATGCACTTTCATCGCGATCCGGGCATCGCTGCGCCACTGTGACAGGACGGCCAACCGGCCGTAATGATCCGTGCCGGGCTTTGCGACGATGCGCTCCGCCACCTCCATCTGGAACATCAGCGTCAGGCTCGACCACCAGGGGAGCGGCGTCCAGGCCGCAGAAAGCCATCCCACCAGCAACGGCGTGCCGACATTATAGGGCAGGTTTGCAATGATATGCGCGCCATCGCCCGCTTCCGCCTGGGCGTCGATCTGCATTGCGTCGCCCGCGATTACCTTTAACTGGCCCGGGAAGGCATCCGACAGTTCAGCGAGCGCAGGCAGGCAGCGATCGTCGCGCTCCACCGCGACCAGTCGTCCGCCCGCCCGCAGAATGGCGCGCGTCAGGCCGCCGGGGCCGGGGCCGACCTCGAAAGCGGAGGCGTCCGTCAGCGGGCCAGGAATGGCCGCGATCCGGTCCAGCAACTGCTCATCAAGCAGGAAATTCTGTCCCAGCGCCTTGCTGGCGGCCAGCCCGTGTCGCGCAATGACATCCCGTAACGGCGGCAGCGCCGGTCGATCGTCAGCCATGCAGGATGCGCGCTCGTGCCGCCTCCGCCGCCATTCGCAGCGCCGCCATCATGGCGCCGGGATTGGCGCTGTCAGTGCCGGCTATCCCGAAGGCGGTGCCATGGTCGGGCGACGTGCGGACGATTGGCAGGCCCAGCGTGATATTGACCCCTTCATCGAAATTCAGCGTCTTGATCGGGATCAGCGCCTGATCATGATACATACACAGAGCGGCATCATAGGTTTCGCGCGCGCGTGCGTGGAACATGCCGTCGGCAGCCAGCGGCCCGACGATATCAAGGCCATCGGCGCGCAATTGGTCGATAGCGGGGCGAATGACCTCGATTTCCTCGCGGCCCAGCGCGCCATTCTCGCCTGCATGGGGATTAAGCCCCGCAACCGCCAGGCGCGGGCGGGCGATGTTGAAATTACGCTGCAAGCCCTTGGCCGTCGTCAGCGCCCGGGCGCGGATCAGGTCGATGGTCAGTGCGGCGGACACGTCGGCCAGCGCGATGTGGATCGTGATCGGCACGACCTTGAGCGCTGGCCCGGCCAGCATCATGACGGCGTTGTGCGGGGCCACGCCGCAGCGTTCGGCGATGAATTCGGTCTGGCCGGGATGGGTGAAGCCCACGCCATAAAGCTGTTCCTTGCCGACCGGCGCGGTCACGATCCCCGCCGCCGAACCGGAACGGGCCAGGCCAACGGCGACCTCCAATGACTCGAAGGCGACCCGCGCGCCATCGATGCCGGGCGCGCCTGGAATGACGTCGCCGGCTTCTCCGACTTGAAGGCACGGCAGCGCGCGCGGGAAGACCTGCGCCGCCTCTTCCGGGCTGTCGATCCGCTCGACAGGGCCAAGCCACACAGCGCGCAGCGACGCCGCGTCGCCTACCGCGAAAAAGGCCGGCAGGCCGCGCGCTTCGCGCATCACCCAGCTTTTGGCGACGATTTCCGGGCCGATCCCTGCCGGATCGCCCAGCGACACGGCGAAGGGCGCCAGCAGGGGCGCGGCGTCAGTTATAATCGATGACGGCATCGCGGCGAAGGTCACGCAGATAGATGCGCGCCCGCTTGTTGACCCGTTCCTCTTCCAACTGCGCCATGATCTGATCGGCATTGGGCGCGTTCGCCGATGCCGGATCGTCGCGACCGCACACAATCAGGACCCGCACACCGTCCTCGATCGACCCGAAGGGCGGGGTTGTTTCGCCCACTTGCAGGTTCAGTAGGATTTCCTGCAACTGCGGCGGCAGGTCGCGAACCTTCACATTGTCGTTGTCGACCACGTCCGCGCCGATGCGCGCGCCAATTTCATTGGCCTGGCCGCAACCCTTGATCTCCTTCACCGCCGCAGCAAATTCCGCAGCCTTGGCACCAGCCTGTTCCTTGGTGGTGCCCTTGGGGAACAGCACGGACAGCTGCTTCAAGCTAAGCAGCGCGTCGCGCGGATCGGCGGTCAGCACCTTGCGCTTGTCCATGACATAGATGATCGACACCCCGCCCACCGTCTCGATGGGTCCGGCAATCTGACCAACCTGCATTTCGGCGGCGGCCTGCGCCAGTTCGGACGGCAACTGCGCGGGGCGGATCCAGCCCAGGTCGCCGCCTACAGCGGCCGTGGATGCTTCGGAAAACTGCCGGGCATAGGCCTGGAAGCTGCCGCCCTGCTGGATCTGCTGGATGATGTTGCGGGCATTGGCGACGATCTGCGCCTGATTTTCCGGCGTTGCCGACAGATAGATTTCGCCGATCCGATATTCGTCGCTGCCCTTGGCCGCGTTCAGCCGGTCGATGACCGATTTCACTTCGTCCTCGGACACGTTGACGAAGGGCTGGATGTTGCGGCGCAGCAGGCGGCTCCACGCCAGCTCGCCTTCGATCTGGCGCTTGATGCTGGCGGCCGAACTGCCCTGGCTGCGCAGATAGGCGTCGAACTCGGTCGGTGACTTGCGGAAATTCGCCGCAACCCGCTGATAGCTCTGCTCGATTTCCTCGGGCGCGATCTTGATGTCGTTGGCGGCCGCTTCCTGGATCTGGAGCGTTTCGTCGATCAGGTTGCGCAGCACCTGAACGCGCAGCCGCTCCTTTTCCTCATCCGACACCTTGCCGCCATTGGCGGTGATGATGAGCGCCAGGCGCTGGTCGACATCGGTGCCGGTGATAATGCGGCCATTGACGATCGCTGTTGCCTTGCGAACATTGGGGTCGCTCTGGCCAAAGACGGTGACGTCCTTGGGCAGGTTCAGTTGCTGCGCGGCCATGCTTGCGTCGTCGTCATCGACCGTCTGCGCGGCGACGGGCTGGATGCCCGCGGCGACCAGGGCCGATGACAAGACAAGGGTGCGCAAGCGGATACGCGCGCCGCGGGTCAGGCGGCTGGACGAGGAAACGGCAGGCAGCATCGTCGGCAATAAACTCCAATGCGGTTCCGCGCCTGATGCACAGCCCCGCCTTAACCGGCCCTGACGAGAGGACGAAGCCCGTTCCTTATATGCCAATATTGCGGAAAGCTAGCCGTAGCTGGAAACCATTGCCCTTTCGCGCGTCGCCATTGGTCTGGTAATCGCGCCGCCAGGTGAAGCCCAGCGTCAGGCAATCATCCTCATAGGCGATGCCGAGCCGGTGCCGGACCGGTTCGTAGCCGTCCGATACGCTGACCGGATCTTCCTTCGCATCGGTCAGGTCGACGACGGTCGATCCGAACACCGACCAGAAGCGCGCGAATTGCACGCGGGCGCCCAGGCGCAATTCCTCACGATCCTGCAAATCCTCCAGCCCGGTGAGCGCATTGCGATTGAGCCGCAGATAGCCGACCATCGCATAGGTTTTCTTGCTGCCCACGGTCGCGTCGATTTCGTTGCGGCGCACCGACAGATTGTCCTTGTCCAGCCGATAGCGATGAATCAGGCTGACGAAATCCTTGTAGCGAACGGTGGTGCGCCCGACGATGTCGGACGTACGATCCGACAGGCCGGTGCCGTCGGGCAGGATGCTTTCCTGCCGATCCAGCCGATAGCTCTGGCCGATGATCGCGCTCAACGAGAAATTGGGCAGGTCCAGTCCATATTCCAGACCGTAGGTGATGCGCGAACTATCCTCGAACCGGTCATAGCCGGCAAAGCGGTTGAGCGCGAAGAGGTTGCTGTCCTCCAGATCGACCGCGCGCGCGTCCTCATTGGGCAGCGACAGATTGGCGAGATGCGGGGACGCGACGATCTGCACGCGCGGTGCGATCCGCTGCACGCCGCCAAAGGCTTCGCCCACGAACGGCCAGCGCATGTCCACCGCCGCGGCGGCAATGCCGCGCGCCTGCCAGCCCGGATCGCCGGCATAGCTTGCTACCGATGTCAGTGCATTGTCGCTGCTATGATAGACGTCGCCGCGCAGATAGCCGGTAAAGGTCACTTCCTGGCCCAGCCCCGTCAATGTGCGCAGGTTCCATTCCGCGCCGGCAAAGGCGCGCTGCGTATCCTGGCCGGCGGTGCGGGTGATCGCGAGCGTATTGGCCTGAAGCTGGAGCACGCCGCCCAGCAAGGGGTCCTTCATCCGCAAGCGATAGTCGATGACCGGCAGCGCAATCGGCGTCTGGCCCTGCGAATCGCCGGGACGCAGCGTCTGCACCGCCCAGCCGCGGATCGAAAAATAGCTGTTCTCGCCAATACGCTGCGCGCCGATGGTCGATCTCAGGCGGTCCTCACGGCTGATATCGTAGCGGCGCAGGAAAGTGCGGTCGGTCGCCACCCGGATCGACCCGTCCAGGCTCCATTCGGGCGACAATTGCATCGCGCCTGACGCATCGAGATAGCCGCGAATGTCCTTTTCGCTGTCGGCGATGGTCGTGCCGACCGGGCTTTCGCCAGTGGCGACGCGCCGGCCATGGGTCACATAGCCGGTAATCTGGTAGGCGCCGCGATCGTAGAGATGCCGGAAATTGGTTTCCAGCATCGGCAGCGTGTCGGTATAGACATGCGGCGTGATCGTCAGGTCGCGATTGGGCGCCAGCTTGAAATAATAGGGCAGCGCGACTTCAAAACCATTATTGCGGTCGTAGCGCAGATTGGGGACCAGCAGGCCGCTGCCGCCATTGTCGCCGACCGGATGGCTGAAACCAGGCAGTGGTATGAGCGGCAGGCCGAACAGCTCGATATTGGCGTTGCGATAGGTGACGCGCTCGCGGGTCGGGTCATAGACGACGCGTACGGCATTGATCTGCCAGGTCGGTTCCTTGGGGCAGCCCTCGCTATCCTCGACCGAACAGCCGGTATAGGCGGCGCGCTCCAGCGTATAGACGCCGTTGGTACGCGTGCCCTTGACCGCCGCCAGCCGACCGCCCGATTGCAGCACCAGCAGCATATTGTCGACCGCGCCGTCCTTCAGGCTATCGGTGACGTCGAAGCGGTCGCCATAGGCGACATTGCCGTCCGGGTCGGTGACGGACACATTGCCCTGCGCTTCCACCTTGCCGCTGTTGCGGTCCCACACGACCTTGTCGGCGCGCAGCCGATTGCCTTCGCGCAGCAATTGGACGTTGCCGCTGGCCGTGACCATCTCCGTCTCGCTATTATATTCCAGCGTGTCGGCGGCAAAGCCGATCTGGTCCTCGCTGGCCGGCATCGGCGCGTCGGGCGCACTGATCGGCGTCTGCGGTTCGTTGAGCTGCTGCGCCAGCGCCGGCTGGCACGCGACCAGCGCCACGCCGCCCAGCAGGACGGCGCGAATGGGGGCGCTGAAGGATGGGAAAAGCAAGGCGGTCTGCAAGCAATGGGCCTCTATGGACGGCGCGTCTGGCCTTCCCGCCTATCGCACTGCTGCGCGCTCCGCAATCGCCAGCCGTGGATCGAATCGTGCAAAATCGGTCGAACGCCTTTGCCAGACGCGCCGGGCGGCACTATCTGCGGAAGTAGCCGCGCGGCGCCTGCCGTAGCCACCGATACATCGACAAGAGGAAAAATGCCCCGATGGATATCCGTTTCAGCCCGACCCGCCCCGAAGCCGCCGACACTCTGGTCCTGGCCGTTGCCAAGGGCGGGCTCGATTCCCTGCCGCTGGCGGCCGCATCGACGCTGTCAGCGGGCGCAGCAGCGTCACGGTTTAGCGGTGAAGCGGGCAGCAGCTTTGAAAGTTTTGCTGAAGAAGGCGGCCGGACGGTCCGCATCCTGCTGCTCGGCACCGGGGCTGGCGGCGACCAGGATCTGGAAAAGGCCGGCGGCGCGCTGGTCGCGAAACTGGCGACCAGTGGCGCGACCCATGCCGCGGTCGAAGGTCTGAACGGGGAGGCTGCCGCTACCCTGGCGTTCGGCGCCCGTCTGCGCAGCTGGCGCTTCGACAATTACCGCACGCGCCAGAGTGAAAAGGCCAAGCCCACGCTCAAGACCATCACTATCGTTGCCAGCGATGCCGACGCGGCTTGGGAACGGCAGGCCGCGCTTGCCGATGGTGTCGCCTTCACGCGCGAACTGGTCGCTGAACCCGCTAACATCCTCTATCCCGAAAGCTTTGTCGAACGCTGCCGTCATCTGGAACAGCTGGGCGTCAAGATCACCGTGCTCGACAAGGATGCGATGACGCAGCTGGGCATGGGCGCATTGCTGGGCGTCGCGCAGGGTTCGGTGCGCGAACCGCGCCTGCTGGCGATGGAATGGGACGGCACCGGCGGCGCGCAGGGCAAGCCGCTGGTGTTCATAGGCAAGGGCGTGACCTTCGACACTGGCGGCATCTCGCTCAAGCCCGGCGCGGGCATGGAGGACATGAAGTGGGACATGGGCGGCGCGGGCGCTGTGGCGGGCGCGATGAAGGCGCTGGCTGGGCGCAAGGCGAAGGCGCGGGTCGTGGGCATTTGCGGCCTGGTTGAAAACATGCCGGACGGCAATGCGCAGCGGCCGGGCGACGTCGTTACCTCCATGTCTGGCCAGACGATCGAAGTGCTCAACACCGACGCCGAAGGGCGGCTGGTGCTGTGCGACGCCGTCACCTGGGCGCAGAAAACCTATAATCCCGACATGATCGTCGATTTGGCGACGCTGACCGGGGCGATGATCGTCGCGCTGGGCCATGAACATGGCGGCCTGTTCGCCAATGACGACGCGCTTGCCGATTCGCTGTCGAAGGCTGGGCAGAGCGTGGGGGAAAAGCTGTGGCGCTTCCCGCTGTCGGACGCCTATGATAAATTGCTCGACAGCCCGATCGCCGACATGAAGAATATCGGTCCGCGCTATGCCGGGTCGATTACCGCCGCCCAGTTTATCAAGCGGTTTGTCGACGAAGGCGTCAAATGGGCGCATCTCGACATTGCCGGCATGGTCTGGTCCGACAAGCCCGGCGCGACATGGGACAAGGGCGCGACCGGCTATGGCGTGCGCCTGCTCGACCGCTTCGTGACGGACCGGTTCGAACGCTGACGCGCCGGCGATGCAGGTCGACTTCTACCAGCTAAGCCGCGATCCGGTCGAGCAGGTGTTGCCCGCGATCGCCGGGCGCATCCTGGCGATGGGCGCGCGGCTGCTGGTGGTGGCGGGGGAGGGCGACCGGCTCGACCGGATTTCGCAGGGCCTGTGGGCGGGGCCACCCGAAAGCTTCCTCGCCCATGGCCGCACCGGCGAAGGCGGCGAGGCGCACCAGCCGATCCTGCTGAGCGACACCTGCAATGCGGGCAATGGCGCGCGCCATATTGCGCTCGCCGATGGCCTCTGGCGTGAAGAGGCGCTTGACTTCGATCGCGCCTTTTACTTCTTCGACGCCGACACCATCGACGGCGCGCGGGCCAGCTGGCGCACGCTCAGCAAGGCGGAAGGTGTCGAACCGCGCTTCTGGCGGCAGGAGGGACGGAAGTGGGTGCAGGGGCCGTAGGCGGTTGTTGCCTGTCCTGCACAAGCTTATACGTAGCGCATGTTCAAATGGGACGCATATGCCTTATTTGGGGCATTCCTATGCCCAGCGTGCTTGGTTGCTACCAGCTTTGTAATGGCTTTGCCCGATGACGTAAGCTGGGTGGCGCTTCCTTTCCTGCTGCTTATCGCGGGCTTTTTCTTCGGTGCACCGCAGATCGCCATGCTTGTGGCCATTTTGGCAACTGAACATAAGGGCTTAAAGTTGCTATTCGTCGCGGCGTCCCTGGCGATGATCGCGGTGTATTGGATCGCTTTGCAGGATGTTCGTCGATCGACAGAATCTACGGCCGTCGTAGCCCTCCCTTTCCTTTCGATTGCGCTGGCCGCAATGTCAGGGATAGCTGTCGGTTTGATATTGGTTGTCCACCATTTGCTTTATAGTCAAGCGAGTGGGGATCACGATGAGGATAAGGCGCAAGGTTAAGCCTCTTGCAGCCCATGCCGCCCGCGTCTAAAGGGCGCGCAACTTTCCAACAATCCGGAGTTACGAGGGCCATGGCCGTCACGCGCACCTTTTCGATCATCAAGCCCGACGCGACCCGTCGCAACCTGACCGGCGCGGTCACCAAGAAGCTGGAAGAGGCCGGCCTGCGCGTCGTCGCTTCCAAGCGTATCCGAATGAGCCGCGAACAGGCCGAGGGTTTCTACGCCGTTCACAAGGAACGCCCCTTCTTCGCCGACCTCGTCGCCTTCATGATCTCCGGCCCGGTCGTCGTCCAGGTGCTGGAAGGCGAGGACGCCGTGAAGCGCAACCGCGACATCATGGGCGCCACCAACCCCGCCAATGCGGACGAAGGCACGATCCGCAAGGATTATGCCGAATCGATCGAAGCCAATTCGGTCCATGGTTCGGACAGCGAGGAAAATGCCGCAATCGAGATCGCCTATTTCTTCAAGCCCGAGGAAATCGTCGGCTGATCGACGCCTGACCCGTTCAGGATGAACAGGGGCTGCCGCAAGGTGGCCCCTTTTTCTATGCGCCGGGCTTTTGGGCTGGCCGCCCCGCCGGCATCCCCGCCCAGCGCCGGTCCAGCGCTTTTTGCGCACCCGCGACCGTGACCGGGTCCACCAGCGACAGGCCGCGCAGGCTCAACCGATGCCCCGCCAGCCAACGGCCGGTAATGCCATAGCCGATATCGTAAAGCGCCGCGCTTTCATGCGGCTCGCCATCGACCACGAAGCGCGTGACGATCGCCACCGGCAGCTTTTCGTCGCCCACGCTGTCATCGGGCAGCTTCGCCTGTTCCCGCGCCCGCTTCAGGGGATTGGCGAACCAGTCTGCCTCGATGCGCGGTTCGCCGGTGGTATCGACCGGCGTCAGATCCAGCGCCGTGGGGAACAGGATCGTCTGGCTCTGCACGACCTGGGCCAGGTCGGTCGTGCGCAGCCGGATGCGGTCGCCTTCTACCGAATCGGCATGCAGCACCAGCCGCGCCGCGCGCACGGACGCCGCCTGGCTTTCCGCCGCTTTCTCGGCGCGCCGGTCCTGCTTGTCCGACCAGTTGATATAGAGCGTCAGGGCCGAAATCGTGACCGCCAGCACCGCAATGCCTTCGCCCAGAGTGATCCAGCGCCGCCGAATCGCGGCGGCTTCCTTGGCACGGGCTTCCTTGGCCGTTTCGCTGACTGCTTCCGGTTCGTCCGTCATGCTCACACCGTTTGCGGCGGGCTTTCGAAACGGTCGATCACCCAATCCTCCGCCTGCGCGCCGCCAATCCATTCCTGCATCCAGGGATGGGCGATGATCGCCTGCATATAGCCCTGGGCGAAGCGCGCGACGGGCAATTGATAGGTGATGAAGCGCGTTACGACCGGCGCGAACATGATGTCGGCCGCGCTAAATTCGCCGAACAGGAAATCGCCTTCGCCGCCATGACGCGCGCGCGCCTGCGCCCATAATTCCATGATACGCGCTATATCCTGCGCGACGCCGTCTGATGGCGGGACGGGGTGGTAGATCTGGCGGATGTTCATGCTGTGCTCGCGGCGCAGCGCGGCAAAGCTGCTGTGCATCTCCGCCGCCATCGACCGCGCCATGGCGCGCGGCGCGGGATCGGCCGGCCAGAACCGGTCGCCGCCGCTCTTTTCATTCAGATATTCGACGATGGCCAGGCTGTCCCACACGACGATGTCGTCGCCGTCCCACAGAATCGGCACCTTGCCTGATGATGGCGCGAATTCGTCGCCCTCGCGCCGCTGCTCCCATGCCTGGTCATAGAGCGGAACGACGACTTCCTCGAAGGGCAGGCCGGACAGCTTGCACGCCAGCCAGCCGCGTAGCGACCAGCTGGAATAGGCCTTGTTGCCGATAAAGAGCTTCATCATGCGCCCTTCTTAGCGCCCTGGCCGGACCCAAGTCGAGCGGGAAGACGAGTCTCGACAATGAACCGCAATGTCAACTGTCCTTGACAATCTGCATTCGGCTGTGTCAATGAAGCTTTACATTATGTCAAAGGAGCTTTGCCATGCCGCCTATTCCGACCGCCCGTTCGCGGCATCCCATCCTTCTGTGGTGCCTCGCCTTTTGCGGCGCGATGGGTGTTGCGGGCCTCATTGTCCACAAATTCGACCTTGGCTGGGCCGGGACGCTGGCGATCATGCTGACCGCCACTGGCATGACCATCCCGATCGTCCGGGCAGCCGAGCGGTCGGCACGGTTCGAAGGCAATCTGTCGCCCGCCATGCGCCGCTATAATCGCCGGATGGTAGCGGGCAGCCTGCTCTACACGCTGGGCCTGTTCCTGGCGGTCTACGCCTACAAAAACTGGGAACCGACAGGCGCACTGCTCTGGGGGCTTGCCTTGTTGCCGGCCGCCGGCGCCTTGGCCATGGTCGCCGCGATGGCGCGGTTGCTGATCGAGGAACAGGATGAATATCTCCGCCTGAAACTGGCGCAATCCGCCCTGTTCGGCACCGGCGCCCTGCTGGTGCTGGCAACCATCTGGGGTTTCCTCGAGCAATTTCGACTCGTTCCTCATGTGCCTGCGTGGGCGGCCATCCCCGTCTTCGTCATCGCGATCGGCGTGTCCCGCTGCCTGGCCTGGGCGCGGGCGTGAAGAACCGGCTCAAGTTGCTGCGCGCCGAGCGCGACTGGAGCCAAGGGGAGCTTGCTACGCGACTGGGCATTTCGCGCCAGAGCGTCAACGCGATCGAAACCGGGAAATATGATCCCTCGCTCCCGCTCGCCTTCCGCATCGCTGACTTGTTTGCGCTGCAAATAGAGGATATTTTCCTGCGCGACGAAGAAGGAGCGGGGGAATGAAGCTGGTGCGCGCCAGTGCGGCTATCCTGATATGCCTTGCCGCCTTATGGGGCGCGGCGCATGTCGGCGTGCTGCCCGTCGCGTTAGGCTGGCGGGCGGAAGCCCTGTCGCCTGGCCCCGTAGTCCACGCCCGGCCGCCGGGTCTCCATTGGCGCCTGCCGATCCTGCGTTGATCGGTTCAGGCGAAGATCAGGCGATCTGCCTCGGTCTGGGCCTGCAACAGGGCGATCGGCCCGGTGACCTCTGTCCCTGGGGGCAGGTCGGCGAGGGATAGGCCGGCAAGGCTCATCCCGCTCTGGCAGGCGCTCAATGCGACGCCCAGCGAAAGCGCCTCTGCGAGCAGTTCTTCAAGCGACGGCAGTCCCGCAGCCTTATGACCGGCATCACGCGGCGCCGCGATCGGTGCACGAAGCAGTGCGACGGCGTCCAGTTGCAGGAACAGCCGTGCCCGACCGCCTAGCGCCGCCTGCGCCGCCGCCAATGTCAGCGCACCGCGCAAACGCTCCGGGTCCGGTGCCGCAACGATGATGGTCAGGGCGCGCATAGTTCCATCGCGCATCCCGAACAGGCCGGGTCCTTGGCAACATCCACTGTGCGAAATCGCATGGTCAAAAGATCGGCGATCAGCAATTGGCCGGCCATGTCCGTCCCGAACGGGACAAGCGCGCGGATCGTCTCCAGCGCCGCCAGACTGCCGATCGTGCCGGTCAGCGCGCCGATCACGCCGGTTTCGGCGCAGTTGCGCTCCGGCGCATCTTGCGGATCGCCCACCAGGCAGCGGTAGCAGGGTTTGTCGGCCTCCCACCCCCGATAGGTCGCCATCTGACCCTCGAACGGGCCGACGGCCGCCGACACAAGCGGGATGCGCAGTCGCTGCGCGGCATCGGCGACGATCAACCGGGTCGCGAAATTGTCGCACCCGTCCAGCACCACGTCCGCGTCGCGGAACATCAGGCCGGCATTGTCGGCATCGATCCGCGCGTTGATGGGGATCAGCTTCACGTCGGGGTTGATCCGCGTCACCGCCGCCATCGCCGCTTCGGCCTTTGGCATCCCGATATCGTCCGTGCCGAACAGCACCTGCCGTTGCAGGTTGGACAGGGCCACCACATCATCGTCGATCACGCGGATCTTGCCAACGCCCGCAGCCGCCAGATACAGGATCGCGGGGCTGCCGATGCCGCCCGCGCCGATAACAACGACGTCCGCGTTCAGAAGTCGCATCTGGCCCGCACCGCCAATTTCCCGCAACACGATATGCCGCGCATAGCGGTCCAGTTGCGCGTCGGTGAGCGTCACGGTGCGTCCGACCAGAGGAAACGCACCTGCGATCGCATCCAGTGCGGTTCTGCCGATCCGCTTTTCGGGAATGACCCGCGCAGTGATCCCAGGATGCGATTGCTGACAAACTGTTCGACTTCGGGGCATTGGGCGTTGACCGGCGCGACCTTGAGCGGCTTGCCATCACCCGACAGCAGGAACAGCATGTCGATTTCCAGCAGGTTGGACCCTTCATAGGGCACCGCGCCCGAACAATTGCCCTTGCGATATTGACGCGCCACATCTTCCGACCAGCGCGGCGAAATCCTGCGGCCCAGCCAGCGGTCGATGACCGGAACCTGGCTCAGATCCTGCGGCATCGCGGGTAGCGCCGCCGGTACAGGCGCCGCGGCCAGCATCAGGGAAAGCAGGATGGTCATGGCGTCACACTCCGGTCGAACCAAAGCCGCCCTTTCCCCGGGCGGTATCGTCGAGACTATCGACTTCTGCGAAACTGGCAAGCTGGACCGGCGCGACCACCAATTGGGCGACCCGGTCGCCGCGCGCGATGGCAAAGGGCTCGTCGCCCAAATTGATAAGGATGATCTTCACTTCGCCGCGATAATCGGCATCGATCGTGCCCGGCGTGTTCGGCAGGCTGATGCCATGTTTCAGCGCCAGACCCGATCGCGGGCGCGCCTGTATCTCATAGCCTTCGGGTATCGCCATGGCAAAGCCGGTCGCGACGGCGTGGCGTCCGCCCGGCGGCAGTACCAGTTCCTCGGCCGATACCACGTCCATGCCGGCGGCCTGCGCGGTCGCGTAGGCGGGCAGGGGCAGCCCCCCGCCATGGGGCAGGCGCTTGATCCTTATTTCAATCGGCGGAAAGGGTGAGGGCATGGGCGACCTTTTCGATGAGTTTGTCGGCGACGACTTGCTTGGGCAGGCGCGGCCAGCTTTCGATGCCCTGCGCGCTGACGATCTGCACCGCATTGTCGTCGCCGCCCATCACGCTGTCGCCCGGCGTGCCGGACACGTCATTGGCGACGATCCAGTCCGCGCCTTTCTTTGCCAGTTTGGCCTGCGCATGGTCTGCAACCTTTTGCGTCTCGGCGGCAAAACCTACCAGCAGCTTGGGGCGCAGAGCATGACGCCCCAATGTCGCAAGAATGTCGGGATTTTCCACGAGGGCCAGCGGGGCCGGCTGACCTGAGCCATCCTTCTTGATCTTCTGCCCGGCGGCGTCGGCCGTGCGCCAGTCGGCAACGGCCGCGACCATGATGGCGGCGTCTGCCGGCAGCGACGCGTCAACGGCGGACAGCATCTCGTGCGCCGTTTCCACATCGATCCGGGTCACACCCACTGGCGTCGGCAACTGCACTGGCCCGGCGACCAGCGTCACGCGTGCGCCTGCATGCGCGGCGGCGGCGGCGATGGCGAAGCCCTGTTTCCCTGAGGACCGGTTGGCGATGTAACGCACCGGGTCGATCGGCTCATGCGTCGGCCCGGCGGTGACCAGGATATGCTTTCCCGCCAGCGATCCCCTATTGCCCGTAAAATCGCACTGTCCGGCCAGCGGATCGGCCCGCAAAGGCAAGGCAAGCAGCCGCTCGACCTCCACCGCTATGGCCTCGGGCTCGGGCAGCCGCCCCTTGCCATATTCGCCGCACGCCATTTCGCCGTCGTCCGGTTCCATGACGTGCACGCCATCGGCCCGCAATTGCGCCAGATTGCGCTGCGTCGCCTTATGGTGCCACATGCGCACATTCATGGCGGGGACAGCCAGCACCGGCTTGTCGGTGGCCAGCAGCAGCGTCGTCGCCAGGTCGTCCGCAATGCCGGTCGCCATCTTCGCCAGGATATTGGCGGTGGCCGGCGCGACCACCACCAGATCGGCCTGACGGCTAAGCTGGATATGCCCGATCTCGCGCTCGGCCTTCAGGTCGAACAGGTCGTCATACACCTGATCCTCGGTCAGCACGCCCAGCGACAGCGGCGTCACGAACTGTTCGGCGCTCTTGGTAAGTACCGCCCGCACAGCGATACCGCGCTTGCGCAAGGCACGGACAAGCTCCAGCGACTTGTAGGCGGCGATCCCGCCGGAAATGATAAGGAGGACGCGACGGGTCATTCGGGAAGGCTATCCGAGTCCGCGCCGCATAGCGCCAGCAACTCGCCGATCCCATGCGCCGCCGTGCCAATGTGGAGCGGGCGAAATCCGGGCGCTGGCTTCCTCGCGTGTCATACTGACGAAGATAGTAGCAAAGTCGCTCCCACGCCAGCCGCTGCTGCGACTATCGCC
>MDSZ01011910.1_pt1 | contig 26313 bp, 19 predicted proteins | sample 811201 | NCBI WGS metagenome assembly MDSZ01 (sample SAMN05326647, study PRJNA326480) | marine metagenome | isolation source: seawater | place: Indian Ocean: North | collected 2010 | reverse complement strand
TTTATAAATTACATTTTCTAACACGTCACTACTTTCACCTTTTTCGATCTCTACTTGTTTTGTTTTATATTCGTCAAATTTCTCTTCTGATATTATCGCGTCATTGTTTCCTTTATTATATTTATCACTTAACGTGTTTATAATTGCATCATCAGTATCACTAGTTGATATCATATCTAATGAACCTGATGTTAATTTATTGAGTAATTTATTATATATTTCTAATAAACGTATATTATGATCTAAATTCAACCATCTATATTGATACGATGGGTTGCTTTCAGTACCCGAATTTGTTATTGATATTATTTTTTTACCAAAAGATCCTTCTAATCCTGCTATCATACTACTTTTATAAACAATACAATTTGGTACAAATGTTACTCCACTGCTATTTGCTCTAGTAATATAACCTGTTTCATTACTTAAAGGAACTGAATTAATTGGAATATTTTTACATGTATTTGCATTATAATCATTGCAATTTTTTATTGATTTATGTGCAACAGTAAAATCAAATCTATTTATTTGATTATTAGTATTAATACTTGGATATCCTGCTTCTATTAACATGGAAAATTGTTGAATATCATACTCTCCGCTTTTATCTGAAACAAACGGCTGTGCAACGCCCGTAAGTGGGCCCCCAAATCCATTATCGTTTAATTCGCTTGATGTATTATTGAGTTTAATTGTTACATAATACATATTACGAAATTCTTTATGATTCCATTTTCTATAATCCTCATTAAAACCAGAAAGATCTAAAACTTGATTATCAATATCTTTATAATTATTTACAAAATCATGTTGAATAGGGTTAAATTTTTGAAATAAGATTGTATTTTTTTTATTACTATTATTATATTCATAAATATATTGAATATTTTTATAAGGAAGTGAGGATCCTTGTAAAGTTCTTTCATAATCTTGTATTTGATTGCTTCTAACACCTTTATGTTGTGTTAATTTTATTCTAAATTCTATCCCTGCATCACTACTATTGCCAGGAAGTATTGAAAGATTAGTAAAATCTTTAGGGAATATCATAATACCTTTTAACGTATTATCTCCTTGAACAGGACCCTCAGAATCCCCTCTCCCTGTTCTACCAAACACATGCTGATCGTTATCATTTATATAATCTGACTGTGGAATAAATAATACTTCATAATTAGTGTTTTCAATACAACTTTTAGTAGCAGTATCCCATGTTCTGCCCATTGTAGAACACGCTCTACTCCATATGCGTTCATGTGCAGTGTTAAGTGGATTACTAGTTGCGTAATCACATCTTAGAACTTTTCCATCATTCCCTATAAATGGTACTACTGGCACTTTCAATCTATTGTTATCTATTAATTCTTTATTATTTTCATACGGCTCATATCCAGATTCTAAGTGTGTATTGTTATTAAAAAGATCTTTACTATTTAACCATACATTTGGATCAGTGTATAACGTATCCATATTCATATTAGAACATTCGGTAACTTTACATTTATCAGTATCTTCATCAAACTCTGCGTAACATTTCTTATTACCACATCTTTTTCCATATAAATTACATGTATCGCTATAGTTTCCTTTCGTTTTATCATTACATACAGTTCGTTGGCATATACTTTCACATTCTTCTTCAGGGATTGTAGTATTTTTACAATTAGTACACGTGTTAATACTTCTATTTTTATCTATTACGCCATAATCAGGATTAGATAAGTACATTATTTTACCAGATTCATACCCATCTTCTACTTTATCAGTAGTTGCACCTGCTACTGTGTAATCATTACACGATTTTTCAAGTTCGCATTCTAAACTATTAGATTCATTTATATCAACATAATCACTATCGCAATTGTAACCTGTACATGAATCATTAAAAACCTGGTTTAATGGGTCTCCTTCTCTGTCTTGCATGCAACCCCTAAATGATGTTGTTTTGTCTATTGCATTATTATATTCAATATAATTTTCTTTGGAGTTTAAGTAACATGCTCTTTCACCTGCGGGACATTCACATTCACATGTGTCCTGGTTTTGAATTTCACCATATCCACATGCAAATTCAGGTTTACATACACAATCTCCATATGCATTAGGTTCACGTTTACCATCATCTTCACATTCTATACATATTTTTTTACCCATTTCAAACCCTGCTTGTACTTCCCATGGTAATGTTCCTTCTTTACATTCGCATCTACAATAATCTTCATTCCATACTTCTGTATCAGAACATACAGTTCTTTTATTACATTCTTTACATACACACGTATCGGGATCTTGTTTTTTATCAAGAATTTCTCCATTATCGTCTGTACATGGAGGACATTTAGCAGTACATGTTTGCATGTTAAGTACTTTAGGAGGGGATGGTTTTTTAACACATGTCGGACCACATCTTACAAAACCTTCACGGCATTCGCATGTACAATTATCTTTATTAAGTTTTTCTCTACTTGGATCGCATGATATACATATTTCTTCACGTTTTTCAATTGTTATTTCAACTGTTTTAAATTTTTCTAATGTATCATCCATATCCGTATCATCAAATGCGCGAGAAATACCTTGTAATATTATTTTAGAAGGTTTTTGTGTTTGTTTATTTACATCGTCATCACCTACTTCATTTCTATTCATGTTTCCAATTAAAATATCATTGGTTTTTGATGTATAATGTATTATTTCATCATTATATTTAATTTTTCCTTGGTTTGGAATATCGTTGTATATTGCAATATCATTTAATTGTATTTCAGTATCTGTTATCATAAATACCATTAACTGATGTGTAACTTCTTCAGCAGGTTTTTTACACTTCTGAGAATATCGATCACACTTACATTCACATGTTTTTGGATCTAATTCGTAATTTCGTTCATTACATATTTTTGAGCATTCATTGTATTCTAGTTCAATATCACTAGAATAACGTGCTATAAATTCTTCCTCTTTTTCATCATTTCCGGAACTAAGTGCAAGGCCAATTCCAATTCCTCCTGCGACAGTTCCGACACCTCCAACTATATATGGTACAGCGGACATTTTTATTTATATATACAAATATTAATTTTTTTAAAAATGATATTCTTAAAAATTTAATAATGATTTTTAATATGTCACTTTCTGAAAGTAAAATATTTAAAGAATTATTGCCTAATTATTTTTCACAGTACAATGTAACTAATATACAAAAAGATGGATTTGAAGAACTAATACATAAAAGGTTTCAAGAAATTATAGACGAGGAACCTACAATAGAAATTCAAGTTACAAAACGTGAAAAATATATTGTTACATTTGGAGATGTTACAATTGATAATCCTCATATCATAGAAGAAGATCGTACAGTGCGTAAAATCACACCTGCAGAATCTCGTATTAGAGATTTGACATACGATAGCCCCCTGTGTATAAATATTGATGAAAAACATCTAAAACTTATTGACAGTAATTGGGTTATTACTGAACATTTACTTCATAATAAAATTCCTATAACACGTATACCTATTATGTTACAAACATCTAAATGTAATTTGTATTCACTAACAAGAGATGAAATAACTAAGAAAGGAGAATGTGTAAGTGATAATGGTGGATATTTTATTATTAAAGGAAAGGAACGTGTCCTAGTATCTCAAGAACGTATTAATTATAATATTATCTATGTTTTCCCTCAAAAAGCACAGTCTAAATTTAAATATATCGCTGAAATACGTTCAATGTCAGACGAAACTGGGCATTCAATATTACTTCAATGTAAAATTGATAAAAATGGAAAAAACATTTCATATTCTCTTCCTTATATTACACAGGATATTCCTGTAGGTATTGTTTTTAAAGCCCTTGGTATATTAAAAATAGAAGAAATACAGAATATTATTTCATCAACTGATCCTAAAATGGATAAATACATTAATAATATTATTTACGAATCATTTATGATTGAAACTCAAGAAGATGCGCTTGATTATATTGGAAAATTTACGATGCATACTATTCATAAAGATAAGAGAAATACATATGTTCAGCAAATACTTGAGAATGAGTTGTTTCCTCATATGGGAATCACATGTTCTATAAAAGAACGCGTTTATTTTCTTGGTTTTATCGTTAATAAACTAATCATGACATTTTCAGGACTAAGAGTCCCTGATGATCGCGATCACCTTTCTAATAAACGCAATGAAAGTTCAGGTATTCTTATTGGAGATTTATTTAGATCGTTGTATAAACGATTTATAAGATCACTTCAACCTCAACTTCAAAAACGTCAAGATATTATTATTGCAATTAGTAGGTATAATACTATTACACATGGTATTAAGCATTGTTTTTCTACTGGTAATTGGGGTGTTCAAAAGAATGCGTATATCAGAATGGGTGTTTCTCAGATTTTGAGCCGACTTACATATAGTGCAACTATTTCTCATTTGAGGCGTCTTGTAATTCCAATCGGAAAGGAAGGTAAAAATACAAAAATTCGTCAAATTCATAATAGCCAAATTGGATATGTATGCCCTGCAGAAACACCTGAAGGTCACGCAGCAGGTATTGTTAAGAATTTTACACTAGTATGTAAAATTAGTAATCATATATCGACTAATATTATGAATGAGATTATATGCAAAATTGACGATATAAAAATGTTGAAAGATGTTAACAGCGATGAAATATCAAAAAGTTTTAAAATTCTTGTAAACGGATATTGGATTGGTATAACTTTTGAAGAAGATAAACTATTGGAAAATCTTAGAAATAAAAGAGATATTGGTATTATTAATAACGAAGTTTCTATTTCTATTAATAAGGTGGATAGAGAGATTCTTATATTTTCTGATCGCGGGCGTTTACTTAGACCATTGATTCCTGTCAAGGATAACAAACTTATTATAAACGATGACATGGAAATGAACTGGGATAAATTGGTTGAAGAGAATAAAATACAATATCTAGATAGTTATGAAGTTGATAATTCAGTTATTGCCATGAATCAAAAAGAATTGAATACATATGAATACAATTACTGTGAAATTCATCCGAGTCTTATGCTAGGTGTATGTGCAAGTAATATTCCATTTCCTGATCATACACAATCACCTCGTAATACTTATCAGTCTGCTATGGGAAAACAAGCGCTCGGTATATATGCAACCTCTAATGAATTGCGAGCGGATACTGTAGTTCATACATTGCAATATGCACAGGAACCTATTGTATACACTCATGTATCTCAGAATATTGGATTTAATAAGATGGCATCTGGAATTAACTGTATAGTTGCAATTGGTTGTTATTCAGGGTTTAATCAAGAAGATTCTATTATTATGAATAAGAGTGCTATACAAAAAGGACTCTTTCGTTCATTTGTATACAGAACTATAAGCATTAGTGAGAAAAAACGATCTGCAAACTGTTTTGAGAGTATTGAATTACCAGAACCTAAAATTAGATTGAAATCATATAATTATCAAAAACTTGATAAAAATGGATTAGTTAGAATTGGAGAAGTATTAAAGAAAAATGATATTATTATTGGTCGTGTTATTACAAAGACTAGTAAATCTGGAAATGATGTTAAAACTGATGCTAGTGTTACAGTTAAACATGGAGAGGAGGGAATTGTAGATAAGGTATTTATTACAATATCCCCAGATGGTTATAAGATTATTAAAATTAAGATAAGATCTCAGCGTATACCTGAAATCGGAGATAAGTTTGCATCAAGAGAAGCGCAGAAAGGAACATGCGGAATGATTTTTAACCAGGAAGACATGCCTTTTACAAATGACGGGGTAGTTCCTGATATTATTATTAATCCTCATTGTATCCCAAGTCGCATGACAATTAATCAGTTACTTGAATGTATTGGTGCCAAATCATCTGTAATTGATATGAAATTTAGGGACTGTACAGCATTTAGCGAATCAAGTACTAATATTATATCTACATTAGAAAATGCTCTTGAAAGAAATGGATATGAAGGGAATGGTTATGAAACTATGTATTCAGGGCTTACAGGAGAACAATTACAAGCAAAGATATTTATAGGACCTGTATATTATCAGCGTCTTAAGCATCTTGTGCATGATAAAATTCATGCAAGAGATCATGGAAATGTTCAATCACTTACTCGTCAACCACTAGAAGGACGTTCGCGAGATGGTGGTCTTCGTTTTGGAGAGATGGAACGAGATTGTATGATATCTCACGGACCTTCTAAATTTCTTATGGAGCGATTATTTAATATGTCTGATCCTTATCAGGTTGATGTATGTGATAATTGTGGTCAGATTCCATCTAAGACAGATGAATGCAATTTTTGCAAATGTGATACAATTAAACAATCAAATATTCCGTACGCATGTAAACTACTGTTTCAAGAATTGATTGCGATCGGAATCAAGATATCGCTAAAGCCAAGTTAGAATTATTTAAATATATATTATACATCATATTAAAAATATAACAAGAAACCATATAATATTCATAATTATTATAAACATTATTAATATTATTTTTATTACGATTTAATCCATTGAAATATATTATATTTATAGTTACAGACAATAACAATGAAATATAAAGATTGTAAATAGTCGTGTAATTATTATGATACGAATATAAAACTGCTAGAAACAATGGAAATATATGATGTACTATATTTTTTATAATATCTGCTTTTTCTACTATATCCATTATGGTACCTGTAGTTGATACACCAAATATTATCGATACTATAGGATATAAATTTATAGTATTAGACAATAATGTTGTTATAATTGATGCCCAAAAAGCATATGTAGTTAAATAAACCGGATCTATAGGAATATACGATAACATTTTATTAGACATGTTTTTTTTATAAATTGTTTTAAATTACTATTGTAATATTATGATTATGAAAAATGAAAATTATAAATTATTTAAATTAATTAAATATGAAAGTTAAGAAATGTATTAAATGTAAGAAAAGACAATTGACTAATATGGTATGCAGTAAGTGTGGTAAAACGGTATGTATTACACATCGTTTTACCGAAGATCATGATTGTAATTATAATTATAGTATAGAAGGTAAAAAACAATTAGAAAAAGAAAATGTAAAAATAGTTGCAAAAAAAATAGAAAGTATTTAAAAATGATATTATGATTATTTTACAGCAAAATAATCATAATGAACATATATACAGACGGTTCTTGTTTAAAAAACCCTAATGGACCTGGCGGATGGGGTGTATTGATTTTAGATAAAGAGTGTGAATGGGAAATTAGTGGAAATAATCCATCAACTACTAATAATATAATGGAATTACAGGCTGTAATCGAGGCAATAAAGTTTGTAACTGAAAAACAACTAATAATACATTCTGATAGTACATATGTTATAAAAGGAATTACTGAATGGATTGAAAATTGGATAAAAAGGGATTGGAAAAAAGTAAAGAATTCTGAATTATGGAAGGAATTGTATTTATTAGTTCAAGATAAAGATATTGAATGGAAATGGGTAAAAGCCCATGCAAATAATAAATATAATAATCGTGTTGATGAAATAGCACGAAATTGTGCTAAGGAAATATTATGTTGATGTAAAATAAATATTATATTATATATAATATTTATTAAATTATTGTTGCCAGTAAGACATTGGACTCTTTCCACACATTGGTTTTCCACATTGTCCTGGGTATCCAGGGTATGCTTTGTTAATGCTGAAGTATCCAGAGTCATCTCCAGATGCACATCCGTGTTGGAGGATGTCATAACCAACACCACCATATTCTGGTAATACAAATTTAACTTGTTTGGGATCTGCTTTAGCCATTCTTGGATCATTTAATGATGTGGGAACGGCACCGTAGTTTTTTCCTTTAACATAACTTCCTAATTTAGAGTAGTTATTTACAGAACTTACAGACGATCCTCCTGAATTAGATGAATATTGTGCATTTACTGGACCTTTTCCTGCAGATTCAGGTGCACCTCCTTTAAAAAATTCTTTTTTTCTACGTTTATCTTGATTATTGTGAGTTCCACAGCCAGCCATTTTTATTGATAATCAAGATAAAAAATAAAAAATAATTTTAAAAAGTGGATTTTTTAATTAAAATGGCTCTGAATTTAACTAATGTAAAACTATTAATATGTACTCCATGTTATGGAGGAATGTGTACAGAAGGATATATGATGAGTATTGTTAAACTAATGGCTGAATTATCAAACAAAGGTATAACTGCAGCAGTAAAAACAATTGGCAATGAATCATTAATCTCACGTGCTCGTAATGCATTATCATCCGATTTTTTAAGAAGTGATTTTACACATCTTCTTTTTATAGATAGTGATATCGAATTTGAACCTATACAAGTATTGCGTCTATTAATTAATGATAAACCAATTTCGTGTGCTGCATATCCAATAAAAAATATAAATTATAGAAAAATTGGATATAATTTACATACAAAACCTGATAAACTTAGTGATCCTGAATATATTAAAAGTTCATCCGTCGAATTTGCTACACATATTAAAAATCCTGAAGTAAAAAAAGGGTGGTTTAAAACCGAATATGCTGCAACTGGATTTTTACTTATAAAAAATCATGTATTTCAAAAAATTTTGCAAGATAATCCTCAAATAAGATATCGAAATGAAGTTTCAGGATATGGTAGTAACGAATTATTTGAATTTTTTCCAGTAGGAATCGATCCTGAAACACGTCATTATCTTAGTGAAGATTATTATTTTAGCAAACTAGCAATTAAATCTGGATTTGATATATGGTGTGATGCTAAATCTAAATTAAATCATATCGGAACTCATAAATATGAAGGCGATCTCAACAAGTATCTTACCAAATAACATTTTTATTATAACTTCAATTATAATAAAAATGATTTACAACTCAATATAGTTATAGTGATGTTCATATTCACCCATGTATATAATTGCATACAATATAGGTAATGCAATCATAAAAAACATGATATAATATTTAGTCTCAATTGCCTTATATTCAATATCTTTAATCATAAAATTAAAGTCTTCTTCAAGATTATATCCAAGTTTTCTATAATAATTACGTACCCCTACTCCACTAATGATTGCGATTTTATTATATCCATTCATAAATGCGATTTCTTCTGCTTTTTTCAACATTGTTTTTCCAAAACCCGCATGCTGAGATGATGTATCACTATGTTTGTCTACTTTTACTAGAGGACCGTAAACGTGTAATTCCCTAATAAGTGCGTATTCACTAAGAGTTCCAATTGTAAATTCTTTCGTAAGCCTTAGTCTGCAAAATCCGTAACTTTTATTAATTGTATCATCATCCATACTTATGTGATACTCTTTTCCACCACTTCCGCGATATTCTTCAACTTTTAGTTTAATATTTTTGATATTTTTTTCATCCCATTGTGGTTCTCTAGAACGAATATCATTACATACAAGTCCTTGTTCTTTCATTCTTTTATCAACTACTTGTCTAAGATCCATACATGATGTATCTCCATGTAAGTAAGTCGTTCCTGTTTTATTTTTAAGTGGGATATCTCTTCCCACACGATTTACACGAATTCTCTTATGAATTTTAGATAGAAAGTAAATAATGTTATTAATAACGTCTTCTTTATCTTGAGGTACAAATTTACCACTATCATACCATTTTTTAATTACTGTCCAGTTAACAATATACATTGGATACACTTTAATCTGATCTACCTGATAATCTTCATTGTATAAAACTATATCAAACATTTCACGATCTTGTTCTGGCGTGCTACACAAATCAGGCATTAGATGTATATCTACTTTATAACATGCATTCTTAAGCAGACGAATCGCGTTTATAATATCTTTTTGGGTACACTTTCTATTAACTTTTTTCAATATTTTATCATCAGTGTGCTGAACACCAATTTGAACACGAGTTACATTTTGTTTACGAAATTCTTTAATTGTTTCGGGAGTTATACAATCAGGACGTGTTTCAATAGTAAATCCAATGATATGACACTCACTTGTCTCATTTAGTTCAATTTCTCTTTCAAGACTATATGGTTTTCTGTATTCTGATACATACAGCATGTTTGCTGCATAATATATCATTTTAACAAACCAATCTCGGTACTTAATAGGATATGAATTCCATGTTCCTCCTAGAACAATAGTTTCTATCTTATCAACTTCATGACCTTGTTCAAGAAGATCTTTAGCACGTGCAAAGAATTGTCTAACAGGATGGAATCCATTTTCATTAGCACGACGAGTACTTGGACCGTCATACACATAACTACGGGCTTGTTTTTGATTATTATTTTCGGGTCGTGCAGGTTCATCTGGACAAAAATAACAATTATATTCACAACTAAAATTTTGTGAAATAACTTTTCCATTATTATCCTCATATTCAGGTGTAGGTGATGTAAATACTGTATTTACGCAAACACCTGATCCAGTCCTTACAGCGTTTTTAAGAAGATATTGAAGAAGTTCTTGACGCTGCTTTTTATTGTTGTCTTTACACCACTGTTTATAGATATGACGCAATAGAGATTTTCTAAATATATTCTTAATACTTCTTTGATATATTGCAAGATGTCTTAGAAACTCTTCACGATCTAAATATACAGTATTATGCATCCTTTCCGAAAAATCATACAATTGTTTATTATTATTGATCGTATCACGGATATCATCCGTTTTCTTAAGTTCTTTAAACATATCTTCCAAATCTACTTCATTAGAACTGTTTTTACATGACATATTTGATATATTTAATATATTAAATATGATATTTTCGATTCTTAAATTACTCGCTATCTTTCCACGTTTCTAGTTGAGGTATTATATCATCTTTTAAAACGGTATCATTATGACTTTCAGGTGCTGCCGCTTTCCATGCAAATATTTGTATACAATTTACTCCGTTTGTTTTTTTATGGTCTATTAAATCATCAATAAGGCGTACATTTCCCTTGTCAACATTTATATTATTTACTTTAAAATGTTCTTCTAATAGTTTCAAACATTTTTGAGGTTTTTTAAACTCTTTATGATCTTTATAGACAACTTGAGATATATCACAATGATAATCGAAAAAAATGTATTTCAAATCTCTATCAGGTTTCGTTAATATACATTTTTTAATAATAAATAGTGCATAATCTTTAGATGCGGCTGTCCAAACAATTACATTAAAATTCTTAAATAAATAATCAAGAAAATTTTGTAATCCTGGACGTTCACATACTAAGTAATAATCTTCCATATTATGCCATACAAGTTTTTTTTCGATTCTTTCACGTCTTTCATGATTCCATTTTTTCATTTTTTCACATACACACGAATGTATTAGCGTATCATCGAGATCTAAAACAACTGTTTTTTTATCAGGATCCATTTTATTATAGATGAGTATTTTTTATAATATTTAAAATATATTCTATTACATTGATGGATCTTCACGAGCATTCTGCATTTGCTGCGCCATTGCCATTATATCAGTTCCACCATTATTAATAGAATTTTCTATTGTATTTTTAAGACTTTCTGACTCATTGCTATTCATATCATCTCCTAATATATCATCTAATGATGATAATTGCCCTCCCATTGGTTTACTATTAGATTTCATTGAATTAGATCGTTGTTCAGAACGGTTTATTTGCGCTTTCATACTATCATTATGTCCTCTAATACTATTATTGCTTGTATTATTATACTGTTGTTGATGATTTAGTTGTTTTTCAGCACTCCTTTGTTGCATTTCTTGCATTTGCTGTCTTTCTTCATGTCTTTCACGACTTCTTTGAAATTCGTCGTAGTCTAATTTTTTCTGATTATTGTCTGGACTTGGTTGTGAATGTTCTTCCATTTTTCTATTAAATTCATTTTCTAATTCCTCAGATCTTTTTTTAAATTCCTCTTGTAATTGTTGACGTTGCATTTCTAAACTATTTCTAAAATGTTCTTTACGTTTTTCTTCAATTTTTTCTTGACGTTGTTCATATTGACGTTCTAATGTATTTTTAATATTTTGTTCAGATACCGCTAATTTTTCGAGTCGTTCTCTTTCATTATTTTCTATAATTTCATTAATTCTCAAAAATGCATCATCTCCTTCATACAATTGAATTTCATTATTATTACTAATTATTAATGTAGGAACCACTTTTAATGCTATTTTTTTAGAGTGGAGAATATAATTTCTAATTTTTTTGTTATCAATGCATATTTTTTTTACATGTGGCACATCATTTGCTATTTTTAACAACCTTTTAGAATATGCGGAATATTTACTGTGAATTAAAATAATATTATCAGTCATTTTTAAATAGTTTAAAACTTTTATTTAAATAATAATTTAATTTATTATATAATAAAAAGAATGGAAGATATATGTAATAAATCTGATTTATCAGAATTTGATGATAATTATCATAAATATATCGGATGGGAATCTACTGTAAAAGAGTCATCTGAACTCAAAGTGTTGTTTAGTGAACCTGTTTTTAAAAGAATATCTAGTAAAATTACTGAATTATTACAAGGTGTTCATCCAGAAGGAAATCCTATTGTAGTTTCTAATCGTGTTATAGGACATATGATATCTAGTTTATTAGATGAACCTAGAACCGCTAGCGGAGGCGATATTTATACTATGTATTCTATACCAAAAAAAGATGATGAATGTACATTAAAAAGTATTATTGATAGAACCGTCAATAATATAGTTGATTACGTACGAAATGAATTTGAGATGAAAGAAAATAATAAAAAATTAACGATATGGACAACTATGTATGGCGATTTTAATGATCATGGATTAAGAGCCCATGCTCCAATTAAGAAACGTGAAAAACGCACCCAATCAATGATGTTTAACATGAATTATTAAAATATAATATATATTTTGTAAATATATTATATTTAAAATTTAATTTTTTGTTCAAAAATATGCCCAATTGGCAATTGTTTGGGAACATTTTTAATAATGTTTCCTGTATCTTCATATGTAACTTTATATAAATCATTTCTAAATTCATCTATAGTTAAATGTCCTCCGTAATCTTTTAATAATCTCCATGAAGGCGATGGTTTTATATTGAATTCAGACTCAAATAATTCGTTATATATTTTAGACAACAATAATTTTGATTCTCTATATAGTATATTTTTATAATTTTCATTAATAAATGCCAGACAACAATTAAATGAACAGAATACACCGTCTGTTTCATAGTAATCATTATAGTTGAGAATATCTTGCTTACTCTTTGTATCTTGACATTGTGAAAGTTTATTTTTTATTATATTTTCTTTAATAATATATTTATCTTTTGTGATCTCAGAATAATACTGTTTAATAAACTGTGGAGATATATATTTTGTAGGACAACCTAATGGAATTGTTGAGAACTTATGACGACACCAAAAACAATTTATATTGGTCTTGGATTCAAGTAAATTGCTATTAAGATGATTTAACATGCATATGTTGCAATTATGTATTTTCTTAGATTCATCCATGTATGAAAAATACTTACTTGTTTTCAGACTTGTCAAATCATTTATTTCAGTTTTATTCTGTACATGAGTATTTTCTTCAAGATTGTCATTACTAAATGAAAAACTATATTTCTTATCTATAGATTCTATATCTTCAATTTTAAGTACAAATATTGTTTTACAGCGTTTTTTTGTTGACATTTCTAAATAATATTTAATAAAAAATATTATTTCAATTTTATTTTATTTTTTATATTAAATAAAGATGTATACTAACAAACATACATTTTGGATAAATAAACCAGAAGTTTTATTATCAAATATTAAATTAGTTAGTAAGAAGAATGCATGCATAGAGGAAGAATTAAATGCATATACACGACTGTTTATATTCTTGTCATTTTTATTATTATTTATAAAACCACGAATTTCATTATATTTTTTAATATTTTCGATATTATTTATAATTATAATTTACTATGTTAAAAAGAATATGGAACTACAAACCAACCAAGTCCGTGAAAATTATGAATCAACTCATAATAAAAAAGAAAGATATGGTCCATCTTATTCAAAAAATGAATCTTCAAAGAATAGACCAGACTGGGTTACAGGACATATGTATGTAAGTGCTCCAACACCAGAGCAAGAATCAAAAAATAATTCGTGCAATGATTTTAGACACTCGGTAAAAAATCCTACCAAGGTATTATTTCCAGGTGGTAATGCTGGTAATGATTCGACTTTTATGCAAGTAGATCCCGTTAGTGCAGGACGATTCTGTCTTCCCCCTACTTCTTTAGAAAACAATGTTTTTAATAATTCCAATTACGTATCTAATAATCAACGTTTAGCAAATGCTCCATTAAAAGAAAGATATGCACAACCTGAAAGCAGATCTATCCAACAACGTGCAAAAATAAGTCCGATTATCACAAAACCATCGCACGATATGGAATGGATTACAAATTCATTTGTATCATCACCACCAATTAATAGCGAAACAAATACTGAATTATACAATTCAGGATATTTATCTCATAGAACTGATTGTGATTATGATACATGTCCATGTGAAATACAAAATTATGATACTCAATGTGAATGTGAATTAAATAAAGATATTTCTGAAAATCCCGTTGAAGTTGAAGAAACAGCAGAAGAACCACAAACAATTAAAGGTCAATTAACACCCGGACAAACAGTAGAAATTACACCAGAAACTAAAGAAAATTACAAATACCCATATGAAACTCATGGTAAATGTGTTTCTGGATGTGCAGAATCATCATCATGCGATTGTGATTCATGTAATCAAAATGAATATCAGATAGTACCTCCTCAAAAAGATGATATGGTAACCGCTATGGGTCACTTTCCTGAACAAGTTATTAACAACAATTTACCAAGTAATATTGCTGTAGGTGAATGTCAAAAAGATGAAAGTTACAAAGAATATAATAAAAATATATTCACAAATATTATACAACCCGGTGTATACGCTAGATCCGAAGTTGTTGAACCAATTACATCAAATCTTGGGATTTCTACTCCTCTTCAATTTGAAAATGTAGATATGGAAAGAGATTGTGGTAATGGTATGGTATATTTATCACGTGATCCTCGTCAACAAACAGTTCCTTACGGAACGGCTGCCGCTGCTGCCGCTGCTGCCGCTGAAGTTGAAGATGTTGTTGAAAGTTCTGCAATTGATCCTGAAGCAGCATTAGAACGATATGAAGCAGACTCAGTTCCAACACCAGATCAAACTAATGTATATGATCCACGTTTTTACGGTTATGGTACCAGTTATCGTAGTTACATTGACAAAATGACAGGTCAACCTCGTTTCTACTACGATGACGTTGACGCTCAACGTAGATCAAATTATGTAACAAAAAATCATATTGATTTCACAGATTATGGTACTACAACAGGTCCAATGAATCCCGAACACTTTGTAGACCAAAAAAATGTTAGACAACGTGCTAACACAACATTTGTAAATAACGAATTATTATTCAGAAATGATTTACAAGAACGTATGATGAGAAAATCCAATCAAAACCAATGGCAACAACGTATGGCTCCTATTCATACTGGATACGGATCTGGTTCTGCAGGAGGATCTAATTAAATTTTTATAATCTATATAGATTATAAAAATTTAAATTCTAATAATAGTCTCAAATATACCGGTAACTACTTGATGTGCGATAATAATTACTTTTTTATCAGGAAAACTGCTTTTAATTGAATTCATGATGGTATTCGTCAACTCTTGATCAAGATTACTCGTACATTCATCTAATAATAGAAAGTCGTTGTTAAACATTTCAGATAATGCTAGATTAAATGCAATAACTACTCTTTGTAACTCTCCTCCGCTTAACGTATTAATATCACAGTCCATTTCTTTGTAATTTACTTCAATGTTAATTTGCGGTTTCATCTGTTTCTTTTTATCTTCTTTGAATGAATGTAATGTAATCATTATAGGATTATCTACAAAGAAATCATCTAAATACTTTTGGACATGTTGATTAATAGTTGCAATAATATTATTAATGGCTATTGATTCAGCTTCGTTAATCTTTATTTTAAAATTATTAGCGGCTGTTAGTTTATTTTTTGAATCATCTTCTTCAGATTCAAGTTCAATTAACTCGTTATTCCATTTATTATATTTTTCTAGTGATTCTTTTCCTTTCAAATATATATCAATGTCTACTTCAATTTTTTCAAACTTACGTTTATCTATTTCTTTTTCTTCAATCTCTTTTTCAATCTCATTAAGTTTTTCTTGAAGTTCTTCTGGTTTTCTTACCTTTTTATACTTAGAAATAAAGTCTTTTTCCCATTTTTCTAAATTCATTTTAATTTCATTTTCTTCAGTTTCCATAGTTTCTACATCCTTAAACATCCTTTCATACTTAGGAATTGATGAGATAATAAGAGCGATTTCGTTTCTAAGTTCATTTTCATCTAATCCATCAGTATTTTTAAGATCATTATCAAATATATGAATATGTTCTATTTGCTTTCTCATGTTATTTAATGTTTTTTCAAGTGATTTTAATGTATTAGACCCTTCATTTTCTCTAAGTTTATTTAATTGTTTTTCTAAATCATATTGTTTATTCCTATAATTAGTGTATTCACCAAGTTCAGTTTTATAATCCTGTATATCAAATTCACGAGACTCATCAAATATGTCGTATTGATTATATAATTCCTCCATTTGATTATACAAGTCTGTTTTTTTCTGCTTTTGAACTTTAACTTTGCTATCTTTTTCCATTAATTCAGATAATTCTTTTTTATATTTAGAGAGTTTACGTCTTTCATCGTCAATATCATGTGTACATTTTTCATTAATATTTTTAACTAAATCTCCATCTTTAAACATTATACGTTCATGACATGATGGACAATTATAAGTATCACTTTCTAATTTTATTTTTGCAATTAATTCTTTCTTATCGTCAATCTTTTTTACTAATTTATTAATCTGAGGTATATATCCATCATGATTTTCAATTTTATCATGTTGATCCTTTAATCTTATAATTGTTTCTAAATCATCTACTAATGATGTATATGTATCAATATTATCATTTATTTCTTCAATTGTATACTCTTTCCACAACTGGGACTCAATATTATCTATTTCTTTATTTACCTGATCTGTTTCTTGTAATAGCAAATCATCATACTGTTTTTTATCAATTTCATATTTTTTAACTAAATCATTATACTCGCGATTATCATCAATGATTTTTAGTTCCTTTTTATACTTAACTAGATCTGATCTCATAACATTTATATCAATATCTTGCAATTCTTCGTTCATATTGTTTATTCTTCCTTGAATGGTTTCTAATTGGGTTTTCATCATTTTGATCTTATCATGATACAATGTAGAATAGTTAACAGCATCTGATATTGATTTATAACCTATTTTTAATTTTTTTATACGTGTAATACAATTTTTAATCTTAATTTTATTGTTTTTTATTGATTTTTCTCTTTGTGATTCTTTACATTTGATTGGGAATTCTATAACATCTGGTTTTGGAATACTTTCTATCATTTCTTTAATAGTAGCAATACGAGACATTACATGTACGTAATTGTCATTACGTTTTTTTATAATTGATGAGATCTTTTGTTTCATACCAATTAAATTAATATCTTTGAATGCAAAGTTTTCAAGAAATGCTAGTTTTTCAAGAGGACCCATCAATATAAATGAATTGTGATTTCCTTGTTTTATATAACCAGTTATATCAAAATTTTCTCCAAATTTTTTATTAATCATCTCTTGTGCAGCGTCATCTTCATAAACATCATTTAATTTAACAATATTTGGACGTTTACTTCTTTCTATTTTAACATCTTTATATTCAAAAATAACTTTACATGATTTTTTACCATGCATTATTACTTTTTGACCTTTTCCGTACAGCACAAATGATATTGCATCAAAAATCGTTGTTTTCCCCACTCCAGATTTTCCTGTAAGAAGTGTAAAATTATCATCTCCTAAATCAAATATTTTTTCTTCCCAACATTTAAAATTATATAATGATACCTTCATATTTTGATTATATAATTTAACATTTTATATAATAATTTCAATTTTAAATATTTATTATATAAAAATTAATATAATGAGTATGAGTATATTTAGTTATAATCTTTTATCCGAAAATAATTTACGATCAGTTAAACCTGTTACAAACACCAATGTGAAAAAGAAAAAGAATTGGTTTTTTAGTTCACGTAGACAAACAGTAAAACCTGTTACTTTTAATAAACAAGATTATGCAGCAGAATTTTATGAAAAGTATGGTATTATCTATGCAGGAAGTGATACTAGTTCGTGTATACATTCAATTTTAAATTAAATTTTACTAGGAATTACAGGACCATAATTACTATAATCTCTAATATTTTCTCCTGTATATTGAACATAATTATCCTGAAACATTAGTGCTAGTTCTATTGCTTTATTATCGTATTCATCTTTATTTTTCCATGCTGCTCTTGGATTGCAAATCTCGTGCTCGACCCCCGGCAAATATATTGGAAATTCAACATTAAATACATCATGTTTTTTTGTTGGAGCATTTTTTACAGATCCATTTAATATAGCATTAATACATGATCGTGTTTTTTGAATGCTAATTCTTTCACCTACACCGTATTCTCCACCAATCCATCCTGTATTTACTAAATATGCATCGCAATTATGTGTTTCCATTTTTTTCTGCAATAATTCAGCATATTTTGTTGGATGCAATGTTAAAAATGCGGCGCCAAAACATGCTGAAAATGTTGCTTGAGGTTCTGTAACACCTCTTTCTGTACCTGCGATTTTAGCAGTATAACCACTTAAAAAATGATACATTGCTTGTTCTGGTGTTAAAATTGATACTGGAGGTAATATACCAAATGCATCACATGTTAAAAATATAATGTTTGACGGATGATTTGATATTTTTTCTTTACAATAGTTATCTATATGATAAATAGGATAACTAACACGGCCATTCTCTGTTTTTGACGTGTTAAAATAATCAGGTGTACTGTCATCATTTACAAATACATTCTCTAATAATGCATTTGGTTTAATTGCCTTATATATTTCTGGTTCATTCTTTTCTGATAAATCAATTGTTTTTGCGTAGCATCCTCCTTCAAGATTAAAAACCCCATCATTATCCCATCCATGTTCATCATCACCTATTAATTGCCTATCAGGATCGGCAGATAGTGTTGTTTTACCTGTACCACTTAAACCAAAAAATAAAGCAGTATCATTATCTTTTCCTATATTAGCAGAACAATGCATTGACATTATATTTTGCAAAGGGAGCCAATAATTCATTAAACTAAACATTCCTTTTTTATTTTCTCCTCCATACCATGTTCCTAATATAACTGCTGTTTTTTTCTCAATATTAAAAATAATTGCAACATCTGAATTCAAACCATGTTCTTTCCAGTCGTTATTTTTTTCAGAACATGCATTTATTATTGTAAAATCAGGTGTAAAATTTTCCAATTCATCTTTTTCTGGAGTAATAAACATATTTTTTACAAAGTGTTGTTGCCATGCTAATTCATGAATAAATCGTACGCTTTTTCTTGTTGATGGATTTGTTCCTGAGAATCCATCAAAAATATAACATTTGTTCAACGTATTAAAATGATTTATAGCACGATTGTAAACATCTCTAAACACATCTGGTGTTGTCGGTTGGTTAACATCACCCCACCATATATTATTTTCTGAGTCTGAATCTTTATTTTTTACTATCCATTTATCTTTAGGAGAACGTCCTGTGAATTTTCCGGTGTTAACTGAAAATACTTCTCCGTATTTAGTATTTAATAATTTACCCTCGTTATTATTAGTTTCATGAAATCTTAATGTTATATAATCTAAATTATGGTGAATTTCTGGTCTATATATACCTATCTTATTTATATCGGCTTTGGCACTAAATTGTTTATACATCGGCGTATTTTTTTTTAGTGATAAATTAAATAAAAATTTTAGCATTTTTATTTAATAATATTTTTTTTTAAATTATTCAGTTTTTTTTGCGTTTTCTGCCCGTTTTAATTCATAATATTCTTCATTTTGAATCCATTTACCATCTCTAATAAACCCCCAGTCACGAACTTTCTTGTGAGGCATAAATAAAGTCCAGCAATACGGTTTTTTATTATCTAATTCTACACGATGAAGAAATTTAGGATCTTTTACAGTTCTGTATGTAAAAGGTCCGTACCATTTTTTCTTATTATCAACAGTATATTCCCAATATCCTCCTGCTAAAATAAAAGTACTAAATCCCCATGGATGATCATGTAAATCGTCTGGGTCAGATTTTAAAAATTTGTGTATAAATATATTAAATGGAAATGAATGCCTGTCCTTTAAAAATATATAATATCGTTCTAGATATGGCTCATTACTTCCCCTATCTAATATAACTCTCTTACGTCCAATAAGATTCATAAAAGATATCCATACATTTAGTAAATACATCAGTATATAGTTTAATATCATTGTATATTTTCACTTTTATTTTTTTTATTTCATTTTTAAATTGATTTTATTTAAAAATAAAATCAATTTATTATAAAAATATGTCTGTACTTACATTTGTAACAGGTGCATCATCAAATCACTACAAATCATTAATACAGTTTATTAATAGTTATAACAATTATTCTAAAAATAATAGACTAGTAATTTACAATTTAGGTTTTTCTACTATAGAATGGGATAATTTACAAGAAAATTTCCCTAAATTTACATATGAAGTTTTTGATTATTCAAAATATCCCGATCATGTTAATCTAAAAAAATATTATGGTAATAATTGCTCGTACGCATGGAAACCTATTATAATATATAATACTTGTCAAAAATATGGAGGAAAGGTTATATGGATGGATTCCGGTAATATTATTCATAATACTACATCTATATTTGATACATTATTAGATAAGTCATATATATACAGCCCTGTATCTGCACATGATATAAAAAAATGGACTCACCCTTCTACAATGAGAATAATGAATTACAATTACGCTCTTGAATATCAAAACAGGAACGGAGCGTGCTTTGCATTTAACTATAATGTTGATTGGGTAAAGGAATTTGTAAAACAATTCTATGAATTTTCATTATTAAAAGAATGTATAACACCTGTTAATTCTGATAGAACAAATCATCGCCAAGATCAAGCAGTATTTACCCTGTTATATTATATGTATTATCACAAATATAAGTTTAATATAGTAAATATTTATATAAATTTTACGATACATAATGATGTTGATTAGACTTTAAAGTTCACCTCTACATTGTCTTTTTCATCAGGAATATTATAAATAATTGTTGGTTTCTCTAATTTTTCCATTTTATTATCTAAATCAAACAATTGTTTAAGACGTGGTTCAATATCATTATAACATAATGGTTCTAAATGAGCAGTACTCAATGCTAAACTGTTATCGTATGATTTTTTAGATATTGAATAATTACTTGATAAAGTTTTTGACATTAATAATACATTAGTTGCTAAACTTGTTATAGTTTTGTATCCATCATAATGATATAATACGATAAATACACCGCTTAATACGAAATTTATAATAGATATGATAATCGCACCTAAAGTAAACTTATAAAAAGATTTGTTGTGATTTAAAATTTTCATTAAAGTTGGTTCTGTTGTTTTATCAATAATATGTCTTAAATTGTTATCTGGCAATTGTTTATTAACATTAAAACAGACGATCATAAATTTTTCTCTAGAAAATTCTTTATAATAGGATGTTAAGCAAATTAACAATGTAAATATATTGAATCCAAATGCATACCTATAATTTGTGTCTTCAAGTTTTTCTTGAAAATTGCATTCGTGATCATCGCATTTTTGCGGAACGAACAGAATTAGTAAACAAGCCATTAATACTTTAATAGATTCTATTGATAAATTAAATAATAGCGATATTATTTCTTTATTGTTTTGGGATATTTTCATTTATTAAAATAAATCAAAATATTTTTCGAATAATATCTTTCGTTTTATCATCAAAATAATCAAAGAAATTTGCATAATTATTTGTTGATTTTATATCACGTAATTCTGATGTAAAATTATCGGAATGAGTTATACTTATAGTATTAAACCAAAATGGTATTTTGATTAATTCATCTTCTCTGTTCATGGTCATTCCATAACCTTCTCCAGTACCATTAATACCATTAAATTTCTGTTTTTCCCAAAATTCTTTTTTAAATGCTAATGTTGCTTCAGGTATACTATCATTACCAAATGTTAGTATTTGACTTGTATTTTTATTTTTATTATAAATTCCTATTGGTGATGAATATACACATTTTTTATGTTTGTTATGTAATAGAACTCGTATCTTTGCTAATACGCTATCATAATGATAATAGTCGTCATCATCCATAAAAACAATATAATCATATTTACATAAATTAACACCATAATTTCTCTTAAATGCAAGATCGGTTCCGAATTTAGTTTTATCATATATGTAATTTACATCACCATCAATGTTCTCTACTTTATTCATTTTTACATCAGAATCATCAACAATTACCCATTCAAGTTTTTCTTTAGGATACATAATATTATTCCATATATGAATTGGTAAATCAAACATATGTTCTCTATTTTTTGTTATTGTTACTATAGATACATTAGGAAGTTCTTGATAAGAAAAATTAGGTATATCTAATACAAAATCACCGTTCTGTCTATTCATAGATACTTCGGAAACGTTCTTATTAATTTTATTTTTAATTATTGAACTTATCTTAGAAATAAGAATATTTTCAAATTTTGTGAAACTATATTTATTTAATTTTCTCATATTTGGTTGTTGGGATAAATTATTATTTATTGGAATTATAATATTTCTAGATTGGATGCTAACTGAATCATTAGTTATATTATTTTTCAACCATTCATAAATCAGACATGTTTCACTATCTAATTTTTTAAATTTATGATTTTCCCATGCTGATTTTTTAAATCCATATGTTTTAAATTTATATAATTCAATACCATGTGTACAGGTGTATTTATAATAATCATTTTTTGGGATGTTATATAATACTGAATTTAACGATATAATAAAATCATTATTAAATTTATCTATCATGTTTTCTATATATTTTTCATGATAAATAATATTAGGATGCATTAAAAATATATATTTGGTTTTTATATTCTGTATCAAATCATTTATTATTTCACCTTGTGATAGTTTATTTTTGTCTGAGATACTATAATGATATAATGATATATTACGGTCCTTTGATTTAATATTATTAATAAAAACTAACTGATTAGATTCTGTATTTATTGTATTTTGATGTAAATATCCTATAACTAGTTTTTTATTTTTATAGGTCTGTCTTCTAAATGAATCGTAAATAAATAATGATAATGGTGCTGATATATCATTCATAATAATTATAAAAGTTGCAATATTATCCATTTTATAATATTTTTAAACTTTTAAAAGATATATTATTATTATAAAATGGACGGAATTGATATAACAGATTTTTATCCAAAATATCCTTCGCGTAATGACGATGATTTTTTTGTCGATGTATTCCTTAAAAAAGAATTTAATGAAAATGCACTTGAAAAGAAACAAGAAGTTTTAAATAAAAGTTTCTTTAAACAACAAATCAATATATCAAGATTTCTATCAGGATATACACCTTATAATTCATTGTTAGTGTATCATGAAATGGGTGTTGGTAAATCATGTACAGCAATCGCTACAGTAGAAGCATTATTAAAAAATAAAATGAGTAATATTAATAAGATACTAATAGTAACAAAAAATGAACTATTAGTAGATAATTTTAGGAAAGAAATAGCTTACAAATGTACTCAAATAAAAGAAATATTAGAAAAGAAAGAAGAACTAGATGAAGATAAATTCGTAAGAGATAGACAAAAAAGGTCTCGTATAAAGAAAATCATTAACCATTTCTATGAAATTATAACTTACGATAAATTTAATAAGTTATTACGAAAAAATAATAGATTAATGTCGAAGACGTATGAAGATTCTGCAATAATTATTGATGAAATACATAATTTAAAAATGAATGAATGTAAATCTTCTGATAAAGCGCCAATGTCTGCTGATAAAGGACTTGATATATACAATAATATTAAAAAATTTTTAGAAAACATACAACATAAGAAATTAATATTACTTACTGGTACACCAATAACAGATAAAATTTCTGAAATTGTTAGTATATATAATTTATTATTACCTATTGAACAACAAGTCCGACTTAATGATTTATTTAATATTGAACTTGGTGATAATGACTGTATTAATTTACATACAAAAGAATTAACAAAATTAGAAGGTGGAGATGGTACAGATAATGTATTATTTAAAGTTAATGACATATATTTTCTAGATAAACGTAAATATGACACATTTAAAAGTATAATTAAAGGATATACCTCATATCTATCTTTAAAAACTAATGTAAACAAAGAATTTAAAATTAACGAAGGTGATCCTACAAATGGAGTATTAAGATTAAAAGATTCAAATACATATTTTCATAATATGTATAGAACAACAGTAAACCCTGAAAACAGAATACAATATGATGCAGAATTAAAAGATGTTGGAAAAGATCCTTTTAGCGAAAATACACTTAATTATTTTCTAGGTGTATATCCAGATGGTTCGTATGGAAGTGAAGGATTTGAAACATATGTAGATTCTAAGTCATGGGACGATAGAAAATTGATTAAACCTAAAGGTGATGGATTGAAAAAGTTTTTTCCCCGTGATTTATCTGTAGAAGAGAAATTAAATATATTAAAAACCCTATCAAGTAAATATTACAATATATTATCTCAAATATATAATAATCCTGGTAAGATTATTTTTATATATAATAGAATTATTAAAGGGTCAGGATCTTTATATTTAACATTGCTGGTAAATCTTGTATTAGGTTATCGTATAATAAATAATCTTTCCACAGATAGAATATCAAGATCGCCAAGTGTTTTATTTATGAGTAGTGATACAACACAATATAACAGTAAATTTATTGATAAAATAAATATTCCACAAAATATGAATGGCGAGTATATTCGTGTTGTAATAGGTACAGAAGCGATTTCTGAAGGTATATCATTATATAATGTTCAACAAATTCATATTACGACACCATGGTGGAATATGAAAGATATTGATCAAGCAATTGCAAGATCTATAAGGGCTACATCTCATAACGATCTATTAAATGCTGACAATGATTCTACTGATTTTAAATCTCATAAAACTGTTGAAATATATTTACATACATGTCATAAATTCATCAAAAAATATGATGGTTTAGATAGCGATGATGAAGATAAATTACAAAAAACTACTATTAATTACGATGACTATATGTATTTTCGTTCCTTTGTTAAAGATATATCAAATAAGCAAATTACACGATTAATAAAAGAATCATCTTTTGATTGCGCAATAAATTACAATAGAAATTTTATAGATATGAATAAAAATAGTAGAAGTCCATCTGATACACGATTTGTACGAGAATGTGAATATTTACATTGTAAATTTGATTGTGACGGGTTTGGTGAAAAAGATAAAAGCGAAATTGGAGACGAATATTCACAAGTATCAATACCATATTTAGACGATATAGAGAAAATAAGTAGTAAAATAATATATAGACCTGAAAATCGTTCAATAGATTACAATACATATGATATGTATTATTCAACAGATATATTAAATAAATTATCTGATATTATTATTAATGATTTAACAAGAATTTATAAACATGATGCTGATATATCAGTTCAATATTTGATTAATAAGTATATGGTATACGGATATACAAGATACCAGATATTAAAAGTAATCTCTGATATAATTATTAATAAACGTTTGGTAAGAAATAATTTTAATATTAATAGTATTTTAAATAACGACGATGATAGTAATCTTTTAATTATGAAGAATAAAATTGATGACGATCATTCTAATGATATAATAAACATGTTAGAATTTAATATGATGTTTAAATCTGAAAGCCAAGGTGAAGGTGAAGGTGAAGGTGAAGGTGAAGGTGAAGGTGAAGGTCAAGGTGAAGGTGAAGATAAACTAGAAATAGAAAGTGATATTGAAAGTGAAGAAGATAAACCAGAA
>MDSZ01054355.1_pt1 | contig 26319 bp, 11 predicted proteins | sample 811201 | NCBI WGS metagenome assembly MDSZ01 (sample SAMN05326647, study PRJNA326480) | marine metagenome | isolation source: seawater | place: Indian Ocean: North | collected 2010 | reverse complement strand
TTTAAAGCATCAACAAGCTGACCGTCTACGAGTGCTGACCCTGTGTCATTCTTATAAGCGAGGAACTTACTCTGCCAAGGATTAGATGGTGTGTTTGCAGAGTCAAGACCGAGAATAACCCTCTCACCATTAGGGAAAGAGGTTACTTTCTTTGACAAGATCGCCCCGCCCTCCACATTAAGATAAAACCCTGAGTAATCAGGCACTTCATCCCCTAAGTTTTCAAAACTAGGGACAGAAAGTGTGATCATGTGAGAGTCATTTGTAACCTGATCTTGATCGGTGTTTCTAGTAGAAAGAAAAACAGCGGGCGCGATGGTCATTTGATCAGCGGGAAGCTCAGTTACGTTTGAGGCGACAAGATCGCCTCTCTTAAGTTCAAGCCCCACTTCGTATCTACTAGAATCTACAGTCCACTTTCTCGTGCTTGAGTCATAAAGAAGAGTGCTCTCATCTGCTCTCAATCCGCTAATAGAAAGAGAAATACTTCCATCAGAGTTATAAGAAATCCCGCCGTCATTGAACGTGATTGACTCGCTTCTTGCTGATCTGCCTGCAAGAGCAGACTGCTTGAAAGAAAGTCTACTGTGCCTACTAAATCTGAAGGCAGTTGTAGACTCGATCTTCATTCCATAGAGAGAGGAGTCAAAGTCTATCTTGATATTATCTAGTTTGATCCCATTGTTATGAGTTGAGACACCCCTATAAATGAACCCTAGAGTCTTAGTAGTCTCAGGGAAAGAAAAGGTGTCGAGGATGTCTGCTTCGATGCGCCCTGTTTGTGGTACTTGATCTACAGAAAGAGACGGAATGAAGATAGAGTTTGTCCCGTCCCAAAAGGTCGAGTGATCCACAGTGCTAACGTCTAAAAGAGTTGAGAGCGTCATAATCTGAGGGATCTTGGGGAGTAAATACGCTCCCTTTTTAATACCCTCGTCTACTGTGGTGAGTCTCACTCCAAAACTCGCCTCTTGAGAGAGCGCGACACAGGAAATGAAGAGGACAGTCTTACCGCTAGGGTTAGTCGCGTGTGTTGTAACACTTGAGCTTTGGCTGTATGCGCTCTTGAGGTATACAGTCGCCCCTTCGTAGTCTACCTCGTACAAGCTAGAGGAAAGAGGGTTCTCATAATCAGCTACAAGAGAGTTCGTGTCTGAACTAATCTTAGCAGGGTATACTACGACACCAAAGCCGAGATCTAAGAGGTTAGAAGGCTCTGAACCCTCCCAAGAAGAGTTCCCTCCCCGACCCAAAGAAGACTCGATAAGAGTTCCTGTCTCATTAATGCTCGTAGTAGAGGGTGAAATGAGGGATTTGACTCTTGCTGACTCTATTTCAACTTTCTGAGCTACCGCGCTAGAAACTAAGTTACTTACTGTGTTGTGGAGGGTGAAGGTGACGTTTACGTCTAAAGCATAGCCTGCATCCCAAGTAACTTTACCTGTAGAGAGGTTCTGCTCACTCACTCTTCTTAAGGTTATCACATAGGGCGCACCTCCGCCCACAATGTCAATAATCTCATGGTAGCCGTAGAAAGCATTTCTTTGTGCGTCTGTGAGTTCGTCCCCACTACCAACTGCGGTAATCCTTAAGCATTTCCCAATGAGAAAAGAAACACCGTATGAAGTGATAGCCTGAGCTCCCTGTGACGGAGCAGAAGAACCTTCAGGGTAGATAGAGACTTTAAACTCACTAGCACTAGTCGGAGTACCTACAAGCTTACCAACTAGTTTGCCCTCAGAATGAGTAAGTTCAGTGGGTACTGCGATCTGATTTCTGAGGCCATAGTTTGAAGCCGTACCTGTCGTGGCCTCTGTGTGAAAGTCACCCGCTTTCCAGTTAGAAAGAGGAGGCTCAAAGTCCAATGAAGCCGATGTCTCAGGGGGCATTACAAAGAAAGTAGTTCCCTCACTATGGGGGGCTTCAAGCATACGAGATGATTTCTTTCTAAGGAACATGATCCCCGAGACATCTCCCCCTGAGTCAAACCAATCTGAAAGAGGTGTACGACTAGAAAGAGTAATCTCGGTTGAGGTCATAGACTCAACCCTGAAGATTTGATCCTGAGCGCGGTGAATATCGTCTCTAGTCACATAAGTTGGAGGAGTCCAAGTGCTCGCCCATTTCTCATAAGAGTTACTCACGTAGTTGACTACAATATACAGCCCGCCGTGATCCGCCTCTAAATCCTCTAGGGAGATGACTTCAGGGTTATCTGAAGCCTGACCAATACCGTACTCGGTGAGAATAGTCTTAGAGGCGTGGTTGATCGTAAGGGTGTTTCCCGTATGGTCTAGAGTCCACGTCCAATCAACGAGAGGAGACTTGAGGGTAGCTCCTAGAACTTCAAAAGAAATAGGAGATCCTAATGAGGGCGCACCCTTAACTCCTATTCTATTCGTATTCTCAGTGTAGGGGATGAAGTCAATATCCCCTACACCTGCCTGACCTAGACCTGTCCTGATAGTTAACTCTGAACTAGTGTCTGTCGCGTCCTTTACTCGGTACTCACTAGCCCAAGAGCCGTTGAGTCGAGAAAGACCTGTTTTTACCTCTTCAGCTCTAATGACTCGATCTCTTGAGAAGCTCTCAGAAGAAGTGTCATTTGTGGCTTGGATTCCTTGAGCAGATTTCTTTAGACGATCAAGATCATTCGTAGAAGCCATAGGTGATTTCCTTCGCTTAATATTTTACATGAACCATGTAATGAAAGGAGGTTGATTAAAGAATAATCAGAGGAATACAACCTCGTCCTCATCGAAGTTCTTTCCGTTAGACATCCTTAAGATCTCTATACCTAAAAGACCCCTTCTTTCTCGGAAGGGCGTGTTCGTAGTCATCGCGCTCGGGCTGTGACCAAAGAACAAAGAGCCGTCTGTTCCCTTTGTATTATAAGGGAATACGACCTTCACAAGAACGGGGCATTCACCTTCAGAGTTAGTGAAGAAAGAAGCGTTCCCGCCTACCTCTAACTCAAGGTCTGTGAAGTAAAGTGCTTCTTCTTTCAAGATACCTTCCTGATAAGAAATGAGACACCCTGCGCCGTCTTGATTAATATGCTGTTTGCTAGACCCTTCGCCGTCCATGCGTCCCGCGTCCATCCAAGTGGTAAGACCTGGAACCTTGACGTAAATCTCAATGCCTCTATCATCGTTTACAGGGACGTTACCTAAGTACTTAAAGTTGTTGTACTCTAAGCCCACTAAACGCAACTTGAACCGACTAGTACCTACCATATTCTCAACAGAACCTGACTGAGAGAAAGAAACATCAAAGACACGGACAAAAGAAAAGTCTCTTTCTACGAAAGCGGAAGGTGTCGCTACGTCGTAGTTTGGTTGCCCGTAATACTTAGTAACAACTCCTGCGGTATAAGCACCTAGATTGTAAGCGTTATCCCAACTAGCGTCATAGATCGCGTTCGGTACGAAAGAACTAGCTAAATAGTTATCAATCGGACGAGTTAAGACACCCCTTCTAGGTTGCCCATACTTGCCCCCGCTCAAGACGTTATTTGCGAGAATAGGTAAGCCTCTCACTTGAGCGTTTCCTTCAACCCCTTGAGCTCCTGAGTAGACTGACCACTCCCAATGATAGTTATTTCTGAGATAGCCTGCGCTCCCATGCTTGGCGTTAGCTCCGACATCTGAAGTTGAACCGTCATCTCGCACAGAAAGAGCAATAGGGTTAAACCCTAAAGGCAAACCCCCTCCAATCAGATTATTCTCAGACGTGATATCTGTAAACCTGTAGTCAATCCTGTAGGACTCGTCGAGGAAACGCTCTTGTGTGTCTTTTCTCGCCGTTAAGATACTGCTGTGAGGTTTTCTCCTCATAGGCACAACCGACTCATCATAAGCAGAAAGATTGATGATAGTATCTATCTGCCCTTTACCTAGCCCATGAACCGTAGTGATCCCTGTTTCTGTCTCTAAGAAATTGCCGTAGGTTGGGGCTGACCCTGTAGGATAAACCTCATGAAGATCAAAGGAGTTCACGTTAAAAGCCACAGGCAAGAAAGCATTGTAGGTCAAAGCCCCTGTGTGAGTAACTAGACCCGCGCTGTCTACCGTAAACTCTGAAACACCAAAGTCAGTACCCGCAGAGAGTCTGTCCCACTGAGTTATATTAGGTGTGACAGTGTTTTGAGCTGTCGTCGCACCACCGAGTGTCCATGTTGCTAAGTCTTGACCATTTGCAGTCGCTTCTTCTTCCGTTGAAACCACCACTAGGAAAATAGGCTGAGGCGCGGTCAGTCTCCTAGCATAAAGCTCTGAGCCATACTCAACATAGTATTTCTCACCCTCTACTGCTAAGAAAGACCCTGAGATCTGAGGGGAAGCCCCATTCGTAGAGTTCGAGTTCGCCCTGTAAATAGGGTACGGCACAGTCGGGTGAGAAGAGTTTGCTTCTTCAATCTCTGTCGATCCTGTGAGGGTCAGGGTCTGATACACTCTGAAGCCTTCTTGGTCATACCTAAACACCGAGAAGTAATAATCGGATTGCTGATAGCCCGCAGGGTAGTAGAAAGTGACATATGCAGTCTTAGTAGGTGCAGACTCAATCAGTGAATAGAGCCTAGATGAATGATAAAGTAGCTTCTTTGAAAGCCCAAGTTCATTACCCCCTATCTGATTAGGTAAGACAGTCTTAGAGGTCGCGAGGCCATCATAATGGTACGTTGGGTCTTTCACATAAAGACCTGTAAGTGCGCCTTCAGAGAAAGAACAAAAGCCATTATCACCTTCAGGGTATACAAGCAGATCAACTTTCCCTGTGTCGCTTATTATGTTTGTACTTACGCTTGTGTTACTGTCATCAGGTGTGATGGTAATATATTGAGTACCCACACTCTTCTGAGAAAGAGTTGTCGTGTAAATCGTAGCCTGATTTTCTCCTGTAAGACTTGCTATAGAGATCTCATAAATATTGAAAGGCTCTTTGAACTTCCTAACCGCACCATTCTCTTCGGCTTCAAGGTAGTGTGGGTATTCATAATCGCCCGTGATCAAGTTGAAAGAAAATGCTAGAGAGTTGATATAGAAAGCCAATCGGTTTCTTTTCTCAGGCTGATTGAGGACGTTCTGATACTTAAGAGGAACGCTCCCTTTCGGTACAAGATACTTAACTCCTGAAATCACAGTGAAATATCCCTGTGACGGGAGTAAAGGATCGGCAACACCCAATACATCAGGGTAGAATGCTTTTAGAGAAAGGTCGTTGTGATGCCAATGATCAATGCTTCTCGTTAAGACTCGAACATTAGGACGAACAAGAGGATTAGAAATAGAGGCTGAAGCGGGTTCGACTTGAGGGACACCTGTCTCAGAAAAGCCATCCGAATCCACCGCGATGTTATCCACATCCTCAGCTTCAAGTGCATTGAGAAAGTTGACACTCCATAGGTCATCTTCTGAGGGCTGAATGCCATCTCTAACAAGGTTCTCGAAAGCGTCCTCTGTCTTGAAGTGGACGAGCGCATACGATCCCTTAGATCGACCCGTATCACTCAAAGAAGGTGCTAAGAGTGAGTAGTCCACTACGTGCCTGAACCGCGCCACTTGGAAAGTATAGTGATCCTCCCCAAAAGTCACATAGTTGCCCGCTGTGGTGAACGGCGTTGACGTACTAGCGGGCTGTACTACAGAAAAGAACCTTTCTCTTTCTGAAGTGGGTGTAGCTAACCCACTCGGCTCATATGTAGAGAGCATAGGAAGCCTGTAAGAAAGAAAGTTAGTCACCCCCTCAACCCAAGTCGCGCCGTCCCAAGAATAAGCTCCTCCCAATACAGGGAGATGACCCTTCACAGTGTCTGTGGTCGGCACTCCGTCTCCAAAGTAACAAGCGTTAGTTTCTCTCAAGAGTCTTACTGATCCAAGAGACGTGCCTTTATTGGCTTGGAGATCCGCGATAGCAACTCCCCCACCGCTCAAGTCAGCTCTCTTCTTTCCTGTCTGCATCTCGTACAGGTCAAACTGCCCCGTAAGCTTGCTAGGGAAAGTAAACTGATCGTCTCCTGAGATGAATATTGGGTTATCTGTATCTTCAAGACCTACACTCAGATTAACCGCACATACTACTCTGCTCTGTATGTCTGCGACACTTGAGGCGGGAGTGAAAGAAAGATTAGTTGTAACTCCATCTTCCCACCTTAAGAGAGCTAGAGTCCCTCTATCAGCGGGAAAGAGAAGCCCCGACACTGTGAAGCCTTCTTTCGCAGAAGAGAGTTCTGTAAGGTTCACGTCATCTCTAGGAACTACCCTAGTGTGCTGATGAATCCTTCCATTATCTTTCTGCATACTACTTAAGAAAGAAGCACCATCACCTCCACCTAAGAGCGTGATTGGATTATCTAAAATGTTGAACGTGGAGTCCGTTCTAGGGTCTGCGCCCGATCCGTCTCCTGACGGGTTAGGTGTGGTCAAGTGATAGCCGAAAGTGTCCTGAGCGGGCATTAAGAAATGACTCGCTGTATCCGCTATCGTGATCCCCTCAAAAGTGATACTTGTCTTTCTTTCCCACACAGGGCTGTCTGCTTGCTTGAGCATCCCCCAATCGGGTTCTCCTGAGTGAGACGCAGAAAGAGATCCGAAAGAGTAATTCTTACTCGTTTCTCCGAGTCTCGGAGGCTTGTTCTTCACCTGAGAAGCGAGGTCATCAAAGTGACTCTGTGCCTCATCACCTAGATACGTCTCGAAAGGGTTCTCAGCGGAGATCTGAGAAGCGTCATACGCATCTTGGTTCATCAAAATCTGAGTGGAGTTATTGCCCCTTGCGTGGTCGTTACACTTGCTCGATCCTGCGCCTACTCTAAGATCACTTGGGTCAGTTGTCTTTGGCATGATTAAACTCCACTAAGAAGAAGGTCTTGGGTCTTGTAGATACAAGCGACTGTACGGCTCTCACTAGAGAACAAAACCTTGTTCTTTCTTGAGCTGTCGTCTGACTCATAAGGGAGGTGAGATAAGCGAACGAGAACTACGAGTACTATCTCTCCATTTCTGAAGTGAACCTCGTTGTCCCCCGCGCTAGTGTTTTCAATCTTTGCTAGGAAAGGGAGTGCGTTCTTATGAAGCACACTCTCATCTAATGATTGAGAGTAAGCGTTAGGTAAGTAGCCCGAAGACACACCCTTGTAAACTACTCTTCTTTCCGCATCTAGGTCAGGATTAGTGAGTGTAATACTTCCTGTTGAGTCCATAGGGAGAACAGTAGAAAGAGCCATCAGCCCCGAATTAAGAGAGATGTCCTCAAGAACCATCCTCGTCGATCCCATAAGATTACTCTCTCCTGAGAAAGAAACAACACTTGGGTGAACACCTAACTGCACCGATGGGGCTGTGTATGGGTAGGCATCTTCTGAGGTTGATGAACCCGCCTGTATTGACCACAGTTTCTCGGAGACTTTGATCGGCCTGACCGTAACTTCATTAGGGACGTTGAGGGGAGCGTTCTTCGCTCCGAAAGTCTGAGAAGATTTAGCTCGGTAATAGACACCCACCTGATAGCCGTTGATGCCACTACTCGGTACTGCGCTTCTAGGGTATGTCTCAACAGTAACGAGACGGTGACCCGCGAAAGGCGCGTTCCAAGAAAGATAAGAGTTAGTAGATCCCAAGCCACTAGAAAGCAGATCTAGTGTAACAACGGCATTTCCATTAGTATTATCTGTCATACTAGGGTCGAAAGATCCCGAGTCATCAACGTGCAACTTCCAAGGTAGCTTTAATGCAGTAGAAAGAGTTGTCACGAAAGTGTCTGTGATCGGATTTACGACTCTTTCTAGCGCGACCTCACGCACTCCCTCTCGAAAGAAAATCAGGGGAGGCTGTGCCTGAGAGTCTGAAGCTCTTTGAGTTGAGTCATGCTCGACCACTGAGCCTGTGGGAAATACCTCTACATCAGGAGAAAGAGAAGCCCCCGAAGGAGTGGCAGAAATCCCCTCTTGGGCAGGGTATTCTACAAGCAGAGTAAGAAAGACTCTTCGAGGAGATCCAACCTCACCCACTGTAGGGTTTCCTACCATCTTGTAAGAGGCAATATTCTGACCGCCCGTAACATCTGTGAGGTTTCTCCCCATCGTTACGGTGATTGAGGTTGTTCCAAGACCCTCTACCTTAGAGAAATATGCGCTTTGATCTACAATAGAGTTGTAGTCCCCATCGTCATGCCAACACTCATTCTCAAGTACATCAATGACCTTTGTTCCTGTAGGAAAGAGATCATCAAGGTCGAGGTCTTGACCTGCTAACAAAACATCTTCCCAATATCTGAAAGCAGAGGAGGAGTCGAGTTTTGAAATGTCTACGGTGATCTCATCTCCCTCATACCATTTAGTGCCTGTGCCTGAAACAACTACAGCACCATCATGATTATTTGTACCATCAGGAAAGACCTCTAAGATTAAGCGAGCCAAATGAGGCGCGTCCGAAAACCTTGTAGCGACATGATCGAAGTTACGAATGAAACTCCCTCTGTTCGTATTGCTACCTTGACCCGGAGTTGGCGCGAACTGTGACCGCCCGATCTCATCACATACAAGAGGGAGGACGCTCTGCTCCCCACTACCATTGGCGAGATCTCTAAAGTCTGAAGAATCCATGAACCACGTTTGAAGGGCATTGTCGAGAAGCGAGCCGAACTGACGGTCAAGCTCCGCGCTGTAGTCAACACCTCTTGGAAATACTTTCTTTCTGAGGTCAAGGACATCTGAACTCGCGATCTGATCTGCAAAGAGTCCATCAGGTCGATCAGACTTACCCGCAGGAACAGAAATGGGAGCCCCTGTGTCTAATGAAGTATTCGTAGTGAGCGCATGGTTATGAAGAAGGCCATTATTAGCTTGATTCTCAGGGTTAAACTCTCCCTCATTTCTCCTGAACACGAAGCAGATTGGGATCGCGTACACATACCCATCTACAGTATTAAGATCTGTTGCTGAGTTCTGAGTGCCGTCGCCCGCATAGTAAAGACCTGTGTCTTGGAAAGGAAAAGAGCCATCTGTGGCTCTTGAGAAAGAATAACCAACTTGAGGAGACGCGCTCCCTCCTCTCGCGAGGATGTCCGAGTTACTGAAGCCGTCAGGTTGTACTTTTGGGTTGACTCCAATGCCCGTCCCTAGCGTGAAGTTGTAGTCCTCAGAATAAACTCTGAACCTGTACTGCATCTGAACACGTCGGGTCGTCTCTGTATTGAGTGTAGGGTCAGTGATGTCATCCGTGAGATGGGTGCTTGCATCTGACTGAGTGTTCCCCGCGTAATAAATCTTATTAGGGGAGGGGATGCCCTCACCGTTTGATCCACCTGTAGGATTAGAGACTGTGATCGCTGAGGGATCTGCCACTATCGTTGTGCTGAGGATAATGCTATTCCCATCAACGCCACTGTCAAAAGTAAGAAAGACAAACCCTGTCCCTCTTGTCGTTGCGGTAACAGAAACACCGCCTAGATCAACAGGAGCGAGAGCGTTGATAGCGTCTCTGATATTTCTCGCTGTTTCTGCTTCCGTTGCCCCGATAGAAAAGTCTACGTCTGCGGTCAAAACAACAGGAGATCCCGCCCCCAACGGAGTGCCATCAAGGGTCACAATATCGTTCGGTGCGAGGGATGCGTTGCTGTTTACTCTGAAGTGACCCGAAGCGTTAGTTGCGGGATTGACAAGAGCCCTCCAAACCTCCAAGAAAACGAAATCAGTTCTCTTGATGTCAGGGGCTGTACCCGTTGGAGTAGAAGGCGCACTAAGAGTGACATAGTTGAACCCTGTATTTCCACTATCGTTAGTAGCTGAGACGTATATCTCTTGACCTCCGATATTAGCGTAGAAAGGCTCGATGACTAGTTGGTTAGCCCCGAAGTTAGGGTCTGTAGGAGCATAGAAAACAAAACCGCCCTCCGCCCCTGTAGGGTACTCAGAAAGAACACCGCTTGGGAGGTTCTTCGCCTGTCTCTGACCCTGTATACTCTGAGCTAAGTTCAGCTCAGAGTCGAGGATTGATTTGCCCGTTTGATAGACAACAGAAACCCATGACCGAGAGGTCGGATCAAGGTGTCTTGATACTGTAGAAATATAGTCAGCCATGACTCACCTTTCTTAAAAAGTAAGTCTCCAAGTAAGCGCGAGAACGCTACCTGCTAACTTATGGATTACAGGGAAAGTAAGGTAGTTGACGAGAACGTCATTCGTAGAGAGATTAACTGCATTGCCTCCCTCTCTATCTGAGTTGTTCGCAACAGAGTTCGTAACAGCAGGGTTCGCACTTACTGTAGAAAGAAGCCCCATTTCAGTAAGACTTGCTCCCGAAGCTTCTGTTTCTGTGAACACAGTTGTGATGTCAATCACGTTCGTTGGATAAGCAACCTCTTCTCCCGCGCTATTTCTATACACGACAGAAGAAAAGGGCTTTCTAATCAACTCGTTGTTAAGACTTCTCTGTGTGTTAACTGCGATGTCTGGGTTCGTGATGTCTCCTGAAGCTCCATTTCCTAGAGCGAGCATACTTAAACCGCCAACACCTACCTGACCGCTAAAGAGCATAGACGCGAGGATGCCACCATCAAGGGTGTAGACGTTCCGCTTGTCGATCACGATCTCTTCACGCCCATCAGGATGGATGACCTTCCCGAAGACATCCCCTCGTATCCTATACGTGCTCTCTCTCAGAGCAATACTCGCACCGATACCAACGACTCTTGGGGGAGCTACTTTCTCATCAATCTTACTCATCATTTCCTCCTATCGGGGTTATAATTCACTGACTCATAAATCCTTTAGAAATATAGACCGTCTACCATGCTATACTACCGTAAGCGTGATCACATAATCTCTCACTACATTAGGGCTTTGATTGAGTCGAGTAGAGTCTCCAATCAAGCCCGCTGAATCATTTAAGACTAAGTTCGGCGCGTAAAGACTACCGTCATCTACAAGAACAGGCATAGGGGCTTTGAAGCCTGAGTAATCAACCCTTGTCAGATCGTCATCATAAAAGACTTCTTCCCCTGACCTGCCCGAAGAGGACTCTTCTTTCCTATGATAGAAAGTTCTTTCTGAGTCTCCTGCATGATCTCCTGTTAAGAGTCTTCTACCTTGAGGATTACTCATGAGAGCCTCCACTGAAGGAGTCTCTATGCTCAGTGCGGGATCGAAGTTATAGGTCTTGGCCTCAATAAAAGGGACTTGCCCCTCACTCAGAGTTTCCTCACCCTTGTTCCAATCTTGATTAGCCGTAAGAGGTCGGTCTGAGATCGCTTCTAAGCGCACCATCTCTCCATCAAGACCCTCTATGTATAGGACATTATCATCAATCCTGTAGTCAGTGATTTCTGAGCTGTCAGATAAGAGCGTAAGAGAGATGATGTAACTAGGGATAAAGCCGAACGCATGGAGAGGCACTGATCCGTTAATAACCTTCGCGTTTCCTCTCGCTAAGTCTGATATTCTTTCTTTATCAATCCCTTGAAAGAGATCCGATTGGTTGAGCTTTAACGCACCTAAAGTTAGGTTGGTGTTATTAAGCCCATGAGTTCTTTTTACTGAGGTCTTAACGCTGAAAAGATCTTTCGTCAGTGGAGTCTCTAAAGAAACAGGAAACAGACCAAGAGCAGGAAGACTCGAAGTGCCTAAAGCCCTCAGACTTTTTTCTTGGTAAAGCCCCCGATTAGCCTCTGAATCGGGAGTCGTGACTCGCCGTCCATTGTTGAGGACGAAAGAGGGACTGTTCAAGTCTGTGTAGGAGAAAACGTCACCTTCTCCGTAAGGAACTCTGAAAGAAAGAACTGTGCCGTCAACTTCAAGAGTAGAAAGAGTCAGCCTGTTTGTAATCGCGTCGTAACTTTCAATGGCGAGCCCATCTATGCTCGTAAGATCATTCGCGATAATAGGCATCCCCCTGAAAGCCTTTCTTAAAGGCAGACTCAACTCAACAGTAGTCTTTGTGTCGGCAGGGTCATTCTGAACAGTGACTTGAGTTGTTCTGTATCTTAAGGGCGCACTCCTCCAAGAGTAGTCTTGGAAAGTGATTTCTAAGAAGCCATCTGTTGTCGCGATGTTGTCCGAGATAACCTCAAGAGCTCTGATGTAGAAAGTGTTTCTAGCTCTTGTTTCTACAAAGAAAGCGGAGCCATCTAAAAGGATGATCTCTCCCTCCCCTAAGAAAGAGAGAAGACTGTTCCCTAAATCGTTGGTGAAATACCCATTGGTAATCGAGCCTGTCCCTGACTCAGACAAGCGCGGTGCTTCCCAAGAATAAACACCATCTTCGGGTCTAATCTCCTCAATAGAAACAGCTCTCCTGACTTGATGCTTGACTCCTACACCGACCACTCCCGTGTAGTCTACAGCTCTCGTTAAAAGCTCTCCCGACTCTTCCAAGAGACTCTTAAAAACTCGGATGCTTTTACCTACTCCGTAACCATACACTACGCTCTCATGAGTACCCGCTCTTGCTTTCCTCATGTTCTCTTGGAAAGAAGATGCGTAAGTGAGACAAAGAGGGTTCAAGTTCCCCCACTCAACAAGACCATCCTCTGAAGAAATCTCGTTGTATTCAGGGTCAGCCTCTGTCGGGTTATTTCTCAGGAAAGTAACTGTCTTGAGAGAGGGTGGTGAAATACTCTCCCCTAACAGAGAACTGACCTCCCCTATCTTGATGTGAGCGGGCTTAGTGACGTTTAAGAGTTTTCTGATGTTTTCTTGAAGCTCAACAACCCTTTGAGGTAATCCGAAATCTATGTCGTGAGTGTGAGTCAAACCCTCAGAGTTTACGTGTGGTTGTACTTGTCCGTTGATGACTTCATGTTGATGAAGATCATCTCCCCAAGAGTACCCTATGGGAGCAAGAGTTGACCCTAGCCCTTGATCGGGCGCAAACACAAAGTGTCTATGCCCATCGGCTACCTGAGTGTAGCTTAAGATAGATGTCAGGACACTGATGAGGTGATTGTCAACCTGAGTGACCTCGACCTTTGATCCGCTTGCTGAGGTAGTTAGTAAATCAAGGATTGATCTCTCTTTTGAACCCTCAATCAGAGCATCTACCGTAGCTAAGATTATTTCTCTCAGGGAAAGGTCATCAATTGATGTCGGCTCTTGACCGTCTTCAAAGATAAATGACGTGAGCTTAGTTGTAAGGAACTCTACTCTTAAGTCGGAGTAATCGAGGTCATCGCTCAAGTCAACGATGTCTAAGACCATGTTAGCGAAGATCTCAGAAACACCGTCGTAGATGATTTTATGGTTCGCGCCGTACTGATTTGATTGGTAGTTTGAAGCTGTACCCGAAGCTATTGATGCGCTGATCTTCTGAGAGAGACTTTTGACAAGCTTTCTCGTTGAGGTCGATTGTTCACCTAAAGGGTCTTTTAAGCTTCGATTATCATAATAGACTTTCATTAAGACTCCTCCTCAAAAGTGAAGCTGATCTCTCCCACAGAGAAAGAAGAAAACTCGTTAAGGATCGCCTCAGAAATGACTTCAACCTTATTTGCAACTGTGTAGTCCACATAGAAAACATTGTTGTAAGGGTCATCTCCAACCTCTAAACCGACAACGATTTTACTCGCGCTCTCATTAGTCCCTACAAGTCCCGCATCTCCTAAGATTGTAGCTGTGTTGACCTTCCAATTTGCTGAGTTGTTTCTTTCTATGTCACTCAACACTAACAGCTCGGCTTCAACCCCTGTTGAAAGGTTCTTCTTAAATACTCTTGCGCCTAAACCTCCCGCGTCTACAGGTGTGTTCAAGAGCCTAGTGTCTATGACCCACACGCGAGAAAGACCATTAGAAAGAGTTGGTATTTCTCGGCTCTCCGCTAGAGCAGTCTTAACCTCCTCCCTCACAATAGAAGTACCCTCTGAGAAAGAAAGATTTATTAGAGGTAAGCTTACATGACTGACTCCCTCTGTTGAGTTAATCTCCCTGATTATCTCTGAAGGTCTAATCACTCCCCCGATGTTCGTAGAAGCTATGAAGCTTGATAGGTTGTATTGCAAGAGCGCGTTCACGTCAGAAGAGGCAAAGCCCCTCTCAAGAACAATAGAAGCGTTTACATTCAAGGGTGCTTCTCTAATCTCTTTCACAAGAACATCAGCCCCTAAGTTCTTCTGAGCATCTAACAAGTCCTGCGCGTTCTTGACGACTAAGTTTGTCGTATATGTCACGACGATGTTTTCAAGGTAGCTGTAGGAAATAAGAATTGTTTCACCATCTGTTATACGAGATCCCTGAGTCCTCTTGATCGAAATCTGCCCCAAACCGTCACTCAGGATGGAGTAGTCAGGGTCAGAAGTGTAGGGACTGTAGTAGGTCACATTAGAAAGACTCTTAACTACAATAGAGAGAGGGTCTGCGCCGAGCTTCAAGAGTCTCTCTTCATAAAACCCCGTAATGACGTGACTCTCATCAGAAACAGTCCTGATTTTCTCCTCTGAGGTGTTAGAAAGAGTGACACTTGCGGTGTCTTTCGAGGATCTCCCTAAAATGAGTGGGTCATTGTTATTCTTGACTGAATAATTGGTGATCTGTGATCCGTCCTCATCAACTACAGAAAGAACCTCCCTCACAGGCTGTCTAGAAAGAACTAATTCTGAAGAGAAATCGCTTCTCCAATCCCCTGTGAAGATGTCACCTAAGTTGTAAGAGGGCTGACTGATTGAGGAGTCAAGTCGGATCGTCCTGTAATCTTCTACTACGTAGCCCGAGAGGTCGAAATAGGTCTTTGTAGTGGCATTATATAGACCAAATCTTACTGACGGAAAAGTACGGTCAATCAGCTCAAAGATAGGAGTCTCTAAAGTTGCCTCTAATGACCTAAATCGGTAAGCCCCCACACCACCTACAGGAATGAAGCGAGAACCAAACTTAGATTGATATGAGGGCGCGAAAACGTCTGTTACGGAGGCAAGAGACTCCCCCTTAACCCACACGTCTACCTTGCCCCCTTTCCCATCGTCTCTCTTCATGTATTCGCTACTCGCGTCTACTACGAAAGAGTCTAAGACTCCCGCCACAGACCTGCTCAATCTCTCGTAACCTCCTTTAGTCCCACCATCTACCGAGTCAAGAGAACCAAGAGCCCTGACTGCAAGCTCAATGTTATTCTCAACATCGTCTCCCCCAAAGGTCGGTGAAGGGTTCGTAACAGAAAGACCAAGTGGCGCACCTCTATTGATCATTCCTGTGGTGAGATTGCCTCCGACCCCACCTTCTTCCGCAACGATTGGAACTCTTACAGAATACCTTTTTGTCACAGGGTTATAGAAGCGGGCTGCGTCTTCTAAGGGTATGGAAGCTGAGGTTGTGGTGATAAAATTTTGACCTGATCCTGTCACCCTTGTCCCGCTAGGGATAGAGAAAGAAAAAGTAGGTGGTGAGGTAGTGAAAAACTCCACCTCACCACTCGCCTGAGAAGAAAGCCGTCTCTGAACACCGAAGTTAGAGGCGAGCTTTTCAAAAGCACTGTCGATTAAGATCTGCACTTGATCAGGAGACTCTAAAAACAGAGAAGACTGTAGCGCAGACTTGTACTGACTATCCTCGACAGCAATGGAGATCCCCTCGTTGAGCGGGTCATCAATCTGAAGCAGACCTAGAAAGCTTGAGCTCCTGTACGAGAAATCAAGTAAGAACCTAGACCTTTCCATTTCTGAGGCGAGAGGGTCGATAATCACATCCCTCACCACAGAGCCTGCCACTACAGAAACATCAGGTTGCGCTAAATAAATAGTCTGAACCATATCCGCGACGAGCTGATCTCTTGTAACTACAGGGATTGATGAGGTAGATGTCGCGATCTGAATAGGCTTCCCCGCTACCTCAGAGGAATAAGAGGACTCAACTTCGACCCCACCAATAACCTTTGTCGCGCTTACAATGTAATAAAGAGATTCTGAAGAGGGTAAACTAGTGAAAGTGCCTACCTGAACAGTTTTAGGCGTAGAGAACTCTGTCGCCGATCTGTTATGCAAGAAAGAAATGCTAGTCTTAAGGTAGACGTTATTGATGGTCGTGGAAACCCTAAGTCGGTTCGCATACTCAGGGATCTCTTTCTCTCCCAAAGAAGTACTTGAGAGCGCGGTGTCCCCCTCCTTCTGATTGACTAAAACCTCAGCGAATAAAGGGTCAGCAGACTCAAGAACTACATCAGTCTTAAGTTGTCCTATTTCTTCCACAACTTCAGTCCTAGAACCATATTTTACAGGGTCTAAAGGCTCAAAGTTGACTTGCTGATAGCCCTCCGCGCCCCCTCCTGAAATAGTGCTCGCATATAGCGTGTAGTAAGACACTTCTGAGTCTGTGTGTGAGAAAGAAATCTCAACCGCGTTCTGTCTCCTCTTTACTACAAGCCCTGTAGGTGGCTCAGGTAAACCCACAGCCTCATCAGAAAGAATGACATTTACTACGAAGCCATCTCGGTTTGAATCCTCCTTCAGAGTGAATGTATTAACTCCCGAAGAAAGATCAAATCCTTCAGGAAAAACTGAAGGATTAGGGAACGTAAAGACCCCATCTACGTCGAGCAGTACATCCCCACTCGCCGAAGTAAATGTCTCTCCCTTGTATTGTACGTTCACATTTGACGTACCCGAAGAGAAGCCTCTAAGAAATAGGTTCTCTTTCGCAGTTGAGAAAGTAGCGGGTAAGTTAGCTCTCTTACCTTCGGGTGTAACTATATATTCGATCATGATAAGTCTCCATCAAGTGGGATAGAACCAGGGACAGCGAAGATGATGTTTATACTGACAGGCTGTGCAGAAAAGCTTTCAACAACGACTCTTACTAAGTAAGCCGTCTCATCATCTCCAATTGTGGAAACCTCTACACCCAAAACTCTCTTAACTCTTTCTTCATAGCTCATCGTTTGTACTCTCGCTTGTTGCGTCTGTACGTCTATGAGATTATCAAGCGCATCTCTCACAGAGGACTTTAGTGCTTGAACAACTCCCGCGCTCACCTTTTGCCCAATCAAGTTGGGGGCTGTTGAGCCGTAGAAAGTCTGATAGGGATTTGACCCTCTCGCGGTGAGCAAGGTCTTAGCAACTCTTTGATAGAGAAGGTCGTAGCCTTCAATGACTTTAAGATCGCCTTGATCATTAAACCTAAAGTCATTCTCCACCCCTGTTCCTGAACATCGTCTACAGAAGCTCTTTTCTGCTGTATATGAGACATCAAAAACTCCCTCAGACAAATAGGGCTTAGAAAGAAGAATCTTATACCCCACAAAGTTTCTCTGCTTCACGATCTTCCAAGAAGGGAAAACAACCTTGCCTTTGGCTCTGTAGGTGCTAGTGCTAAACCCTAGTTTCTTAACTACAGACCCGCTGATTTTGAACCCGTCAGAAAGGAGAGAGTCTGTGATCTTTACAGAAGTCTTGTGAGCCTCCGCCGTCAGTGGGTATGGGAGAGCTTCATTTAACACCCTAACCATTTCTGACTGAGAAATAATCTTAGCAGGTAACTTGATCTCTTTCCTAGAGATGCCCGAACCCTCTAAGACGAGAACATCCTCCCCCGACTTTACTCGATAAGGAGACGCGCTTGGGAAGATTGCTTCCGCGCTCTTTCTTAGTCCTTCAGGTGGGATGCTAACACCGTCTTTTCTCAGTTCAAGCAATCCCTGACCTGAGATGGGGGAGAGTGTAACGATCTCGCGACCACCTAGTATTTCTACGTCTTCATATTTAATGTAATGAGGACACGCATGGGCTATTTGAGCGTCTTTGCTCATATCTCACACTCTCTTTCTGAATAATGTCTCACGAAAGAGAGGGTGAGATAAAGCATTTATTCTCTTAGAGATCCTCTACTTCTTTCTCAAAGTCAGCGCGAACCATTGCTTCGATCTCTTCTTCGCTCATATTGTAGATCTCAGCCAAGCTCGCAACTGTATTAGGGTTAACACCCACTTGAGCTGACTCACTTTCATCAACCACATCCGAAGTGAGGAACATAAGGAGATTAAGATCAGCGAGCAGACCCTTGTAGTTATTCAGAGTGTTCTTATAGGGAGTGAAAGTGATCGAGTTAGTGCCTCCGAAAAGACCTTGCCACTGACTGCCAGTTCTAATGTCTTCCCTCAACGTCTCTCTAAGAGGTTCGTCTAAATAGTTAGCCCCTTTACCAAGTGCTTGAACTGTAACCCAATCTTCATTATACGACAACTTCTCAGAAGCTGTGCTCCTAGCGTTAACTTTCTTAGTTACTTCTTCTCTCAGTTTCTCATTACTTATTGTAGAGGGATCATCAACTTCTCCTTGCGTAATCGACCCGTCACTAATCAGATTTTCAAAGTAACTTTTCGCATTATCTAACCTGTAGGAAATCTCGTCTATGTCACTTATAGTCTTACCTTGAGGAGTAGACGAGTACCCATCTCTGAAGTCCTCGTATTCATCTTCGGTTTGGATATCAGGATGAGTCGAACCTACAAGATTTCTAAAGAAACTCTGAAGGTGAACCGAGAAACCTACGTCTGAAAAGACATTAGGCTTAGGGTAAGGGTAGGCTCTGCCCTCTTGATCTACCAAAGAGACACTATTGCCTTCAGGGTAAGGGGTCTTTAAGAAAGAAAACAGAAGACCTCTTTGATACGCATCTTCGCTGACTGAAGGGAAAGAAGAGGGGTCTTTCTGAATAAGATCAATGATCCTATCGACCTGAGCTTCTCTCGTCTTATTGTAGACAGGAAAGAAAGTTCGACTCTCAGAGGGGTACTTGTTCCTGAGAGCGTTAATCTTACGGATCGCGTTAGACCTATTAGCCACCGACAAATCATTAACTCTTGTAAGGATGTTAGCACCCACTCCCAAATTCTCTCCAACACCCGTAGCTTCTAAAGCTACGATAGCTGAGATCCCCGCCTCAACAACTTTGTTGTAGGACTCCATAATGGCTTCTTCTTCCGCCTCGACAGCGGGAGCATAGCGGTAGTTCTCAAAGACAGCTCTCTCTCTTCTCTCAAGAGAGAGTGCCTCTCGGAGATTATCTTGGTACTCTTTCTTCTTTCTCCCGCGCTTTATCTGAATTTCATGAACACCTGACTCAATGTCATTAAGCTCTTCTCTAGCCTCTTCGGTGTCTGTCTTTTGAAGTTCTTCTATCTTGGCATCAAGTTCTTTGGTGATCCTCACCACCTCTGCCTCGTAAGCCTCTTTCTGCTCTTTCTTAACTCGGTCTTCAAAGGTTACGATGGTTGAGTGGATGTAAGCGGAACGAAGCTCTGTGATTGACTTCTTGAGAGCGTCAAGTTCTTTAGTGAGCTCTTCTTTCCTAGCATCAAATTCTTTATTGATTTTATCAATCTTTTTATTTGATGGTTTGGAACCAAGCCCCTCGATCTGCTCTTGACGGCCTTCATCTAAAGCCCTTAAAAGAATATTCAGATCTTCATCTAACATCTCTGAAAGAACAGTCTGATCTTCAGTGGCTCGCTGAACAAATCCATTAGCCATGTTTCTAGTGAAAGAGTCAAAAACTCTGATAGTATCTGAATCAAGCTGACTTGAGATTTCTTCGTACTTTGTCCTGATCGTCTCTTCGATTTCTTCTTCAGTCTTAGACATAGCGTCATCAAAGTAGCTATTAGAAACCCTCAACTTTTTGGAAGCCTCATTCATAATAGTCTTTGCGTTTCCGAATGTAAGCTTCTTGTTTTTGCTGTTTTTACCAGGAGTTACGACACCTTCAGCATCGAAGGTGACCTCGAAACCTTTCTTTTTACAGACTTCAGTGAAGATTTCATCTGACCCTGAGTGCTTAATAATCTCAGCTCGAATAGCGGTCAAAACTTCAGGAGTTACAGCATCTGACATCTTCTTTGCGCCAAGAAGAGTTTTAGCAACGAAAGTGTCCCACCCAAGAGCTTTAAGAACCTGACGACTTGTCCTATCTGCAACAGCAGTATGTGGATAATAGTCTGAACCAAGTCTTCTAGCGGGATCGCCCACGTTCTCCTTAACAGCATCTCTCATTAGAGAGTTGATAGAGACACCTAGAGATTCTCTGTAGGCTTGTCTGAGGTTCTCTTTCTGATCTTCTACAGCAGACTCGAAATGGGTTATAAAGCTTTTAACTTTCTTTCCCAAAGACCCCTTTCTAAGATCGGACTCAAGAAAGTCGAGTATCTTTTCCCTCAAGGTGTCTTCCTCGATGACCTCTTCAAGAAGCACCTCAAAGTTGGCCTCCCTAAGAATCTCATAGACATCTTCAATTCGGTTGTCTCTTGGGAGTTTCCTTTTTTTGTTATCTTTAAGAATCTCAAAGTCATCAGGTGACTTAAGGAGATTGAAAGCTGAAATAACCTTAAGGAGTCTCTTGAGCCTGTCTGTAGACTCTTCAACAACTTGGCGATCCTCTGTTGTGAGGTTTCTCTGAATTGTGTTCGCTACACTCAGATCTCTTGCAGAAAGCGTCTCGCGCTCGATATTTTTGAGTGCCATACCCGCAATAGGCGTGACGATATCCACACTCTTAGATCCCTCAACAGGGGTGTAGTCTGAGATGCTGTAGCGAGAAAGAGGGTGTCCTCCTGAGATCTCTCCTGCGGGAGTCAATCTTTTCTGTTTAACTTGTCTCTCGATAGAAGGGATATAAGCACTCAGTAGAGTATCAATGCGCTCGCTTAACTCTTGTTCATCCTCAGTGAGAACGCGCTCGCTTAACTCTTGCTCCTCCTCCTCAGTGAGATTATCTTTCAAGAAAACGTGACTCTCTTTGATAGTCTCTACAGATCTTTGTAACGCAATTATTACCTTCTTAGATGCTACATAATAAGAGGCATCTCTTAAGCTGTAGATCTCTTCAGGTGCTGTTCCGAGAACATTCATCATTTCGACAGTAGCCCTCTCAATGTTATCCACTTTTGCTAGATCGCCCTCAACACCTGACTCACTCACAGGAGCGGAAATCTCTGCCTGTAGTCTGCTAATCAAGCTACGAGATTCTTTCTTAAGGGTATTTTCATCATAACCACCATCAAGAAAGACAAGCTCTCTAGACTTAAGAGCACCTCTCCTGAAGAGCTTGTCATAGATGATCTCTCTGAGCTTTTTCTGATTTCCTGCGTCATCAGAAATGAGCGAAAGGTTATCAAGTAAGAAACGCAAGTCCTCAAGAGTGACCTGAGTAGTTGTCACTAGGTCAAGGATAGCGTGAGCATAGTCAGAGGTTTGCTCTTCAGAAGCCCCGCCTGCTTTGTATACAGCCCGCGCCTCTTTAAGTGCCTGACGAACATCTTCAGAGTCTTCTTGCGTTCTTTCTTTATATACGGAGGTTACAAGGTCAGAATAAGCCTCACTTACGTTCTCAAGAACTGCGTCAAAGGCTTCCTGATCTCCGACGTTAGCTGACTTATCTTCCTCAATGGCTTTCTTAATGAGGTCAAGCATGGTGCGGTTGACGCGCCCTACTTGATTAGAAATAAACCTAGACTTGTTCTTCCAAGAGAAGTTGCCCTTACCGATCTTAGTGTCTCCATCATCAAGAGCGTCCTCCCTCTTCTTTCTCTGAGCAGCAGATCTGAAGAGCTTGTAGAACAAAGTGCCATTCTTTGGCCCCCTCTTGAGAGAAGCCCTAGAAAGAAAGTCCTCCTCAGTGTCTACTTCTATAGACCTACCGATGAGTGCATCTAAGATTTTCTCGACCACATACTCACCGACAGGGACACCTCCGATGTATTGAGCCTGCTCGTAAAGCATCCCACCTTTAACTCTCCCTTTAACAATCTGAGCAACAACCCACTCAATGCTATAAGTCACCTCAAGAGACTTGTCGAGGAGTCTTCTTAGAAGCTGATCTTTCTGAGAATCTTCTGTGCCTGTTTTTGCAAAGATCACGTCCACAAAAGGAACATCTTCAGGAGTCTTTAGCTTCTTAAGAGCTCTAATGATCTGTGTAGGCTCGGAAAGAGTACGAAACCTTCTAAACATCTGCTGTGAGGGGAAGTCCTCGATGTCAAGGCCAAGACTGTAGATGAGCGCGGTGTTGTGGATCATGAAACGAAGAGATCCAAGAAGGTCTTGGACAGCAAGTCTGTCTTCTCTACGGACTGCAATCTTAGCGAAAGAAGAAGCGATCTTCTTTCTTAACGCAAGATCAACCTTCGCGTTGATTGATGCCGTTCTGATGTCAGACGTGGGTCGGGTGTGTATCTCTTCAAGGGAAAGTATTGAAGGTACGATCTCATGGGCAGAAAGAAGCATAGTCATCTCCATTAAGTTCATCTTTTTATCCTACCCAACCCTTAAGATAAATAATCTATTATTCGAGTTGACTAGTGTCAGACAGTGTAGTACAAGATAAGCGGTTTTGGGGCTGAGTAATCTCATCCGACCCCCTGCTAATATCCCTCCCCTATGAGGCGTACATACATGAACAAAAAAATGAAGGCTGTAAGTCGTTCATTTGAGGCTACTTTCTCTGAGCTTGAGAAAGATTTGATGCCTGAAGTGGACAAGTCGTTTGAGGTTTCTTTCTCTGAGCTTGAGAAAGAATTGATGCCCAAAGTGGATAGGTCGTTTGAGGCTACTTTCTCTGAACTTGAGAAAGAACTGATGCCCAAAACACCTAAACCCACTCTTGAGCCTGTAAGAACGAGTAAGAGAGGAAGAAAGAGACTGACTCGGAGACAGGAGTCAGTAAACTCTCCAAACGAGACGGCGAGATACCTCTATGACGTGAAGCACAACCGCTTCATAGATTGGCAAGATAAGATCGCCAAGTATGCTCTGTATAAGCGCATTGCCTCTAGTGAGTACGAAGCGAAAGACTTGGCTTCAAGTTTCATGGTGTGGCTCGTTAAGAAAGACAAGTTTAAGGGGCGCACTTCAGAACCTATCATGTATCATTGGGTGCAGAGTCGGATGTTCAGACAATGGGTGTCTCGACTGAGAGAGTCGAGAGGCTTAGATGGGCTTAGTAGACACTTAGATAAGAGAAACCGAACTCAACAAGAAAAGAAAGTAGGGGAGTTCTTTATCACCTCTCCAAACCATGCTTCCACCGCGATTGACTCTACAGATAGTCGAGGTCGAGTGACGAGTGAAGATTGGTACTACGAAACAGACACAGACCCTGTATGCGCCGAAGTTCAGAGCAGAGAGATAGACACACTCATCTACGAAGCATTTGCCTCTACAGCGAAGTCTAGCGACGTTGAGGTCAACACTCTATACGAAGTAATGGACGAGATGATAGGTAAGAGTTTCAAGTCTGACCTAGAGTGGGCTGATGCTTGGTCTTTACCCAAGAATCAGGTGAAGAAGCTCAAGAGTCTTGTGAGAGAGAGCTTCAAGTCGAGCGTAGCTCTAAGAGAGGCTGTCTCCATCAACCTCTAAGACTTGTTGATAACTACCACATCATACCTAGAAGGGTATCTCCGAGCTAGAGATTTCCACACTCGTAGTGCTTTATCAGAGGTTCTACTCGCGAAGCAGTAGTTTGGAATGAACAAGAAAGGCTTTCTCTGAGTACGGTTCTCGAAGACATATCGCGCTAATCTCAAGTAGCCTTCAATACCACACTTTCTCCCCCTGTAATCTCTATCTAAGAAAGAAGAGATTACTTCTACGACACAGACCTTGCCATCAGAGCCGAGTAAAGACGGGTTTTCGGAGACTAGCTCTGCCATTTCCTCATAGCAAACATACTCTTGTAAGTCATCCATATCAACTGAAGAAAGAGTGGCCTCGAACTCGCCTATTAACTTGTCTTCAGAGTATGCCTGTATGACACTCGTCAACGAGTCGGAGTCTATGTCCCAACCGCTCGTTCTGTGGAAAGAGACTTGAGAAGCATTATATTTAGCGACGAGACGGCGCGCTCTCGACATCCTCTCAGGCTTCTTGAGGATAGCGAGGCAAAGATCTGAGCTAGGTGTGTTCTTAGAAAGAGATCTCCATACTCGCAGAGAGTCTTCAGTATTGCTCCCTTCCATTGTCAGATTACACTGATTTGGGATTAAGATGAAAGGCTTGCCTCCGCTCCTCTCATCCCAAAACCTCCGCGCAAACTCTAAGTACATCTCGACCCCGTAGCCCTTGCCTCTCTCATCTTTTATTATATCTGCTTGATAGAGTTCTGCAATGCGAGGTTGACCCTCCTCATCTAAGACTTGAGGGTATCTTTCAATGAGGTCGTTAATGTCTTCATAGCACTCAGAGTCTTCTATGAAGTTATAGTCCATATCAACCTTAAAGCCGTTCGCTTCACCCACTTTCTCGTTGTCTTCATTGACGAGAAATACTTGTATGTTAGTTGGAGGGTAACTCTTATTTCCTTTTAAAAAACGCATCATGTTCTTTTCTTTCTCTAGGCTTTTGAAATGAGCAAAACGTCGCCCGAGCTCAAGTGCGTCCTAGCTAGAGACTTCCACACTCTCAATGCTTCGGGAGTGGTTGACCTACGGTGGCAATAGTTAGGGATGAAGAGAAGGGGCTTTCCTCTATTAGCAGAAAGAGATTCTGAAATAGCCTTGAGGTACATCATCACACCAAACCCCTTCTCCCTATAGTCATCTTTTAGGCTACTAAGATTAACCTCAACAACCCGAACCTCGCCGTTCATGTCGATGATCTCTTCGGGCATGAGGTCAATCAACTTCTTCATGTCTTCAGAGCACTTGAAACCCTCGATATCAGCTACCGTGTATTTCTCAAAGTTGGCGTGGACGTGACCTGCACTGATCCACCTATCTTTCAGCTCTACCTTGATAGAGCTTTCGTCACTCTTAGCGGTGAGTGAGTAATCTTCAGGTAGAGTGCCTTTTGCCATCATATGTCGGCTCGCTACTCTCTTGGATAGACTCATCGCTTGCCTCCGTCATAGGCAACTGCGTGACCCTCTTGGATCATGAGGTCATTAAGGGATTGACCTAGCTCGGTCATGTCCTCTTCATAGAGCCAAAGGACACCGAGCCACCTGCCAAATTTACCCTTCTTGACGGTGTGGACGACGACTGTCTTCCCCTCGATCAAGTCCTTAAGAAAGTTCTTGGCCTTGTAGCCTCTTTCTTTCTCTTCAAGGTCTGTCGTTCTGATCTCAGGAGTGTTGATGCCAACAAGCCTCACTTTAACGCGGGCAAAGTGCTTCATTCCTTGATCAATCATCAAGGTCACAGTGTCTCCGTCATAGACAGAAATGACCTCTGCTTTGTAGTGGTATAGGTTAAGACTCATGCTCTTTCTCTCTTTCTTTGTTAGCTAGAAAGAGAGAAAGATAAAGCGAATATAAGTCTTATCTTCTTAGGCCGAGCTCAGAGAACACCTGAAAGATGAAATCATGCGCCTCTTTAGGATCACTTACTTTCTTAGAAACACCGTCTACGACGACTCTGATATTCTTGTAGTTAGAGCCAGGCTCGCCTTGATTGACGAAGAAGCCCTTAACTTCAACCGTAACGCCCTTAGCGGAGAGCTTGATGATGTGACAGGTGTTTGTTCTGTCAACGTGGTGAACTACGTCGAGTTGACCTTTTCTGAACATCCATCTGAGCTGATCTATGAACCTCTTCATTTCAAAGTTGGACATAGGAGTGCTGAGAAGTCCGAAAAGGCGGGCTTGCTTACGGAGACTAGCAAGCTTCAACTCTCTTCCTTGAGGGTCTGTTACACGGTAGCCAAGACCCACAACTTTTAGGCAGTCTTCGATTTCTTTCTGCTTCTCTTTTTCCCTGAAAGAAGCTTCTAAAGCAGAACTCGCCTCTACGCTGTCAATTATTAAGAGCGCATGAGTAGATGGGTGTCTGCCAACATTAGTTGGATTGTTAACTGTCTTAACCATCTCACCCTTAAAAGAGACTTCGATCAAATATCGCTTCATTGAACGGTTAGGCTTTAAATTGTAAGTAATGCCTAAGTGGTCTGTGACATCAAAACCGTTAGAAAGAAAGTCATCCATGTTCTCTTTGTAAGAAGAAAGAGAAGGCTTGGAAGCCTCTGAAAGAAGATTATCTTCAATCCAATCATAAAGAGCGTTGAGGAGTGGAGTTAAGTAGCTCCGATCTCTTGGACTTGAAGGTGTTCTTCCTGTGTAAGTCTGAATCTCTTCTTCGTGACCTCTTAGGTCAACCGACACTAACATTTCTTGCTTCCTACTAGGTCTAAGACCTCCTATCCAGTTTGAGCCTGACACAGTGACTGAAATGTCGTTATCTCCTGCGTACTTACTTCGCGCAAATCTATTTACCAAAGTGTAACCGCTGTCTTCTAAAAGAGACTTACATTTCTCTTCTCTGAGATCAAACTCTGACTTCCGAACTCTTTTCACTCCATGATCTATAACGGTCATTAGGGAGTAAGAGGTATCTCCGTTTAAAACTTTAACTTTCA
>MDSZ01117284.1_pt1 | contig 26329 bp, 24 predicted proteins | sample 811201 | NCBI WGS metagenome assembly MDSZ01 (sample SAMN05326647, study PRJNA326480) | marine metagenome | isolation source: seawater | place: Indian Ocean: North | collected 2010 | reverse complement strand
TCTTCCATGTCTTAAGACAAAGTACCATCGGCGCAGAAAAGCTTGACTTCCGAGTTCGGAATGGGATCGGGTATAACCTCTTCGCAATAATCACCGGCAATTTCTTATAACTTAAAAAATATTAATGTAAACAATAGAATTTATACTTATTTAGCTGTTAATTATATCTTGTATATAATCCTTGAGTTCAATTTTTCCAAATATTTTATATACTTTATTTGATAAATTCATATTAGTTAGAGCTGAGGCAAATCTTTCACCTCTTCTTGGAGCCAACATTTTTATTTTAGAGCCAAACATATTTGCTACTTCAAGAATAGTGTAACTTTTATTATGTGAAATACTATAATGAATATTTTTACCTCTTTTCCACGCATCGTAACAAACTTTAACAGTATCAGAAATATGAGTAAATCTTCTTGACTGACTACCAGGTCTTACAACAGTCAAAGGTTTGTTTTTCTTATATTGGTCCTCAAAAATTCCAATTACTGTTGCCATGTTTCCCTCTTTAATCTGTTTGGGGCCATAAACATTATAAAAATATATAATTTCAAATTTAAATTTGAACCACCTTTTTAAGTTTTCTAATAACTCAAGATTTTTTGCTTTAGTGAATGAGTAGGGAGATAAATTTTTATCATTACCTTTGTTTCCTATCGTTGCAGAAGTTGCAGAATAAATAAGTTTAATTTTGTTCTTTAAACAAAAATTAAAGACCTCATTTGATCCAATAGTATTTGATTTGATACATTGATCCATTTGAATAAAGCTTTGATAAATTCTTGAAAATTCACCAAAATGAAAAATTGTTTTTATATTCTTTTTAAATTTATTTAAAATTAAAGAAATATCTTTTGTATTTCCCTTTATGTATTTTAGTCGAGAATTTCTAATATGATTTTTTTTAGTTCCTGAGGAATAATCATCTAAACTGATAATGCTTATTTTTTTTTCTTTTAACAATAAATATTCAATTAAATTAGAGCCTACAAAACCTGCTCCGCCTGTAACAACAATTGTCTTTTTCATTAATTTTTTTTGTTAAAAATTTGTTTTTTCAAATAATCATTAATTGTAATAGACAAGCCAACATCTAAGTTAGTTTTAAATTTCCAACCATACTTTTTTGCTAGATTTGAATCAATTAATTTTCTAAAAGTCCCATCTAAATTTTTTTTTTCATGCTTAATTTTTAAATCAATTCCCATGTGTTTCATTATGTATTTAGCATAATCATTAATACTTTTTTCAATGCCAGTGCCAATGTTTATTAAAGAATGTTTTGTTTTTTTTTTTAAAAAGAAGACACATGCATCAGCTATATCATCACTGAATATTAATTCTCTTAAAGGTTTGCCGCTACCCCAAATTTTTATATGACCTTTATTATTTTTAAAAGCAAATACTATTTTTCTTATTAAAGCTGGCAGAAAATGGGATCTATCAATATCATAATTGTCATTAATGCCATAAGCATTACATGGCATCAAACACTTATAATTTACTCCATATTGCATATTATAACTTTCACATAAATTTATGCCAGCAATTTTAGCTATAGCATAAGGCTCATTTGTTTTTTCTAAATAATTTGATAACAAATAATTTTCTTTAATAGGTATCTTAGAATTTTTAGGATATACACAACTTGATCCAAGAAAAATCAAATTTTTTACTCCATTTCTAAAACTTGCATCTATTACATTATTTTGAATTGCAAGATTTTCAAAAATAAATTCTGCTCTCTTTTCATTATTCGCTTTTATACCTCCTACTTTAGCAGCAGCTAAAATTACTGCATCTGGCTTGATTTTTTTTACGTAATTAAAAACTTTTTTTTGATCTATTAGATTTAATTCTTTTTTTGATTTAACAAAAATTTTTTTAAATCTCATGTTTTTTAATTTCCTTAGAATTGCAGAACCAACCATACCATTATGACCAGCTAAAAATATTTTTGAATTTTTATTTATCATCCTGATGAATATTCATCTCATAAAAAATCATATCATTAATCAAAGATTGGATGTTGTGGGTAGGTTTCCACTTCAAAAGTTTTTTTGCTTTTGATGCATCGCCTTTTAAAGTATCAACCTCTGCGGGCCTAAAATATTTTTCTGAACACTCAACTATACATTTGTTGTTTCCATCAAAAGCTTTTTCATTAATACCTTTGCCCTTCCATTTAAGTTTAATTCTTAAAGAATTTGCCACCATGTTAACAAATTGTTTAATGCTGTATTGTTTTCCAGTGCAAATTACCCAATCATCTGGCTTTTTATACTGTAAGATGCTCCACATAGCCCTCACGTAATCTTCTGCGTGGCCCCAGTCTCTTTTGGCACTTAAATTTCCTAAAAATAATTTTTTTTGTTTTTTAAGTTTTATTTTACATAGACCCTGTACTATTTTTTTTGTGACAAAAGTTTCTCCCCTCAAAGGACTTTCATGATTGAACAATATTCCATTACATGCAAATAATTTATAAGACTCCCTATAATTAACGGTTATCCAGTGTGAATAAACTTTTGCTACACCGTAAGGACTCCTTGGATAAAAAGGTGTTTTTTCACTTTGCGGAGTTTCAACAACTTTCCCAAACATCTCAGAGCTACCAGCTTGATAAAATTTTATTTTTTTATCTATTTTAGTAATTGACTCTAATATTCTTAAAGTACCAGCTGCATCAGCATTAGTTGTATACTCTGGCATTTCAAAAGAAACTGCGACATGCGATTGGGCAGCCAGATTATAAATTTCATTAGGTTTGGTTTTCTTGATTATATTAAAAACTGATATTGAGTCTGTGACATCACCATAATGTAAAAAAAATTTATTTTTTTTTTTAATCAATGGGTCACTATAAATATCATCAACTCTCTGAGTATTGAGTAGTGATGATCTTCTTTTTACACCATGAACTATGTAACCTTTTTTCAAAAGAAATTTAGAAAGATAAGATCCATCCTGACCAGTTACTCCAAATACTAAGGCAATTTTTTTTTTCATATTTTTTTTGAGTATTTTATAATTGTATATAACGCCTTCAAACCATCCTTAAAAGAAATTTTTTTTCCTTCTTTGTAAGTCCGCCCTTTGTAATTAATTGGCATTTCATAAATTGGGATTTTTAAATTTGAAATCTTTGTTGTAATTTCTGGACAAAAAGAAAAATCATACTCTAGGAGATCAATACTTTCAAATACCTCTTTTTTGAACATTTTATAGCAAGTATGTGCATCAGTTAAAGTCTGTTTATTAATTATATTAGAAAAAATTGTTAGAAAATGATTAGCTAATACTCGAAAGTTAGAAATAAATTCTTTGTTGCTGTATCTATTTTTCATTAATACTCTTGAGCCATAAAGCACTTTATAATTATTTTTAGTCATATAATCGATCATTTTCAAAAGATCATTTGGATCATACTCCAAATCTCCATCCTGAATTACTACGTAATCACCTTTTATGAATTTTTTTGCTGAAATTATTCCTGCACCTTTTCCTAAATTTTTTTCATGAAAAATTATTTTATCTACCTTATTTTTCAGATTATTAATTATTTCGGTTGTACCATCGTTTGAATTGTCATCGACCAATATTATTTGTTTATCAATATTCAAATTATAAACTTTATCAATTAAATCTTTGATAGTTTTTTTTTCATTGTAACAGGGTATAATAATTGTAAGTTTCATTATGATATTTCTTTATATAGCAAATTTTTTAACTGTGCTAATTTTTTTAAGCTATGGAAGAATAATAAATTCTTTTTTGTTTCCAGGAAATAAAAAAGAACAAATTACAGCTAATGATATTATTTCTGGAATTATATATTTGAGCTTTATCGGAATTTTTATAAATTTTTTTTTTCCACTTAGTCTAATCATAAATAATTTTATTTTTTTCCTAGGTATAATTTTTCTTTTTTTTAATTTTTATAAAAAAGTCTCAATACCTAATACATTGAGGATATGCCTGATAATATCTAGTATTTCATTTTTAATTATGATATTTGAAAATTCTAATCGACCTGATGCAGGTTTATATCATTTACCTTTTATATCAATTCTAAACGAACATAAAATTATTTTAGGAATATCGAACGTTCATTTCAGGTTTGGTCATACCTCCATTGTTCAATATACATCAGCAATATTTAATAATTCACTTTTCTATGATAAGGGAATTACAATCCCAATTTCTATTATTATAGCAACAATATTTCTTTATTTTTACCAAAACTTTAGAAAAAAAAATAATAACTTCTTTTTAGTTTTCTTTTTTTTAATTGTTTCTTTTATAACTTTGAAGGTATCCAGATACGATGATATAGGTAATGACTCTATTGGACATTTATTTTATTTTCTTACGGTTTCGTATTTTTTAATATGTTTTTATAAAAAAAAATTTAAATACGAAAACTTTTTTTTATTATTCCTATTTTCACTTTTCACATTCGCAAATAAAATTTTTTTAATATTATCAATTGTTTTTCCTTTTTTTTTTATTATTTGGACAAAAAAATTCCATTTTATTTTAGACAAAAGAAATTTAATACTATTTTTTTTTATTAGTATTTTTTTATTAAAAAATGTTTTAATTAGCTCCTGTATAATTTATCCGTTAAAAATTTCATGCTTTAAAAATTTATCTTGGAGTTCAGTTGATAAAAATACACATTCAAGTCCTGAGTATAGATCCTTAGCAGGTAAAGTGCATGCAAAAGCCTGGGTAGATTATAAGGAAAGGAAAGTTTCTTTTGAGGAATATAATCATAATTTCAATTGGATTAAAACTTGGAGCGAAACCCATCTAAAATATTTGTTTAAGAAATTAATTCCATTATACATTTTAATAATATTTTTAACTTTTCATTTTTTGTATCACGAGAAAAAAAATTCAAAAACAAAAAAAAATATAACACAATTCATAAAATCTAAATATTTAGCTTTGATAGTCTCGATATTTGGATCAATTTATTGGTTTTTAAATTTCCCTATTTACAGATATGGTTATTCACTATTCGTGAGTGGCACTATTATTTTGATAGCTTTTCTCATTAACAAATATTTTACTGATAATAACAAAAAAAAAATCAATATTCTTAACAAAATTTTGATAATTTTTTTTATTTTCGTAATTGGAAAAAATATTACGAAAATTCAAAAGTATCATAATATAGACTATGTTGATAAGCCTTGGCCTAAAATATACGCTTTTGACAAAGAGAACATCAAACAAAAAAATATTGAGTTGTTAAAGTTTAAAGATCTTAGGATTTATAGTCCAGTGTATAGACTATGTATGTATTCCCCTAGTCCCTGCACTAATTTTAAAGAAATTAAGAAACAAATAAAAATAATAAAAAAGTTCAACTATTATTTAATAATTCCTAAAGTATAACTTCTTAGTTTTTTAAAAGGATAAAATTTTCAAGTAGAAGAGCATCCATATTTGTCCTTAAAAAAGTATCAATAGCTTCAGAGGGTTTGCAAACTATTGGCTCATTTTCATTAAAAGAGGTGTTAAGCAATATTGGTATACCCGCAATCTCATTAAATTTTTCTAACAAATGATACATAAAAAGGTTATTTTCTTCTGAAACAGATTGTAGTCTACATGTGTCGTCTACATGGACTACTGCTGGAATAATTTTTTTTTTGTTACTACGGATCTTATGCACTTCCATCATTGAGGGTATTTCACGGTTGATTAAAAACCATTCCTCTAAATATTTTTTAAGTATCATAGGAGCAAATGGTCTAAATGACTCTCTTCTTTTTATTTTGCTGTTAATTTCCTCTTTTACTTTATCACCTCTTGGATCAGCAATTATAGATCTGTTTCCTAAAGCTCTTGCGCCCCATTCCAATCTATCCCTAAAAACTCCAATAATTTTTTTTTCTATCAATAGATTCGCAATGTAATTAATCAAGTCCTCCATATTATCTTCTTGTTTTATCTCTATGTCGTTTTCTAAAAAAATATTTTTGTAAGTATCTAAATCTTTTTTTATAAAATCTTTGGTAAATTTAGGCCCTAAATATAAATTAGTATTCACGTTTTTTTTAATTCCACCTCCATGAACTATACTACAATGAGCAGCTGCTCCAACAGCACCTCCTGCATCATAAGATGCTGGTTGTATGAAAATATTCTTAAATCCAGTTTTTTTTATAATCTTACCATTTGCTAAAGAATTCATAGCACAGCCACCTGCAAGACATAAATTATCACTACCAATTTTTTTGTGTGAAAATTCAATATAGTCTAGATAGGCTTTTTCAAACAAATTTTGTAAGGATTTAGCTAAATTGTAATGCTCAGATTTTAAATCTTCCCCTCTAAACCTTTTTTTTATTCCTAATAAATTTTCAATTTTTTTATCGTCAAGAAGATTTTTATTTATGATTTCATTATCAACTACATCAAATGTATTTATTTTTTTATGATGTAAGAAATAGTTTAAATTTAAATTAAACTTTCCATTTTTATTAAAATTTATTAATTCACCTAATTTTTTATCTAATGAGGAATTTCCATAAGCCCCCAATGCCATCACCTTATACTCTTCTCCATATTTATCGAATCCTAAAAAAATTGAAATAGCTGTATAAAGAATACCTAAAGAATGAGGATAAAAAATTCTGTCATTCACCCTTATTAGTTCGTTATCACACACAGAGTTCGAAGTTGTTGTAAAATCACCTGAACCATCAATTGAAATTCCACAAGCTTCGCTGAATTTGGAGTAATAATAAGATGAAGCAATATGCGCTGTATGATGTTCAACGTTGACAATTTTACCTTTAAATTTTCCAATATCTTTTAAATTAGCTAATTCCTCAGTAATTTTTAATTTTTTAAAAATATTTTTTGATTTTATTATTAAGTCTTTAATGCTTATTGGGTTTTTAAAAAAAAAATTTATTTTTTTATACAAAAATTTCTTGGGATCCGAATTTATTGCTATAAAATCAATATTATCCATGGTTATATTTCTATGCTTTAAACATTCTTTAATTGATAAATGAGGGAAACCTCCAGAATTTTTAATTCTATTGAGTTTCTCTTCCTCAATAGCAAAGATTAATTCTCCATCAACAATCAGAGCTGCTGATGAATTTGCGTGATAACAATTTAAACCAAGAACAATCAACTATAAAATTATATTTGTGTATTTATTTATTTTAATGATATAGAACATTTATGAAAAAAAATAAAATTTTAATTACCGGAGTTTGTGGTTTTATAGGTTTTCATTTAGCAAAATATTTCATATCAAAGGGATCTATTGTAATAGGGATTGATAATCTTAGAAAAACTTACAAACATATTTATAAAAAGAAGCGACTTGATATTTTAAAAAAAAGTAAAAATTTTATTTTTCATAAACAGGACCTAAAAAATTTTAGTAAATTTAAAAAATATTCATTTAATCTAATTATTCACTTAGCTGGCGAAGCTGGTGTGAGAGGATCTGTTTTAAAACCAAATTTCTATATTCAAGAGAATTTAGAAAATACGATAAATGTATTTGAATATGCAAAGAAAAATAAAATTAAAAATATTTTCTATGCTTCTTCAAGCTCAGTTTATGGGAATTGTAATACTTATCCATCAAATGAGAATTTAGTAATTAATAAACCATTATCAGTTTATGGGTTGTCAAAAACCGCTTGTGAGCTTCTAGCTTATTATTACAAACAAATTTTTGAAATTAATTCAATTGGCTTAAGATTTTTCACCGTATACGGTCCACTAGGAAGACCTGATATGTCAATGAACATATTCATTAATAACATTTTAGAGAATAAAACTGTGACGCTTTTTAATAATGGAAATAATTTTAGAGATTATACCTATGTTGGAGATGTTGTAAAATATATCTATTTTTGTTTTAAAAAAATTAAAAATAAAAAAAGATATTTTGAAATTTTTAATATTGGAGGGGAAAATTCTATAAGAATAGATAAATTATTAAAAATGATTGAAAAAAAAATTGGTAAAAAAGCTATAGTAAAATATGCGAAAAAAAACAAACTTGATCCGGTAAAAAGTTTAGCATCAAACAGGAAAATTAAAATATTTACCAAAAAAAAATTCAATACTCCTTTAAAAGATGGTGTAACTGACTGTATTAAATTCAGAAATGTTTATGGTATTTAATTTTCTAAAAATATTTATTTTTTTTGAATTTTTGACATCTTTTAATAAATAAAAAAAAGGCAAAATTGACCCACAAAAAAGTACCATTCCAAGATGTAAAGATACTTCCAGATGTCCCTATGGGCCACACAAAAATTAATAAAGATATAAAAGTTAAAAATTGAATTTCATTAAATAAGTTTGATCCTTTTAATATAGTATAAAGTAAAATCAAAAACAAAATCATACCAATAATACCATGCTCAGATAAAATTTCTAAAATAATATTGTGTGGATGTGTTGAGCATCTTTTTGTAGCTTTTGTAGAATTAATATTTTCATACTTTTTTTTGCAAACCTCTAATCTAAAATTTTTAGGTCCCACACCTAAAATTGGATAATTCTTAAAGATTTCATATGCCGCAAGAAAATGTGCTCCCCAAACACTATTATTAATTTTTAATTCTTTAGTTAATCCAAATCTTTCGTGATTAATTTCCTTAAATCTTTTTAAAACATTGTCACTTGAAGAGAAAATAACAAGTATTATGATTCCAATAATAACAAAATAAAAAGAATTTTTGTAATTAAAAAAGCTTTTATAAAAATAATAAATAGTAATTCCAAGAATAAATAATAATGACGCCATTCTTTCTCCGCTAAGTAAAATAGTTATTAGTAAGATGCTTATCGTAGTAAAAATTATAATATTAAGATATTTTGTGTTTTTAATGATCATAAAAGGTAAAATTAATATTAAAAAACCTATCTTTGCTAGAAACGCTCCAACTATTTTTTCATCCCCAAAAATACTTGTTAATCGGCCAAGTGTATACTCATTTCCAAATATATTTTTTCCAAATGAAAATTGGATTAATGAGTCAACAATAACAAATAAAGCTACAAGGAATAATATTCTTGTAAAGTTTTCAAAATTTTTATAATTCAGTTCAAAAATAATTAATATAGCAGTGGTTAAAGTAATAAATTTAATCAATCCAATAGATCTAATCAAAGAATCTAAATTGACATCGTTTATAATTGATGACAAAATTTGACAAATCAAGATTAATATTGCAACTTTTACCCAATTTAAATTTAAATAATAAAAAAAATTTTTATTCAAAAAAAAATATATAAATAAAAATATAGCTATTAATATTAAATTTAAATTTAATATTAATGATCCGGATATTAATGATATTGGCACAAAATAAATTAACCATGTTAAGAATTTAGTGTTATAATAATTTAAATTCATAATATTTTTCTAAGATTTTTATAAACTAATAATGTATTATCAAAATTAATTAAATCAAAAAAATGAAAACAAATATTGAAATATCTGTTGTAATCCCTTGCCTTAATGAAAGTGAAACACTTCAAATATGTATTGACAAAATTAAAAAAAAATTTTTAGAAAAAAGTTTTAAAGGAGAGATAATTGTTTCAGATAATGGAAGTACAGATGGCTCTTTAGAAATAGCAAAAAAAAACAATGTCAGGATTATTAATGTCACTGAAAAAGGATATGGTAATGCAGTAACCTCAGGAATCAAGAACGCGCATGGAAAATATATTTTCATTGCTGATGCCGATAATAGTTACGATTTTAATGAAATAGAAAATTTTTATAACGAAATCAAGAAAGGTTTTGATATTGTTCAAGGATGCAGGTTATCATCTGGTGGGGGAACAATAGCACAAAATGCAATGCCTCTTTCACATAAATATATAGGAAATCCATTTTTTTCTTTTATGTCAAAATTAATCTATAAATTACCTTTTAAAGATGTTTATTGTGGAATGAAGATGATTAAAAATGATTTTTATAAAAAGATAAATTTCTTTTCTCCAGGAATGGTATGGTGTTTAGAAATTCTTATAAAATCAAAAATTAATAATGCCAAATCATCTGAGCTACCTATCACTCTTCACAAAGATGGTAGAATTAAAGGTAAAAGCCATTTGAAAACACTTTCAGACGGACTTAAAACTCTAAAGTTTTTAATAGTTTGTAGTCCAAAATGGATTTATATAATACCATCAATAATTTTTATATTTCTTCCGATTTATTTGTCAGTATTAAATTTTCAAAATTTCTATGAATTCATAAATAACAATTTGCATGAATTAATGTTATCTTTTTTTTTAGGAACTCAGTTGTTTATGTTGGGGTTATACTCAACTCTAAGAAGTGAGACACTCGGAATGATCAAAATTGGTAAACTAAATACTTTTTTTAAATATTTTTCTCTAAAAATTTCCTTATCACTTTGTTTTATACTTATTTTCCTAATTTCATATTTATATATTTCTAATCATTTGATTTTATTTGAGAATTTTAATAAAAAGATTTTTTTTATTTTTAGTTTGTTAATTTTAATAAACATTATAATCAATTCTTTTTTTATTTCACTATTAAGAATTAATAAATAAAATTCAGATTACATTCTAGAAAACTTACCGCCATCTATATTTATTACAGTATTGCTTATATAATCTGTGTTATAAAAAATTAAGGAATAAATAAAGTTTGAAATTTCAAAGGAAAATATTGGTCTTTTCTTCGGGTTAAGTTGGATAGATCTTATAACATTTTTTTTATCTTTTCTTTTTATAGTTATTTTTCCATCAATGATTGTTGATGGTGCAATACCAACTAATTGTTGCTTTGGATGAAAAATTTGTCTTTCTTCTACATATTTGTGTAGTGCAGCTTTGTTAAGAGCATAAATAATATCAAAAGATCCTTTTCTACCAGACTCTGATCCCATTATAAATATTTTTGCTTTTTTATTATGCTTGAGTGCAATCTCTGAAATTTCTATAGATGATAAAAGATTAATTTTTATTTGTTTAATTTTATCTTTAAAACTTTTCTTTAAGTGTTGTTTTGGAATTATTAGTGAATGAAGTAAAATGATTACATCACAAGTTTTAATAATACTTTTATATTTTGAAATTTTTTCTAAATTTTCAAGATTTAATTCTTTCTTTGACGGTTTATATATTTTTGAATCTTTAGGAAGTATTTTTATAAGCTCTTTACCAATTTTACAATTTGAGCCAGTTATAAAAAATTTCTTAGACATTTTTTTAAATCAGTATACGCTAAAAATATATGATCAACTTTTCCAGACAATATATTAAATACTCTATCATTATAAGAATATTGATAATTTCTGCTATGATTATTCCTTTCTATAATTGTTCTAAATGTCTTGAGAAACTTAATGAATTTAAATTTTTTCTTAAAATCTGGGTAATAATGACTAAATTCATTTTCCATTTTACGTCTTATTTCATTTAAATGTTCTCTTTTGATTTTTTTTAAATCATATTTTATTTTTTCGAATTTGTTAGCATTTTTATATCTAGAGTGTTTTACAGAATACAAATTAAATTGTTTAGATCCCCATGGATAAAGTGTAAAAAATGGTCCATCCATTATTGTAATCGCACTATCAAAATTTTTAACAGCTTTGTAAAGAGTTGAAATACAAAGTTCATATTTTAATTTCCATTTTTTATTTATATATAGTTGTTGCCATGTACAATTAACCACAAAATCATAATAATTATTATTAATTAATATTTTATCTTTTTTTTTTAAGATTTTTTTTACATCAAAATTATATATTATATTTTTTCTCAATTTTTTTTCAAAAAAGGATTTGACTTTATAAATATCTATATATTCCTCAGGACATTTAATTAATCCCTCAATATTTTTTATTTCATTTTTTTTAGGGTCTAAAACCTTGAAGGGTAATCTTGAAGACTTTAAAATTTGAATATAGGTTTCAAAGTCTATTATACTCTCTTTTTCACTAGAAATAGCATAAATATTATTTTTTATTTTTTTTGAAAAATATGAATATTTTTTTTTAAAAATGTTAAAACCTTTTTTTGATTGTTCGCGTGTTATGTGTGACCTTGGATAATGATAGCCTAAGTGAAGTCGATTTTGATTAGCGCCGGATGCTCCACTAAATATCTCTCTTTCTCTCTCGTATATGACGATTTCATGACCTTCTTTTAAAAGCTCATTTCCAATATGACATCCAAACCATCCACCACCAATAATTGCAATTTTCATTTCTTTACTATCTATATTAAAATATAAAAATTCATACTTGTATTTTTTCAATAAGTTTAGAGATAAGTGAATTATAATTATTTATAAAGAATTATTCTCTCAATAACATCTTTTGGGGGTAAGTAATTGATTTTTTCTAAAAAAGTAGTCTTTGGACTCCAGGTAGTACAATAGATTATAAGAATGAATAATATAGAATAATAATTCTTAAATTTTGTGTCGAAATGTATCTGACAAATTTTTGTTGAAAATACGATAAAAAAAATAAGTAAATTAAAAATCAAAGATAAAAATCTTGCCCAATCTAAGGCTACAAAAAATATTAAACAAAAAGATAACAATGAAAAAATGAGCAAAATCTTAATTTCTTTCTTATAAAAATTAAATTTTTTAAAAAAATAAATTAATGGCAAAAAAGATAATAATAATAAAATTATAAATCTTGTAAAATGATTAAAGTTTAATTTATCATATATTGAGTAAATAAAATTAAAATCTTTTTCAAGATAAAAAAAAGCTCCAAATTTTTTAATTTCATAATCATAATTTGACAAATTGACTATCATTTGATCAACATAACTCTCGTTGACTCCAAAAAAAATTATTTTTAAATGAAAAATTATCACAATTATTGTTGTGATAGATGAAATAAAAATATCTTTAAACTTAATTTCAGAACCAATCTTCAATTTCTGAATTGACCAAGATAAAAAAAATATTGGAATAAAAAATACTAAACCTTCGTGTAATAATATTAAAATAGGTAAAGCAATACTTATATAAATATAATATATTTTTTCATTATAATTTTTTTGCAAAATAATCAAAAAAAATAGGAAAAAAATATAAAAGAATATCTCCTTTCTTAAAAGACTTTCAAGCTCATAAAGTGGGTAAAGAATACCTAAAGGAGATAAAGTAATAAAAAGAAGTAAAAGTTTATTTTTTACGTATAATTTTTTTAAGAAAAAATAATAGATCAAAAAATAAATTAAGTAAGTGAAATAAAAGAAATATTTTACGATAAAAATTAAACTTATTTTGAAGATATCAGATAAACTTAATAATAGTGTACCCAACAGCCCCCTTCTTATGAACTCTCCGTTGTAATGGATTAATGCATCCGAAATAGCATAATTAACTAGGTAATAATCAATGCAATATTTTTGAATAAAATAAAAGTATAAGAATAAAACAATGATTAGATAAAATAAAAAAACAATATTATTAATTTCATTTATATTTTTAATTTTAGACATCTGGGTAAACAAATTAAATCATGCGACTTTAGTGCATTTAAAATAGATACTGAATTTAGTGAATTATTTTTAAACATAATATATATTATCACAATTATAATTATAAAATACTAAGTTAAAATTTTAATGAATTCATATATTCAACTAATTAATCACGCATCAGTTTTATTTGGAGATCAAGATAATGCTATTTTGTCAGATCCTTGGTATTCTGGTACTGCCTTTGATGACGGTTGGTCTCTTCTATATGAAAATAAAAGAGATGACATAATAAATATATTAAAAAAGACTACACACATATGGATATCACATGAACACCCAGATCATTTTTCAATAAAATTTTTTAATGAATATTATGAGTTTATAAAAGATAAAATTTTTTTATTTCAGGAAACAAAAGATAAACGTGTCCTCAAATTTCTTAAAGCAAAAAACTTAAATGTTATAGAAATAAAAAACGGAGAAAAATTTCAGATAAATACGAACTTTGAAATACAAGTTGAAAAATGTGATTTTTATGACTCAGCGTTGATTATTAATTTGAATGGTAAAAAAATATTCAATATAAATGATTGTCCATTAAAAGATAAATATGAAATATCAGAATTTAGAAAAAAATATGGAAATTGCGATATTTTATTAACACAATTTAGTTATGCAGCTTGGAAAGGCGGTAAAAAAAATATCAATTGGAGAAAACAGGCTGCAAAAGAAAAAATGGATACATTAAATTTGCAAGCTGATATATTTAATGCGAAAGTTACGATACCTTTTGCAAGTTTTATTTATTTTTCAAATAATTTTAATTTTTATTTAAATGACTCTATGAATCAGCCAAAAAAGATTTCTGATGAATTTTTTGATAAAAATAAAAAATTACTTTTTTTAGAACCTTATCAAAAAATTGATTTAGAAAAATTAGATAATATAAAAAATAATTATAATTTTTGGCAGAATAAATTCTCAAATATCAGCAAAAAGAATATTGTTCCAATCGCTTCTGAAATAAATTATGAGAGTTTAGAACAGTCTTTCAATATTTATCATGAGAGATTAATGAAAAAAAATTCCAAAGTAATGTTAAAGATTTTGCGGTTTATTCCTTTTATCAGCATATTTGACCCAATAGTTATAAACTTAATCGACCTTAAAACTAATATTTATATTGATATTACAAGTTGTATTTTCAAAAAAACAACTCATGATGCAGAAATTTCAATGCACAGTAAATCAATGAATTTAATCTTTAAGCAAGATTTTGGTTTTGATACTTTGACTGTAAATGGATGTTTCGAAGAACTCAAAACAAACGGGTTTCTGAAATTAGCAAAAAATTTTTCTATTGGAAATTTAAATAATCTCGGAATAGGGTTGAATTTTAAATCTATCTTTAACATAAATATTTTTTTTCTTTTTCTAAAAAAACTATTTTTTGTAAAGAAAAAACTCAATTATAAATTAATCGAAGAATTTGAATAATAAAATTAAATTTGAGTTTTATTTTTTAAAAAAGCTTTAAATTTAATGTATGATATAAGATATAATACAATGTATATAAAAGTTGTTATTATCAAAATAATTGAATGATTAAAGTAATTAATTGCAATAAAAAAATTTGGAACTAAAGCTAAATTTAATGAAACACCAGTTAAGGTATTAGCATATTTAATTTTATAAAAGCTATAAATCTTCATTAATAACGTATGAAGATGAAGGGTGTCTGGTTTAAAAGGATTTTTTTTAGAAAACAATTTTCTTATAATTGAAAATAATGTTTCAATAGCAGGATACCACAGTAAATTTACCGCTAATAATGGTGATACATACCCTGAACTATTTATAAAAGTTATCACTAATAATGATAAAATAATAGATAATATATAAATTCCAGAGTCGCCTAGATAATTTTTATTAAGTGCATTGAATAAATAAAAAACTATTAATGAAATTAAAAAATAATAATGGGCATCTAAATTCTCATAATTACTATTTTTAATTTCAATAACAATTATAGAGAAAAAGATTAATGTTACAAATCCTATAACATTATTATTTACGCCGTCCATAAAATTTAAACCGTTAAGAAGAACAAGTATACAAAAACTTGAAAAGAAAATATTAAATATGTGACTCTTTAACAAGAAGTCCAGAAAAAATAAATTAGTTTTTTTAATAAAAATTTCACCAAGTAAAACGAGAGTAATTGTCAAAAAAATTTGAAATAGAAATCTTAACTTAGGATTTATTTCAATATTCAAATCTACTATCAAACCTAACGCTAGAAAAAATATAACCAATAATAGAATAAAATTATTGATTAAAAAAAAATCTTTATATAAAAAAAAAAAAGATAGAAAAAAAAATAAACCCCCACTTAAAGGTACATTACTTGAACCAAATTTTTTATGATTACTCTCTAAGTTTGAATGAGTAAAAACATTAAATTTTTTTAAAAAAAAATTTATAATAAACAAAGATACAGTAAATATTGTAAGAACAATTATATAGTTGGTCATTTTAAAAATTTTTTTGTATTCTCTCTTTAATTCTTAATAAAAGTTTAACTATAAAAAATACTTTAAATGAAATAAAATTATGATTTTTTAAAATTTTACCCATATCTCTAGCCATATGTAACTTAGATAAAAATTTTCCATCACTTAGACCGCCTCTAGTTTGAAAAACAGTTGTACGATTTAAATAGTCCCACTTTAATTCTTTATTCTTGAAAATCTTACAAAATAAATCAAAATCCCCAACAACTTTGTATTTAGTAGAATAATTTTTTAATTTTTTAATTACTTTACTTTTAATGAACAATGTAGGATGCGGTGGCTGTATTCCAAAAGATAACATATATGGTTTAAAAAACTTAGAGGTTGTCACATGCCTGTAAACTTTGTTGTTTTCAACTATTTTCAAGTTTGATATTACAAAATCAAGTTCTTTTTTTTTCATTAGCTCGATTGAGTCTTTAATTGCATTTATGTTAGCATAAACATCACCAGAATGTAGTAGGCCAATTACATCGCCATTAGAAATATCTATTCCTTTATTTATTGCAAAATAGAGATTTTTGTCCTCGCCCGAATAAATTTGTGAAATTTTTTTCTTATTTTTTTTTATCAACTCCCATGTACCATCTGTTGAGTTTCCATCAATTACTATATATTCAATATTTTTACAGTTTTGACATAATACAGAATTAATTGTTTTTTCGATGTTATCAATATCATTTTTAACAACAGTGATGATAGTTACAATCATTGATTAATTATTATAAAAATATACTTTATAAACAATTTAATAATGAAAAAAATAGTTTTTACTAACATTCTCGTTTTTTTTGCTCTAATAGCCATAATTGAAATTTTTTTTGGTTATTGGTTTGACAAAAACAATTTTGGTATTTTAATGCGAAAACATCGTATGCAAACCTCATACTATGAGGTTAAATTTAATGATAAAATTTATAGGCATGTCTATAAGAGAAATTTTTATGGATTTAGAGGTGAAGAAGTTGAGCCAAAAAATCAAGAAATTATCTTTATAGGTGGTAGTACCGGCAATCAAAGATTTACACCTGAAGAATATACAATTGTAGGCAAAATTAACTCTGACTTAGAAAATAGAGGTATTAATAAAAAAATTTATAATGCCTCGATGGATGGAAAATCTACATTTGGAATAATAAACGATTTTGAATTCTGGTTTCCAAAATTAAAAGATTTTAAACCAAAATTATTTATTTTTTATATAGGTTTAAATGATAAATTTTACAGAGGCAATTGTCAGCTTAATAATTCAGAAAAGTTTGATGGTAATGATTGTCAAATATCATTTGATTTAAAAAATCGGATTATAGACTATATCAAAAATAATAGCATTACTTATTATCTGGCAAAAAAAGTTAAATATAAATATATAAAAACTGAATCAAAAATTAGATACGATTTTTTTGGGTATGCTAAAAAAGATATATTATATAAAGACTATCACTATATTAATTATGAGGAGGCTAAGAAAATTCATTACTCAGTGAAAAAAACACAAGATGAGATATTTATCGAAAATGAGTTAAAGAAAAGACTGATTAGATTATCACAATATGTAAACAAGTATAATGCTAGTGCAATATATATTACACAAGTCCAACATGATGGGCTTGGAAATAGAAACTTATTTTTCGCAAATGAGGCTGTTAAGAAATTCTGTAGAAATAATGGCTATGATTTAATACCACTAGATGAGATTGCCAACATGGAAATTAACGATTTTTATGATCCATGGCATACAACTTTAAAGGGTACAGATAGAGTAAAAAATTATTTAGCACCAAAAATAATTCAAAAGATTAAAAAAATTTACGTTAATAATTAGTTAAATTTTCAATGATTTCAATTTTTATTCCTAATCTTGAAGAACTAATTTCTGTTTTTGCTCTAATATTTTTAATTTTCTCTTTTTATATTAATGGTTATTTAATAACAAAAAAACAAGAGTTTAATCTAAACTTTTGTATCGGATGGTCATTATACTCGTTTATATTTATTTTTTTTGGCACACTATTCAAAATAAAACTCAGTTATTTAATTTACTTTTACAGTTTGGTAAATTTTGTTCTAATATTAATTAATTTTCAAAAAATAAGATTTGGTGAATTAAGATATTATATTTTTTTAATACCTATATTAATAGTATTTTTAAATACAAAAACTCATGGATATGACTCTTTTGCTTTTTTATTAGATAAAGTTATTTACTTATTAAAATTTAATGAATTTCCCGAAGCTCTTTTTAGATCTAATTATCCCTTTACTAGCAATTTGATACACTATTATTCAAATTTTTTTGTGGGCAGTCTCACGCAAAATATTCCCGCGTTATTTGATTTTTTCCTAATACTTGGTTCCTTGGGAATTTTTTCTAGAATATTTGCTAAGAGATTTTCTACTCTTACAATAAATTTCTTCATAATTTTTGCATCTCTTATTTTTTTTAATCCAATGATTATGAATGTTTATTCATTTTCCAGTTATGAAGATTTTCATGTAGCATATATTTTACTTGTAATTTTTTATTATAATTACAATAATAATTTTGATTTAAATAAATTACTTAATCAAAAAATAATTTATATTTTTCTATTATCATTGCTTTCTTTAATGAAAGCGACTGGCTTTATACTTGCTGGTGCTATTTTATTTTCTAATCTGGTAATCTACTTAATTTATCATAAACCAAATATTAAAATTATAAAATACTTCTTCACTATGTCTTTTTTAGTTTTTTTACAATTTTTTTTGTGGCAGTTTCACTTGATTGTAAATGAAATTGAATCAGGAAATAGTTTTAAAGGTTTTAGAATAGAAGTTTTTAAAAATATAATTGAAAATTATTATAATCAATTTTTAGTTAAAAAATTATTGATTTTATCAAATTTTATTTTTATGTTTTCACCCTTTTTTATTTTTTCTTTAACAAAAAATGAAAAAATAAAAAAAACATTTATTTTTATTTCTATACCTGTATTTATCTGGAATTTTTTTCACCTTATATTTTTCATTTTCATTCAAGGATACGGACATGCAATCGGTTTTCATAATTTTTTCAGATATTTATCGCAATTTAGTCTGATCTATACTTTTGTTTTCTTAATATTAGTAATAAGTAAAATTCAAATTCAACATACAAAAAAAATCAAAAGTTTTAGTTTCACTATTATTTTATTAACAGTTTTTTATAGTATTTTCCTACTACATCTAAAAGACTTTAGAAGAGATCTTAGTGCTGAGTATAAAATTGTAAATTCCCTTATAAATGAAGAAAAATTCAATAAAATTATATTAAAAAAAGATGATTATATTAAGTTAGATAGAGTTATAATTGGATTTTATGAAAGAAATTACGATATGTTAATAAAATGAGATTTTTTACAATATTACAGATATTAAAAATAAATCTTATTATTTTTTTGAAAAAAATTTTTGTTAAAAATGCAAAAATTAAGCCCTATAAAATTTTAATTAATTTGACTGATCTATGTAATTCAAGATGTTCATTTTGTGATATTTGGAAAATTAAGCCACAAAACGAAATAATTCTTGAAAATATACAATACGCTTTAAAAGGAATGGAGGATGATGTTTATTGGATTTCATTTTCTGGTGGAGAAGTTACGTTGGTAAAGTATTTTTATGACTTAGTTGATTATCTAAAAACTAATTGTAAAAATTTAAGAATTTTAGCTTTTACCACAAATGCTTTAGCTCCAAATAGGGCTTACCAATTTGCAAAATATTGTAAAGATCTTGGATTTGACACCCTTATAACTATAAGTCTTGATGGAAATAAAGAAATCCACGATAAAATAAGAGGTATAAATGGAAACTATGAAAAATGTTTATCGCTTAAAAATAAACTTGATCAAAATGATATTCAATCACATTATGGATTAACCGTTTCGGAAACTAATAGTGATCTTATTATAGATAAATTTGACTCTTTGCCTCAACCAATAAAAGCTTACACTTTTGTACATAGCGAAGGTATTTATAATAAAGTGAATGATAATAAGGAAGATGATAAAATTCTTAAAGCATTAGAGGTTATATATAAAAATTATAAGATAAACAAGATTTATGAAATCATTGAAAAAATTCATATAAAGATATGTATTTTGTTTTTAAAATCTAAAAGACAAAAAAACATAATACCATGCGATGTTTTAAATTCTTCAATTCATATTATGCCTAATGGTGATTTAAAGCCTTGTATGTTCATGAAAAGTTGTGGAAATATTAAAACAGAAAAAATTGATAATATTCTTCAATCTGATTTGGTGAGACAAACAAAAAAAGAAATAAAAGAAAATAATTGTCCGAAGTGTTGGATGAATTGTTATTCACCGCATTCTATAATGCAATACCCTTTCAGATCAATTTTAAAAATGTTATTAAATTAAATTTGAAATTCATTGATTCTAATATAAGTTAAATCTTATCTTAAGCCCAACTATAAAATATTTAAAATTACCAAAAAAAGGATTTTTTGAGATTCCTTCACTTCTACTTTTCCATCTTACTGGTATTTCCCTTGATTTGACTCCATCTTTAATTGGTCTCAAAATCATTTCTAAACATAGAGGATGTTTAAATTCTTGCCAGTTATATTTTTTAATAATTTTTTTTGGAAATATTCTGAATCCATACGTAAAATCTGTAAGATTACTATTAAATAATACTTTAAAAAAAAGTTGAAAAAAAAAATTTAAGAATAACTTTAGCTTATTGTAATTTTCAAAACCACCGTGTTTAAGCCATCTGCTAGTTCCTATAATAACTTGATCATTTTTTTTAAGTTCTACTATCATACGTTTTACCTCTTTTGGATGGGTTTCTAAATCACTCGCAATCATTAAAAGATGAGTACCTTTCATCTTTGAAAACCCATCAATCATTGCTCCACCAAAAAAAGGTTTTTTTTGAAAAATAATCTGTATCTTTTTTTTATATCTTAACTTTAATTTTTTTGCTTCATTCATTGAGTGGTTGGTAGTTATTTTTTTTGATGCAACTATAATTATTTCTTTTAAATATTTATTGTTCTCATTAATTAATGTTAAAACTGTCTCTTTTAAAGAAAAAGTTTCATCGGTTATAGGTACCACAGCTGAAATTAAAATTTTTTTTTTAGTTTTCATTTTAAAATTAACGTATTATATCTAAAATAATGGAAATCAATAAAAGAAAACTGAGCCTTAAAAGATTTGTTTTAAAAATTTTTTATTTTTTTGTAAAAATAATTGCAATGATCAGAATAAATTCTGATCCTGAGTATCCGTCACAAAATTACCTATTAAGAAAATATAAAAAAAAACAACTTGATGATTGCTTAGATTATCATAAAAAAAATATTGAAAAGAGTGTTATGATAAGTAAAGATTTTATAAGAGAATATTCTATAAAAAAAGCTTTATCATTAGGTTCAGTTGAGAGTAAACTCTTTTTAGAATTTGGTGTTTTTAAAGGTACATCTATTAATTTTTTTTCAAATTTTTTGAGAGAAAATCAAATAATTCATGGATTTGACACATTTACAGGGTTGCCTGAAGATTGGTCTGGGATGGGATCAATAAAAGGATCAATGAGTTTGGATGGTAAATTGCCAAAAGTTAAAAAAAATGTAAAGCTTATTGAGGGTTTGATTGAAGATAATTTAATTAATTTTCTAAACTCAAACAAAGAGGAAATAGTTTTTGTTCACATTGACACTGACTTAGCTACTACCCAATCGTTTATTTTAAAAAACATAAAAAATAGATTGGCTAATGGAGCAATACTATTGTTTGATGATTTTTACAACATAGATTCATGGTTTGCTACCGTTAAATCTTTAGAAAAAGAATTTAGTCAAGATCAATTTGAATATCTTGCTTTTGCGGTTAATTCTACTGAAGTTTGTTTAAGATTTATTAAAAATTAATATGACTCTGATAAAGAATATATCCAGATAAATTGCACAATGAGTAATGAATAGAATAAATATAAAATATGGCTTTTGATATATCAAAAAAAATTATTTTGGAAAATAAAAGAAGGAATTTGTCAAAGTTTTATCCTCAAAAAAATAATCTTTCCAGTAAACTAATTTCTTTAATATTTGATTATTTTCATTCAATTAAAATAAGGATATACAATTTCAAATTATTTTTAATATCTTTAACTCATATTAAAAAAATTTCTACTCAAGAAAAAATGATGAATATTGAATGTTTAGACTTTAATGAACATCATCGTAAAGAACTGGATGATAAAGGTTATATTTTTTTTGAAAATTTTTTTGATATAAATTCCTATAAATTAATAAATGAAAGTTTTCCTAATAAATGTTTTCTTCGTAAACATAGAAATATTAATAAAAATTATTACTGGGGATACATATATAATTCAGCTAAAAAGAATAATAAAATGGTTTTTTTTGATAAATTTAAATATCTTAAAAAATGTTATGAATATTTTTTATCTGAAAAATTTAAACACAAAATTACCAATTTAACTGGGGAAAAAAATTTGTATTGTAATAGTATATCTACTACATATGCTGAACAAAATTCATTTTTAGCTCCTCACAAAGATGGTATTTTCAAAGAGAAAACTATTAGAATAAACTTTATCTATTTTGTAGACGGTATAGATAATGATCCTATTTCATCTGGTGCCACAGGATTTTATAAAGACAACGAATTTAAAGAACCACTTTTTATTCCTAAAACAATTAAAAATTCATGTCTTGTTTACAATAATAGTTTTAATCATTATCATGGATTTAATTTCATGAAAAAAAATTATTTTAGAAAAGCAATTATTTTTTCTTTTAGGAGATATGAATGAAATTTTTAAACGACTACTTTTCAGAGTATAAAAGACTTCTTAAGTTTGATGAAAAGGAAATACATAAAATTTTAGCTCTAAAAAAGACCATTAAAAAAGTAAAAAAAAGTAAAAAAAAAATTTTGATATTTGGAAATGGTGGAAGTGCTGCAATTGCAAGTCATTTCAGTGTTGATTTAACTAAAAATGCAAAAGTTAGAGCGGTAAATTTTAATGAAGCGGACTTAATTACTTGTTTTTCTAATGACTATGGTTATGAAAATTGGGTAAAAAAAGCTATAGAATACTATTCTGATAGAGGAGATATTCTAATTCTAATATCATCAAGCGGTACTTCAAAGAATATTGTAAATGCAGCTAAATATGCAAAAAGAAAAAAAATAAAGTTAATAACCTTTTCGGGTATCAATAAAAATAATCCAATCAGAAAAATTGGAAATATTAATTTTTTCGTCAATAGCAAGGCTTATAATATTGTAGAAAATATTCATCAAATAATATTACTATCTTTAATAGATTTAATAATCGGAAAATCAGAATATAAAAGCAACTTATAATTCAATGAAACATGAATTTAAGCAAGCTGTAATATTATGTGGTGGAGAGGGTTCAAGGTTAGGAAATATAACAAAAAAAATACCTAAACCTTTAATTAAAGTTAATGGAAAACCTTTTCTGGAACATCAAATAAACCATTTAAAAAAATTTGGTTTTAAAAAATTTTTATTACTGTGTGGTTATCAAGGTAAAAAATTTGTTTCAAAATACAAAAATAATAAAAATATAAAAGTTATTGTAGAAAGAGAAAAATTTGATACTGGTGGAGCTTTACTAAACTCAGTCAAAAAATTAGATAATAAATTTTTACTCTATAATGGTGATACCTTTGCAGATTTTAATTTTAACCATTTCATTGGCGAGCTCCAATGTAGTAAATATAAAAATTCAATAGCAATTAAATACGAAAACTTACCAAATAGATATGGAAAAGTTATAACAAATTCTCAATCAAAACGAGTTAAAAAAATTTCAAAAAATATTAATTCTAAATATGCTTATTCTGGATTTTGCCTTTTAAATAAATCCTCTATTAAAAAAATTAATTTAAGTAAAATAAAATTTGAAAAATTAATATTAGAAAACCTTATAAAAAAAAAAAATTTATATAGTTTTAAAATTAATAAAAAAGTTAATTTCGTAGATATTGGAGTTCATAAGGATTTGAAAAAAAGTTTGAAAGTTTTAAGAAATTCATTCAATCGAAAAATTGTTTTTTTTGATAGAGATGGAACTATAAATAAAGACATCCGCTATCTTATTAAGCCTAAAGATTTTATATGGAATAAGTCATTTTTTAAAACTATTGGTTATTTGAACTCAAAAAATATTTTAGTTTTTATAATTACAAATCAATCAGGAATTGGAAGAGGTTATTATTCTCATACCGATTTAATTAAACTTCATAATTGGATGAATAAAGTACTTATAAAAAAAGATTCTTATATTGACGATTTTTTCTATGCACCCTATTATAATAAATCGACTAAATACAAATTTAATTCTACAGAATTTAAAAAAAGAAAACCAAATCCAGGAATGATATTTGAAGCAAAAAAAAAATGGAATTTGAACTTAAAAAATTCTATTATAATTGGAGATAGCAAAGTCGATGAACTTTTAGCAGATAAATTGAATATTAAGTTTTATAAAGTGAATTTTAAATCCAATTTGCTAAAAATTGTAAAACTAAAATTATAAAAATGATATGAAAAAAAGAATTCTTTTAACTGGAGGAACAGGTTTAATTGGAAAAAATTTAGTAGAGTTTCTCAAAAAAAAATATTTAATCAAATCTTTTGGAAGTGAAATTAATCTTAAAAATGAAATAGAAGTTAAAAAACTTTTTTCATCTTTTAAACCAAATATTCTTATTCATCTAGCGGCTAAGGTCGGAGGAATTCAAGCAAATATAAACGATAAACTAGGTTTTTATTTAGATAATATAATAATTAATACAAATATTCTAAGATATGCTGAAAAAAATCGTATTGAATATATCTTTGCTATGGGAACAGGATGTGCATATCCAAAAAAGCTTGAAAAGAAAATTTTAAAAGAAGATATGTTTTTACAAGGCGTACCCGAAAAAACAAATGATGCATATGCTTATGCTAAAAGAAATTTATTGTTACATTTGCAATATTTATACGAAAGAAAAAAAATTAAATATTGTTATTGTATTCCATCCAATATTTATGGTCCTCATGATAATTTTCATCCTATAAACTCTCATGTGATACCTGGTTTGATTAAAAAAATTTATAATTCCAAAATTAAGAAAAAAAAAACTCATGAAATTTGGGGGACTGGAAATGCAAAAAGAGATTTCCTCTTCATAAATGATCTAATTATTGCTATAAATCTTATAATTGAAAAAAAATTTATTGGTCCTATAAATATAGCTAGTAATAATTTAGTAACGATAAAAAAAGCAGCAAAAATTATTTCTAAATCTATTGGTTATAATGGAAAATTAATTTTTAATAGGAATAAACCAGAGGGTCAATTACAAAGAAAATTTGAAATCTCAAAAATTAAAAAAATTGGATGGAAAAAGAAAACAAGTTTTTCTCAGGGCATTGATAAAACTGTTGAATGGTTCATCAAAAATCAAAATAACCTGAGGGAAAAATAAAAAATGAAAAAAGCACTTATTACTGGTGTAACAGGAATGGTTGGTTCACATATGTGTGACTTTTTAATAAAGAAAACCAACTGGCAAATTTACGGGATCTGTAGATGGAGAAGCAATCCTGAAAATGTATCTCATTTAATTGCTGACAAAAAGCAAAAAGTAAAATTTTTATATGCTGACTTGAATGACTTTTCATCTATTTTGAAAGTTTTAAAAATGATAAAACCAGATTATATTTTTCATTTAGCCGCTCAAAGTTTTCCAAAAACAAGTTTTGATATACCACTAGATACTCTAAATACGAATATTATAGGAACAGCAAATTTGTTGGAGTGTATAAAAATGCTTGGATTAAAAAAAACATGGATTCAAATTTGTTCATCATCTGAAGTTTTTGGAAGAGTTCCAAAAGATAAATTACCAATTAATGAGGAATGTAACTTTCATCCAGCTTCACCTTACGCAATATCTAAAATTGGAACTGATTTAATAGGAAGATTTTATGCGCAAGCCTATAAAATTAATACTATAACAACAAGAATGTTTACTCATACAGGACCGAGACGAGGAGATGTTTTTGCAGAATCTTCTTTTGCAAAACAGATTGCAATGATAGAAGCAAAAAAAATAAAACCAATAATTAAAGTTGGTAATCTAAAATCTTTGAGAACTTATGGTGATGTTAGAGATGCTGTTAAGGCATATTATATGTCATTAACTAAAAAAC
>MDSZ01065201.1_pt1 | contig 26333 bp, 16 predicted proteins | sample 811201 | NCBI WGS metagenome assembly MDSZ01 (sample SAMN05326647, study PRJNA326480) | marine metagenome | isolation source: seawater | place: Indian Ocean: North | collected 2010 | reverse complement strand
GAGGAGGAGGAGGAGGAGAAAGAGGAGGGTTTAAAAACGCCAAAAAAAAAAGAAAAAAAAAATGGAATCAATTATGAAGGAGGAGGAAGAAAAGGAGGAGGAGGAGGAGGAGGTCGAAAAAAAAGGGCATATGGTTCCAAAATCATACACTTAATTGGAACCATCGAAAATCATACACTTTTGCAAAAAGTGTATGATTTTGGAACCATTTTGTTATTTTCGTCTCTATCGACGCGAAGAACGACGTATTCGCCCATCAAATCAGCGCGGAAGGTTAGTACGATGCATACGAAGATCGTGCTCGATTATGACAGCCGGAGAGTGGAAAAAAAAGAAGGCGCTTAAAAGAGATCCTCTCTCCAAAGTTCTTTTGCGCTCTTTTTTTCGAGGACACAGATTGATGATATTGGGGGGCCCTTTTGTGTTTATAAAAAAGAAAGAGAAAGAAAAAATTAAAAGTACCTACGATATATCTGCTCCACAATGAGTGCGCTGACGTGCATACACATAACGCCGAAGTTCGTACGGATACGCCGAGGCGTTGCGTCGTCTTCAACAACGTCTCGTTCGAAAGGTAGAGCGTTTACTACGCCACAAAGAAGCACCACCACCAAAAGCCAAACAAGCCTTTTTTGGAAGAACGAGACGACGGCGCAGCGCCATCATCGTCGCATTGGATCGTCGTCACGGGGGTCTGTGCTGGGGAAAGTAGGAGGAGATCGTCTCTCCTTTGCGAAGAGTACTACTACTCCGGGTCGTCGGCAGTCGACGACGACGACGAACGCGCGGTCGTCGAGCGAGCGAGGGGAAGGAAAGCGCACCGCCAACGCGCCGACGCCACCAACACCGCCAGCAGGGAACGGGAAGAGGACGGCGGCGACGAGGGCGATCAGCGATCCGTCGTCGCAAACCCCATCGTCATCGCCGCCGGACGACGAGGACTTTGAGGACGAGAAAACAACAGAGATGCTCGATCAGAGATGCGAACTGAACGGGGACAACTTCGCGGAACAAACGGTCGCGACGCCGTCGGATGGGCCGATAGATGTGCTGCACGCGTCGTCGAAGCAAACGAAGAGTTGGCAAGCGGTGAGAAGAGCAGTGACAACAGGACCCGTGCAGTCGAACGCGTTGATTGGCGGCACGCCTTTGATTGACGTGACGAACGTTTTGAGTTTAAACCCGACAAACGTGAAGATTTACGCGAAATGTGAATACATGAACCCATCGGGGAGCATTAAGGATCGAATTGCGAGTTATATCTTGCAAGCTGCCATTGATTCCGGGGATTTGAAGGAAGGGATGACGGTCGTCGCGGCGACGAGCGGGAACACCGGGAGCGCCATCGCCGCGGCGTGCGCAATTCGAGGGTTCGATTATATCGTCATCACGAATAAGAAATGTTCGATCGAGAAAATCGATAGCATGAGAGCATACGGCGGGAAAGTTATTGTCGCTAAAAGTGGAGTGCCGGCGGACCATCCCGAGCATTATCAAAATATCGAGAATACGATGGTGGCGGAAAATCCTGGGAAGTATTACGGCGTGAATCAGTACGACAACTTGAACAACGCGTTGGCGTACGAGGCGACCTTAGGACCGGAAATTATTGCACAAACGAAAGGATTGATTACACACTTTGTTGCGGGGTCGAGTACTGGCGGGACGTTGACTGGTACGAGTCGGTATTTGAAGGCAGTGAACCCGGACATCAAGTCCGTATTGGCCGATCCAAGAGGGTCGGTGTTGTGGGATAATTTCGTCAACGACGTTCCGGAAAACGATTTAGTCGTTGGTAAATGGGAGATTGAAGGCGTCGGGAAAGATTCTATTCCGGGTGTCTTATCGTGGGACGTCGTCGATGGCGCGCAAAGAGGCGACGACGCGTCGAGCTTTTATACCTGTAGGAAAGTCGCGAAAGATTTGGGTGTTTTAGTTGGAGGCTCCGCTGGGTTGAATTTACACGCCTGCGCAGTGTTGAGTGGTAAAATAGACCAAGGTGTCATCGTGACCGTCTTGCCAGACTCTGGCGTGAAATACTTGTCCAAGATTTACAACGACGATTGGATGAATGAGAAAGGATTCACCGGCAAGGAAAAGAAACCGGAGGACGGGGAAATCTATTGGCGTCCAGAAGCAACCGATCCGTGCGCGAACGAAAAGTCCACGAGGATGTTTCCGAAAAATAATTGCTCTTTAAAAGACGACACGAGAAAGCGATGCAACGACGACGAGATGAACTCAAGAGAACAATCGGAAGCGGAGTTGAGATTCTTGGAAGAGACGGCGGCGAGAATGGTTGAGTACCATCGTCAATCCGTGAAAATTGGCGAGGAACCGGTGGTGTTGATGAACACTCCAGAAACCATTCGAGCGATGTTTAGCGAAGCTGGCGTTGGGATGGACTTTGAACACCAAGAACCCTCCTGGGACGAGCAACAGTTGAGAGACGCAGTGACGGCGATCTTACAAACGTCGGTGCGCTCATCGTCACCATTGTTTTTGAACCAATTGTACGCCGGAGTCGATCCGGTTGCATTAGCTGGCGAGTGGGTCTCCTCGGCTTTGAATTCGAACGTGCATACGTTCGAGGTCGCGCCTGCTTTGACGGAGATTGAGAAATCGTGCTTGGAGAAAGTCACGCGGTGTTGGTTGAAAACCAAAGCCGGCGTTGAGACGCCAGAACACGATGGTTTATTCGTCCCAGGTGGATCGATATCGATTTTATATTCCCTTTTGTTAGCCAGAGATGTTGTAGATTCCTCCATTCGCAAAGCTGGCATGGATAGAACGAGGAATTTGGTGGCGTTTTGCAGCGAAAACGCCCACTATTCGTACAAAAAGTCCGCCATCGTCACCGGCTTAGGCGAAGAAAACTTGGTCGCGGTGAAGTGTTTACCGAACGGCGCCATGGACCCGGGTGCTTTGCGCGCGGCGATTGCCTCGGCCATCTCGGCTGGTAAAACGCCGTTCTACGTCGGTACGACCGCAGGTACGACTGTTTTAGGCGCTTTTGATCAGTTTAACGAAATATTTGACGTCGTCGACGAGTTTCAAAATGCCAATGGGAAAACGCAACGCATTTGGACCCACATCGACGGTGCGTGGGGTGGAGGCGCCATGCTTTCCAAGGAACACGATCATCTCATGAACGGTGCGGAACGTTCGGACTCCTTTTCATGGAATCCGCACAAAATGCTCGGCATTCCTTTGCAATGCTCGGTGTTCGTGTGCAAGCACGCCGGCTCTTTATCCAAAGCGAACAGCGCCAGGGCGGAATACCTTTTCCAGCCGGACAAGAACAACTCCGGCGCGGACTTGGGTGACCGCACCATTCAATGTGGACGCAAATCAGACGCCATGAAGTTATGGCTTGCGTGGAAATTGCGCGGCGACGAAGGTTTCGCCAAGTGCATCGATCGGTCGTTCCATCTCGCGAAATTCGTCCAACTCGAAGTTGAAAACTCAGACGGAAAATTCATCTTGGTCCAACCGGCGCAATGCTCCAACATCGGATTCTGGTACGTCCCCCCGCGCTTGCGCCCATTCGACCGCAACACTGCAACAAAAGAAGACTGGGCCGAACTTGGTTACGTTGCGCCAAAGATAAAGGACGCCATGCAAAGAGCTGGCGACGCCATGATTGGCTTCCAACCCATCACCAGTATGGGATACGTCAACTTTTTCCGTTTGGTTTTACCAAATCCGAGGCACATCACGGAGATGGATTTGAGAGCGATGTTGGATCGGATGGATGTCTACGGTCAAGAGTTTTAACGTTAAACTCAAAGAAAGAATCACTACTAATATAAAAGAACGAGGAGGGAATTTTTTGCAAGCACGGAGGGTGGCATGTTTGTAAACTATACGAAAAGGCAACGAACGCGTTTTTAATTCTGCGGATACGTACGATAATAAAAAAAAACTACGGATACTCGCAACAAAAATAATATTCAAGGCATCGAGGCATTGAGCGAGCGAGATAATAACACAAATAAATGAGTCACGTAGTTACCAAACACGGTTGTGTAGTACTTTTAATACCAAATACTTTTAATACTTCGTATTGAGTAGACGTTTGTTTACTTAACTCTTCGGTGTCGTCCCCGACGATCTCTTTTCCCAAAAAAGGAATGAATTTCTTCAAAAAAAAAACGAAGAAAAATTTGAAAATTTCTCCCCGATGCGCGTCGATTTAATCTCCGTGTTTTGGCACAACGTGGAGGGGGAGAAGCACAACGAACCCGTCTTGAGTTGTTCTTTCGACCCTTCTTGTTCGTCGACGACGTCCTCGTCTTTTTCACGCGAGGAGGGCCAGCGTCTCGCGACTGCTGGAGGCGATAAGACGATTAAGATTTGGAACGTTTTGGGAGAAGAAGAGGCGTCGAAAGACGAAGGAGATGGAAAAGAAGATGGCGAGGACAACGAACGGCAACAAAGACACGTGGAATACAAAGAAACGATTACTCGACACGCGGCGGTGGTGAATTGTGTGAAATTTTCCCCGGATGGTTCGATGCTTGCATCGTGCGGAGATCGAGGCGAGGCGTTCGTGTTTGAGAAAAGAAAAGAGGAGGACGAAGTGCAGAAGATGGATGTGGACGTGCGAATAGTTGACTCAAGTAAATGTGAATCTGGTGAAAATAAAAGGGGAGGAGAAGAAGAGGAAGCCCAATCGATGTTTAGCTGCAAGTGGACTTTGCGCGGCGGAACGGCGGATGCGCTAGATTTGACGTGGTCGGCAGATTCACAGTTGGTCGCAGTGTCGTACATAGATTGGCGGACGATTATTTACGACGTCGCGAATGGTGGACTGCCGTTGATTGCATTTGAAGGAAAAAGAGGGAAAGGAGGTTTAGGTGCAAGTAGTGGTAACGGGCACACGAGTTTTGTCCAAGGCGTTGCATTTGACACTTTATCTAAGTGGATCGTATCGGTGAGCGCGGATAGGACGATGTGTGCTTGGTCGGCGAAGAAGGTTGCGATAAAAGCCAAAAAAGGCGAGAAGACGAGCACAACGAAGAAAGTTTGGGCGACGAGTTCGTTCAAGTATAGCAGCTGTGCAAAGAGCGCAAAGACTAGCGTAGATTGTCTGAACAATACCAACGGGTGCGAAAACGCGAGCAACAACATCGAGGCGAGTGTGTCGACACTCTTTCATGACGACACCTTGCCTTCGTTCTTTAGGCGACCGAGTTTCTCGCCGTGTGGTTCGTTCTTAGTCGTGCCGAGCGGTATAATTCAGGAAAAGATATCCGAAAACGGCGGGAAGAAAATGGAAAGCGTAGATTGTGCGCATGTGTTTTCTCGAGATGATTTGACGCAACCGAAAGCATCTCTTCCGTCGCTGAAACCTTCGACATGTGTCTCGTTTTCGCCAAAGGTGTATAAACTGAGAGGCGTCAAAGACGATGGCAATGGTGATACTTCCATGAATCCTTTCAGAGGATTAATACATCGTTGTATCTTTTGCGTGTGTACGATTGACGGAGCGATGGTTTACGATACTGAAGTTGCGTCCCCAATCGCCATCATTTCAAATGCCCACTACGCTGCAGTTACCTGCGCGACTTGGAGTGCAGACGGGAGAACTCTGGTGTTGTCGAGTAAGGACGGTTTCTGTTCGTTCGTTCGATTCGGTGAAGGTGAATTCGGCGAAGAAATAGGAATGCCGAAACTTGCCATCGAAACAGAAGAAGCGAAGGAAAATAAGGAGAATGAAACAACCGTTATCGGTGCCACAGCAGCAAAAAATCCAGACCAGGCAACAGGCGCGCTGTTTAGGAACAACAAAAGCAGCGCTGCAGACATGAACAAAGGCACAGCACCGACTGGGAGGCGAATAACCCCGGTCATGATGATGTAAAAATAGTCACATACACACGCATTGTAAGAATGAACGCCCTGAGATTTTTCATTAAAAAAATATTTGTTTTTATCTACTAGTCGTTCTCTCATCCTCTTCTCTGTCACACACTCTCTCACCCCCCTCTCTCAATTGCTTATGTTACTCTCTCGGTTTTATTTGTTTCGTTTCATTTTCTTTTCTCGGTTTATTCTTTGTATTTCTTTCGTTTTGTTTTCATTTTGGTTTTGGTTCAGTTAATTCACTCGTCAAGACAATAGCACTCCTATCGAAAGCCCACAAACAACTCAACTCCTATTCTCTCCTCACACAATATATACACACAAAATATTTCACACGCACTCTCACGCACGCGCACTTCCACCTCTCGGCGAACGACGTTTCCTTGGCGTTTCCGGACGATGTAAAGCATCCGATTCGGTTGAGCCTCGCCAACCAAACATCTTCCTCATCAAGGATCCTACGATAGTATTCTTCTCGCTGTCCTCGTTCGCTTTTGCCGCCGATCTTCGTGACGTGCGCTTGTTGGTGTTAAACTTTGGAGTTCCACCTCCTTCAGCGAGCGCCATGAGTTCACCGTAGCGTTCGTCGTCCGCTTCGACGTATTCCAAACCGTATTCCAAGACGTCCTCCAACGGCTCAAAGCAAATCGTTAAAGGTTGCGTCGTGGCGAAATCCATCTCCGCCTGCGCTTTGCGTCGTCTCTTGGATGCAGCAGGATTAAAACACACTCGTCGGCGTCGTCTCTTATGCGCGAGTGCACCGCCACTGTTCAACAAAGCGTTTTTACGCTCTTCTTTTTCAGCCTTTTGGCGTTTCACCGCCGCGGCGTCAAAGCAAAACAGGTAGCGAGCGCGCTCAGCTTCGGTGGCGACCTCTGGACGCTCACGAAGTTCTTTCGAGGGCGTCCAGTAGAACCGCGAGAGTAATGGGCGACCGTTATTGTGAATCATCCTCTTCTGATACCAGTAGTGATGTACAGTCAAAACGACTGCGCGAGACGGCGCATGTGGATACTTTTTTCGTAGCTCAGCAAAAGCTTTATCCATAGCAGCGTCAGGCTTCACAACGAACGGCTTTGAACGAATTGAAACGTTTGGAGAAAGAGTTGCTCTCGTACTCGTGTTTTTTGAGGTTGTTTTCACGGTCAAATTCATCTTTTTCTCGAGCAACGCGCGATCGAAAACTTCCTCCGTCTCCGCGAGGGAAGATAAGGAAGATTTCGAACCGCGCGTCACGCGCTTCGTTAATCCAAAGTTACTACCACCACCGAAGGCATCGAATGCGTTCGATTTTGTGTTGTTCTTGTTCTTGTTTGCCATATTATTTTTATATCTCGTTGAATTGTTGTTAGTTTTTGTCTTTTGTTGGATTGGCGTTTTCAGCTCACCCGCCCCGACATCCACAGTCGAGGGAACCCATTCGGCGACGCGACGCGCCTTGCGCATCTTCAGCGCAGCGGCAGACTGCTTCGCCGAAGCAGCTCGCCCTTCCAAATGGACTTTCGTCAAAGATTTACTACTAATGTTGTTTAAACTTCTTGTAACTCTTTTGACGACGAGATCATTGCTGGACCCGTTTCCCGACAGATTTTCCCCGTCAGAATCGTTTATATCCGACAACTTTTCAAGTCTCACCAAATGCTCATCATCGGAACAATCGGAGGAATTTTCTGAACCAGAATTAGTAACACTTTTATTCAATTTCGATTTCGAATGTGTTATTGCAGTTTTCATTTTCTTCGTACCGATGAGACCTCCATCGCCGACGGCAACGTCGTTTGTGCTCGGAGTTTGCGGGAGTGTCACGCAATCATTCGTCGCGTCGTTGGAATTTTCACCACCATTCATAATCACACCCCAAGTGTCGTACTTATTTGGTAAACTGTGTCTTTTATCGTTGCGTTTGTAATGCGGTGGAGAAACTAAAAACGCTTCGTGCATCGGTTGGTCTGACGTCCAGTGCAACGCATCTTCCTCTGTCGACGGCGAATAGCATCTACCCAGGACGATATCGCACGCGGAATTCGACGAGACCATGCTCGACGCACACCAGGATTCTTCTTCAAAGACGTCGAAAAGTTTCTCCACGTGTTCTTGCGTCATGCTGTCTTTACCGCCTTTCATCAACGCTCGTTTACCTTGTTCTCCTTGCTGTCTCTGGTCTTTCTTTTTCATCATCGTGTTCATTTTCTTCTTTTCTTTCATATTTTCTGCGACAAACGCGTCTCTTTGGGACTCGAGCCATTGCAAATCCTGATCGTCGCATTCGTACGTTGCCGCCGCAGTGTTCGGACCAAACCTCGCCGCGACGACTCCGCCGTCCGATTTGTGATACCCCTGCGGCGGCTTGTACGCTTTCCCATCGTTCACGTTCGCGTAATAGTGCGCGGTTTCTGCTTTACCGAATTGTGGCACGTGGATATTCTCAGTTTTCGCAAACGGATCTTTATTGAAGCCTTGGATGCGCGCATTCAATTCGCGTTGCGACAATTTCTTTTTATTCCCCTTGCCCTTCACCGGCGTCGCATTTGTGTCATTTTCTATACCATCGTTATTATTAGCACTTCCTCTCTTCGGTCGGTTTCCATCGCCTTTCTTCTTGCTCTCTTTCTCAGCCTTTTCTTGTCTCGTCGCCTTTTTCACGCGAGGTTTTTCCTGCATGTTTCTCGTCTTGTTCTGTCTTCGGTTGTCTCTGACGCCGCACGCGTTGCACAACGTCTTCGGTCCGTCTGGACCGTTACGCCACAAAGGCGTCGTGTGCGTGTTGCAGTGCGCGCATCTCTTCCCTGGAATACCACACGACGTTTGAGTATTCGCCATCCTTTCTTTTGTTCTGTCCTCTCCTTCTCTCTTTCTCCCCGCTCGCAGCCGCAGAGGAATGAGGGGCACTAATCAATTCCTTCCCTCTTTAAAGAGTCAAGAATAAAGACACGTCCTGCGCGATTGTGATCGAGAAACACGGAGGTTAGCTGTGAGTACGCGCATATATGCGAAGTGCGATGGTTCGACGTCTTTCCGCGACCGTCGCGATGTTCAGTCTTCCTCGAGCGCGTTTGCAGTTCGTACGATTCATCCAAAGACGATGATGATGATGAGCGAAAAAAAAAAGCGAGAGGAAAAACTCTCTCTCTCTCGACGTCGAGGAATTCCTAAAGGCGGGCACGCGCGAATGAATCGCGCTCGCGCGTGCCCAATTCCTAAAGGCGGGCACGCGCGAATGAATCGCGCTCGCGCGTGCCCACGCGACCGCTTCGAGCGCAAAAAAAGTCGACGCGCGATGCCAAAAGCGTATTTCCCGTTCGATTCGAGTCTTCGCGCGAAGATCGACTCACCCGTCACTCTTCACCCGCGCGTTTTTCGGACTCGCGGGTACGGATGCGATTAGTACTCTCTGCCTCTCTCTCTCTCCGACTCGACTTTTTCTTTCGCTCCCCGATTGAAAAATTAAAAGCGCGACACGAATTTCCCCTCTCGCTTTTCGCGCGCTCTCTCCGCGCGCGACCGTCCTCCTCTCGCCCGCGCCGTTCGAGCAGACAGGAACGAATCACCGCCGCTCAAAAACGTCCGATCCTCGCGACGTTCTTCCTTCCGTCCCGGAAATACACGCGCACAAAAACGCGACAAAAGTGCGCCGAATTTGTTACGCCTGAATACGAAGAGAAGGGCAAGACGAAGAAGAAAAGAAGGAGGGGAAAAAAATTGGTGCAAAAAAGAAAGGAGAACGAAGCGACAAAAGACGAAAAAAAGAAGACCGACGAAGGAAATTAATTACCAGAGAGGAATAAAAATATTTTACATGTCGAAGGCCCTTGTTACCGCCGCCGTTCTTCCCTCCGCGTCGCGCGTCGGATCTCCTCGTCCAGCGGCGAGGCGCGTGGTGTTCGCTTTTTTTTTTACTGTCATCGCGCGACGACCCCCTTCTTTCTCGCGAACACACGCATCATCATCATCATCATCATCTCTTCGTCGTCCCCAAATCCTTTTCCCCACCAAAGTCGTCGAGAGGAGACGAAAAGACCAAACAACAAAACGAAAGAAAATAAAATCGTCCTCTCTCTCTCCAAAAAAGGGCGGGCCTTCTTGCCCTTTTTTCGTCGCGTGGACGCAGATATTTTTTTTCGCGCAGAAAATATCTCGATCCCTCCTCTTTTTTTTCTCTGCTAATACCCTAAATGTACTGAAAACCCTAAACAAAAAATTCAAAAAGAAACGTAAGTGGTGTTCCCCAAGAAAAACGTCTGTCTTTTGTGTGTGTCTCACTCTCTCTCTCTCGATTAAAAAGCAACCACGTCGCTCGTCCAAAAGCCGAAGAACAACAACAGCACACCGCGTCGTCGTCGTCATGAACGACGAGACGAATAGGACGACGAATAAGCGAGGCGGCGGCGAAGGCGAACTACCAGAACACAACGCGAAGAAGTTGAGAGAAGAGGACGAGGACGATGGCGAGACGCAAAATCTCGATTTCCAAGATTTCGCGCACAACACGGAAGAAATTTTAGAGGAAGAGGTGTACGTGCAAGACGTCGGGAACGTATCCGATGACGTCAAGGTCACGGAAGCGGAGAAGAAGAGCTGGAATCGGAAGCCGCTGGCGAAACCGGTCGACAGTCAAACGGATTCCATACGTACGTTTTTCGTGGTTTCTCTTTTTTCTTTTTTGTTTCGCCGCGCGTGATTTTTCAAATGTGTAACCACATCGTCCTCTCTCAGTGTTCCAGCAGTTGGACATCGATTACATCATAGGCCAACCACACGAGATGCTCGGCCAAGAGAGACGGTCTAAAGGCCAGGCAGCGATTTTGCGAATGTTTGGCGTGACTGAAGATGGGCACTCGGTGTGCGTGCACGTGCACGGTTTCAACCCGTATTTTTACTGCGCGGTGCCGGAAACGTTTACCGAGCAAAACATTCCGGCGTTTTTAATGTCTTTGAATTCACAGATGATGGCGCACCAACGGTCGTCAAACACGGCTAGAAATTTTGCGTTGGACGCGCATCTGATTTTAGATAAACAGTCTTTGATGAATTTCCAACCGAATGGGAAGAAAGGACGCTTTTTACGCGTCATCATGATGTTGCCGACGCAAGTGTCACAAGCCAGAGGGATTTTAGAAAACGGGATACACGTGGACGCGTTGCACCAAAGCGCGTTAACGTTTCCAACGTTTGAGAGTAACGTTTTATACACGTTGAGGTTTATGGTAGACAGGGCAGTCGTTGGCGGGAACTGGTTGGAGTTGCCGGCGAAAAATTACCGAGTGCGGCCGCAGCAAAGGAAAGCGAGCTACTGCCAAATCGAGTGTGACGTCATGTTTGATCGGTTCATCTCGCACGCCGCGGAAGGAAAATATTCAAAGTTGGCACCGTTTAGAATTTTATCCATCGATATCGAGTGCGCTGGAAGAAAAGGATTCTTCCCTGATGCTGAACAGGATCCGGTGATTCAAATCGCCACGCTCGTCACCGAACAAGGCTCGGATTCGCCGATTATCAAAGCGATTTGGACGCTGAACACATGCGCGCCGATCGTCGGCGCGGAGGTGAAATCATTCAGCGATGAGAGGGAGTTATTAAGAGATTGGGGTAAGTTCATGCGCGCAGTCGATCCGGACATGCTCATTGGCTATAACATTGTCAATTTCGATTTTCCGTATCTCATTCAACGCGCGAAAACGTTAGGCGTGCAAGATTTTCCATATTGGGGAAGAATCATCGGAAAACAATTGACGATTAAAGATACGACGTTTAGTTCCAAAGCGTATGGGACGAGAGAGTCTAAAGAAATTACAATCGAAGGGAGAGTTCAATTCGATATGCTGCAAGCGATTCAAAGAGACTATAAACTTTCAAGTTACTCTTTGAACTCAGTGTCCTCGCATTTCTTAGGCGAGCAGAAAGAAGACGTGCATCACTCGGCGATTTCCGAGTTACAAGCCGGAACCGCAGAAACGAGAAGACGTTTAGCGGTGTATTGTTTGAAGGATGCGTATTTGCCGCAACGTTTGTTGGATAAGCTGATGTATACATACAACTACATCGAAATGTCCAGAGTCACCGGCGTCCCGTTGTCGTTCTTGTTGGCTAGAGGCCAATCGATTAAGGTCATGTCACAGCTGTTGCGAAAAGCCAGACAACGTGGATTGATCATCCCAGCGAGAAGAGACAGAGGGAATGGCCCGAATGCGCAGTTAGAAGGTGAAGTCGCGTACGAAGGGGCGACCGTTTTGGATGCGAAAGCTGGGTATTACGAACTCCCGATTGCGACGCTCGATTTTGCGTCTCTGTACCCATCCATCATGATGGCACACAATTTGTGCTACTGCACGTTGGTCAAACAACAAGACGTGGCAGATTTACCGCCGGAATCGTACACAAAAGCGCCAACTGGGGACGTCTTTGTCAAATCAACGCAATTCAAAGGTATCCTTCCGGAAATTTTAGAGGAACTCTTATCGGCGCGGAAGAGAGCGAAACAGGATTTGAAAAACGCGACGGATCCTTTAGAACGCGCGGTTTTAGACGGTCGCCAGTTGGCGTTGAAAATATCTGCCAACTCCGTGTACGGCTTTACCGGTGCCACGGTTGGTCAGCTTCCGTGTTTGGAGATTTCCGCCTCGACGACCGCGTATGGTCGTCAGATGATTGACCACACGAAGAAATTGGTGGAAGAAAAATACACCACCGCCAACGGGTACGAAGGTGACGCCGAAGTCATATATGGTGATACCGATTCCGTGATGATTAAATTCAACTGCAAGGAGTTGAAAACGAGCATGGAGTACGGTTTAGAAGCTGCCGATTACGTCTCTGCGACGTTTACAAAACCCATCAAATTAGAATTTGAAAAGTGTTACTGGCCGTATTTGTTGATCTCCAAGAAAAGATACGCCGGCTTACTCTGGGAAAACAGCGAAAAGTGGACGAAAATGGACACGAAAGGTATCGAAACCGTGCGTCGCGATAACTGTTTGTTAGTTCGCCAAGTCGTCGAAACGTGCTTGACGAAAATTCTCATGGAAAGAGACATCCCGGGTGCGGTCAAATACGTTCAAAACACCATCTCGGATTTACTGATGAACAAGTTGGATTTGTCGCTTTTGGTCATTACCAAAGGTTTAACGAAAACTGCTGACGAATACGCGGTCAAAGCGGCGCACGCGGAGTTGGCGCAGCGCATGTTCCTTCGTGACCCGGCGACTGCTCCAGTCGTCGGCGACCGCGTCGCATACGTCATGATTAAAGCCACGAAAAATGCCAAAGGCTACGAAAAATCCGAGTGCCCGATTTACGCCATGGACAACAACTTACCCATCGACCACAAGCACTACTTGGATGCCTTCTTAACCAAGCCACTGTTGCGTTTGTTCGAACCGATTCTCCAAAATGCTGCTTCTGTCCTCCTCTCTGGCGAACACACGAGGTCGATTGCGTTACCCACCCCTTCCTCCACCTTAGCTGGCGGCATCATGCGCTTTGCGAAAGTCCGCCCGTCTTGCGTCGGTTGCCGCGCACCAATAACAGACGAAAAACTATCAAAAGCCTTGTGCAAGCACTGCGTCGAAGACGAATCCAAACATCTACAAAAAGCTTTAGTCACGGTAAACGAGCTTGAGAGAGATTTCAACCGTTTATGGACGCAATGTCAAAGATGTCAAGGTTCGTTGCACCAAGACGTCTTGTGTACGTCGAGAGACTGTCCGATTTTTTACCGAAGAAGGAAAACGCAAAAGGATTTGGTCGAAGCCACGTCCACGTTGAAACGATTCGATTGGTAATAAAATTCTTTAGCCAACGTTTTGTACCTAGGTAATTAGTCACATAACACATTCGCTCCAGATCTTTCTTTCTCGCGCATATTTTTGCTCTTTTCTCTCTCTCTCTCTCTCTCTCTTTCCTCCGAATTGTCCCATTAAAAAAGAAGCTTTCGAAAAAAACAATGGAAGATAATCCTCCCGATGAGCCACCACCAATCCTTCTCGTCGATCGTTTTCAACTCCTCGAGCTCGTCGGTCGAGGCACGACTGGCGTCGTCCATCGAGCAATAGACACGTTAAACAACAACGAAATAGTCGCCATAAAATTAGTCGATTTGGAGGAGTGCGAAGATGATGTGTTGGACATTCAGAGGGAAATTAACGTGTTAGCGAATTGCGATTCACCGCACGTCACGAAATATCTAGGCTCGTGGTTGGTGCCAAAAACTACTACTTTAGCGATTGCGATGGAATACATGGGTGGAGGATCCGTTCAGGATTTATGTCGAGAGTCGCCTTTAGATGAGAAAATTGTTCGAGTGGTGTTGAGAGACGTGGTAAAAGCGTTGAAATATTTACACGAGGAAGGAAAGATTCATCGAGACGTCAAGTGCGCGAACATTTTATTGAACGAAAACGGCGAGGTACGATTGGCCGATTTTGGTGTCTCTGGGCAGATGACGCAAACGATCGGCGCGAGACGGAAGACGTTTGCCGGGACGCCGTTTTGGATGGCGCCAGAGATAATTCAATCGAGTGGAGGAGGAGGAGGTCAAAGTCCGAGTAGCAGTGGGTTTGGCGGCCCGAACGGGTACGATGAGAAAGCCGATATTTGGAGTTTGGGGATAACGGCGATTGAAGCCGCGACCGGATCGGTGCCGCACGCGCACTTACACCCCATGCGGGCGTTGTTTGTGATTCCGCAATCGGCGCCGCCTGAATTGCCGTATAATAACAAAGATGAAGAGGGTGGTGTGCAGTATAATTTTTCGGAGGAATTTAGGGATTTCGTTAGACAGTGCTTGAAGATGAGCCCGGAGGAAAGGCCGAGAGCGGAGGATTTGTTGAAACATCCGTTTCTAGCTGTTCGTGGGGTGGGTGCGGAAGCGGCGAGTAACAACATCAATAGTAGTAGTAGTAGTAGTAGTATCAGGGACAAGACGAGTAACGACGAAATCAACAACGCAAGTGCGGAGGAACGAGAGGAGGTGTCGACGGTAATTGCTGAAGCAAAGATTGGCGTAGAATATTCTACAGAAAAGCTTCGACAGCAGGCAGGGAGTTCAGCGTTGGAGTTCACGGCACCGCCAGACGCGGCGAAAGAGGAGAAAAAGAGCAAAACGAGGAGAAAGAAACCACCACCGCCGTTACACTCGCCGCCGCGAACAGATACCGTAAACAGGAAAATATATAGAAAAAAGGAGGTAGGAGGAGAAGGGGGAGAAAATAGAGAAAGGGACGACGCAAAAATCAGGACGACAATTTCGGAGAACGGATCGGAAGAAACAGCGACGACGCCGAGCACGCAAAAGGAAGCAGACGATGACTTCCCGAATAGTTCTCGAAGTTCGACTCATTCCACGATGTCGGGCAGTCACAAGTCAAAACCGGACTCGATCGGGAATTCGAGCTGGGATTTCGGTTCGGGCGCGTTAGGCCGACGATACTCGAAGAAGTTACAGGACCAGCAACAACAAAAATCGCCATCGGCAAGTAATTCAAGTTTTGATGCTCTCAGTCCAAAATCGCGCTCAACAACACTGTCGCTCAAACTAGATGGAAACGAACCGCTCCCGAGAACAAGTTTGTTGTTAAAAACGCACGTGAGAGATTCACTTCGCGATTTAAAAATTCCGACGCATGAAGCCAATGCCGTATTTTCTGCACTTGTCGGCATGGAAATTGCTGTCACTGGAAGTATCGATGCACTTTTTAACGGCGTCCACGAAAAGATCGCGGGAAAGGACGGAAAAGACGAGTCTGCTTCGTCAAGGGATAAAGAACTGTCGTCGGAGAGAAGTGTCTTGGCGGAGTACTTGCTCTCACGTTGGCGCGACGATTTGATCCGAGAGGAGATTGGATACGATTACGAGTAGTGTTAGGATTTAGATTTGATTTGCTAAAAATACTGTGTACAGTAAGTGTGTAAAATACAAATAACGAAACGGGGTTCTATTTCTGATAACCACTTCTAGAGAATGCGTTATACATTTGAAGCATCTCCTTGGAAGGTTCTGGAGATGCCTTGCAACTTCCACTCGAAATGGCTGTTTCTATGTGTCGCATGTAGATGGCGTCGATTTCCATCTCCTGCCCGTTTTCCTCTTCCTCTTCAATCGCACACAACGCTGCTTCTCTGACTAAATTCGCTAAATCTGCGCCGGTAAACTTCTCTGTCATGTCGCCAATGCGTTCTAGATCGACATCGGGCGCTAACGGCGTTTTACGAAAAGCACACACGAGAATTTCCACGCGTTCTTTACTCGTCTCGGGCGCTCTTACGAACAAAAGCCGATCGAAACGACCGGGACGAAGCAAGGCGTCGTCGATTAAGTCTGGACGGTTCGTCGCTGCAATGACAGCAATCTTTTCTTGTTTCATAGAAGAGTTCAATCCATCCATTTCATGCAACAACTGCGTCACGACACGATCGTACACGGAACTTCCTTCCGATTTCGTTTCACCGCCTCGGGAAGAAGCCAAGCCATCGATCTCGTCGATGAAAATTATCGACGGTGCGACGCTTCGGGCGCGTTTGAAGAGCGTCTTAACAGCTTTCTCGGATTCTCCGACATATTTCGAGAACAACTCGGGACCTTTTACGGCTAAGAAATTTCGTTTCGATTGTGAAGCAACGGCGCGCGCTAAAGTTGTTTTCGAACACCCGGGAGGTCCGTATAACAAAATACCGTTTGGTGGTTTCGCGCCAATCTTCTGCATCACATCCGGATGCGTTTCCGCCCACTCCACGAGTTCTTCCAACGATCTCTTCGTATCGTCTTGGCCACCAACGTCGTCCCAACTAACGTTTGGAATCTCAACGTTGATGTCTCGCATAGCCGAAGGCCGAGCTCGATTCTTCGCGACTATAAAATCTTCAACCGTGACGCTATTCGTGGATACTGATGATTTGATAGCATCATCGGTTTCACCGAGTTGTAAGGCGGACATTGTCCCCGAAATATCATTATCACTTTTCTGTTGTTTAACTATTATCCTACGCATGGCATTTGAAGCGGCATCTCGAACGAGTTGTGCAATATCCGCGCCGACGAATCCGTGCATCGTCCACACGGTTTCGCGTATAATCTCCTCCGTCAAATCGTGTCGAATCGTTCCCAAGTGTGATTTTAAAATCTCCAATCTTTGTTGAGGGTCAGGAGTGTTTATTTCGAGTTCTCGATCGAACCTCCCTGGTCGTCTTAATCCAACATCAACGGCGTCTGGTCTGTTTGTTGTCGCTAAAACGACAATACCGTCGAGATTGACGACGTTACCATCGAAAATCTCTGTCAATGCTGCCACCGCTCGCGTGTTCAAATTCGCCTCCTCACCACCTTCGCCAGAACTACCGCCGGAATTTTGTACATTCTCACCTCTCGATGGACACAACGCGTCGAGTTCGTCGATCAAGACAATCGCTGGTTTCAATTCCGCCGCCGCGCGAAAGACTTCGCGAATGGCTTCTTCAGTTTCACCGACGACAGAACCAACGAGCTCCGGCCCATCAACGACAAAAAGAGTCGCGTTTGAAATTTCAGCCGCGTGTCGAGCTAAAAGTGTCTTACCAGTCCCGGGTGGACCCCAAAGCAAAGCACCTCGAGGTGGCGCGATGCCACACTTTTTGAAAAGGTCAGCGTTGACCAGCGGGAGCGTGACAATATCTTTTAACGCGACGATGTGCGATTCACACCCAGCCAGTACGTTTCTGTTTTTACTAAAGGAAGAAGAGACAGATTTAAGCGCGGCGCCGGCGGCACGAGCGCGGCGAACGGCACTACCGATGTGATCTTCTTCTTCTTCTTCTTCTTCTTCTTCTTCTTCTTCCTCTTTGTTGTTGGTATTATCACCAGTTTCAATTATATCTCGTCCCAGCAGTTTGCACTTTAAGGTCATCTCGTCGATCTCAAGAATCTCCTCATCATTGTTCAGCGCATCTTCATTCTCACAATCCGTCGTTGTCATCGCAATAACTTCAAACAACGCCGAAACGCCTAAAAGTGGTAAACGCACCATCTGCCCGACGCGATATCCGCGACCGCGCAACGCACGCAAAGCTAACATCTCCAAAGAGGCTACAGATGAAGTCGACGAATCGATGTTCAAGCTACGTCGGTTCCTGGCGAGAGAGTCTCGCAGCCATGCGCCTTCCGCGCGAATCGCAAACGCTGCCTCCATCGCGTATAATTTCAACGTTACTTTCTGTACTTTTCTCAAACCGGCAGCGGAGAAGTTACGACTATTCGTCGCTTTACACACGAGCACGAGGGCATCCGCCGGAGGACACCCGAGCGAAAGCCATAGTTTCCTAGATAATGACACTTGTGATTTCTCCAAAGTCGAACACACTGCCGCTTTACCTGGAACGGCGAATCGTCCGTCTACTCCCATTTTCGTCGTAGCAGCAGGCGCGGGTACATCCAAATCAAGCATCGCCCCCGCCATGTGCCTCAGATCCAAAGCTTTCCACTCTCCTCCTTGAAAACGCTCTCGAACGACTTCTTCATCTTCAGCGAAAACGGTCGGTCGTTTTATCATCGGACGTCTTTGATGTGTCTTTTTCGCGCTCTCTTCCACCTTTGCCGTCGGCGTCCCGAGCGTCGCTTTTCGCTCGCTAAAATGACTCGCAGAACTCGGTGCACCCATCAGCCCCTCCGCATCTTCTGGCATGCTCAGCCTCACCAAATCTTCCCTCTCGCTACTCGATGTCATCACGGATACCAAAACGTACTCAAAATTCGAGATTCCATTTTTGCGCATAAACGCTTGCGAAAGAAACACGTCCAAGTCTTTGTGTTCGGTGTCGACTGCATTCGCATCGATGAGTGGATGGATGGCGTGCGAGCCTTCTGCGTTCTCCGCGCGGCACGCGCAAAGTCGACCGAACAAAGACGCGTTGATGGTGCCATTTCGATCCTCCGCGCGCACGTCTCGAGACGAGTGTGATGGAAAACAGAGCGCTCGAGACGTGCGTCCATTATTCGTCTTTTCGACGGCGCTCGAGGACGAATTCTTCTTGTTCTTGTTCTTCTTTTGATTCCCCATTATGGTTCCGCGAGCAAACGTGCGATGGTTCGCGCGACGAATGCGCGCTTATGAGTAGAGATGGCCCTTCCTTGTCATCGCGATGCGAGTCACCCGAAAAAAAAAAAGCACGCTTTGTTCTGTACGTAAACGCGAGCAGAATTAATGTGACGAACGAGAGAACACAATTGGGAACGACACGAAGAGAATGGAGGAGAAAAAACGAACGAGACCGACCCGTGCGAAATCTAACGCTACAAAACTACAACTATGGAACTACAACTGCAAGGAGAAGGACAAGAACAGAACGCCCGTTCTCGATATCGTCTATTTCGGATGCTTTCTCGAGTAAAAACGTAAGCGAATGAATACCGCGCGTTCTTTCGTGATACCGCCGCTCAATGTCGCGGCCATATCAACACATCCAACCTCGGCGATCCCTTCACAAGGGATACTCTTTAACCTCTCTGTGTGGCACGGGCGCTTTCGGGTTCCCTCTCACGTAAAACCTTTGAAAGAGCTCAATGGCCTCATCTTTAAATAATCCACCGACGCACTCGTACGCTTTCGGCATCGCGGCGCCGTCCGCGCACGACGGCGCGTCGTCCATCTCGTGGACGCTCAAGCACGTCCCACCGCCGCCGAACTTATCGTTCGCGCATCCGAAGATGACTTTTCGTGTGCACGGGAGCTGTCCGAGCATGGACGCACACATGATGCACGGTTCGCACGTCACGTACACGTCCAACACTTTCACCTCTTCCATTACCGAGACGCGAGAGGCAGCAGCACACTCGCCGCCGTCCATCGCGGATGACTTCTTTTCGTCCATCTTCCCATCCTTAAACGTGTCGTTCTTCTTCTTCTTCTCCGTCTTTTCCTCGCTCGCCGGGAGCGTCGTCGTCGCGCTTTCCAGGGCGACAACCTCCGCGTGTTTCGTCCCGTTTCTCGTTTCGTTCGTTTTGTTTTGTCCTCGCGCGATGATGTCGTTCGTCTCCCCGTTCACGAAGACGCACCCCACGGGGACTTCCCATCGCTCGTACGCGCGTTCTGCCAATGCCAGCGCTTCGCGCATGAACTTTTGCTCCGACGCGGAGAACGACGACGTGGGACGCATCCGCGCGTTCGTGCGCATCCCTTTTATACCAACGCCTGATGATGATGATGATGATGATGATGATGGGCAGAAAAAAACCGAAAGCAAAAGAGGCTCTTTTTTTACCAACGCAACAAAGACGTCGTCAAAGTCGTCGTCGTCGTCATCGCAAAAAAGCGTTCCTTCTTCAAAGGGTTTCGGCGGCTTTGGCGGTTCATCAAAAGGCGGCTTTTCGTCGAGTCTTCTTCGTTCAAAGCATTCTTCGCGTCGAACAACATTGAGGAGACAAAAAGCGAGAGGGTTTAGAGAGAGAGAGAGAGTGCACTTTTGGAGTGCAAATTAATTGGAGAGAAAATAATTGGAAAAAAAATTGGAAAAAAAAATTGGAAAAAAAATTGGAAAAAAAAATTGGAAAGAAAAAAACAGATAAAAAAAACAACGCGCTTTAAAAACGTTTCGAGACGACGACGACGACGACGACGACGACTGGACCGGCACACGCTTTTGCACCCGTCATGTTCGGGCAGCAGCAGCAGCAGCAGCAACACCAACAACAACAACAACAAGGAGGAGGAGGAGGAGGAGGAGAACAAAAAAACGAGGAGGGCTATTATTACCGCGACCAATCTGGGCGAGAGAAAGGACCGTTCGATTACGCGTCCATGCAATCGTGGTTCTCCGCGGGGTACTTTAAATCGGATCTGAAAGTCTGCAAAGGCAGAGGGGGGAAGGTTCGGAACATCGGGCAGATGTTAGTGCAAGACGCGAGTTTACACGGAGTGCCTTCACACATGGTGCAAAACGTGATCGCGCCGAAATTTGGCTTGGCGGAAAATCCGAGCACGAAGTATGGAAACGACTTTGCGAGAGAAGGCAAGAAAGAAGAGAAATACGCGGCGGCGAACGCGAACCAACCGACGAGTCTGTCCGTCGAAAACGTGACGGAGTGCGTGACAAGAGTGATTGAAACGTTGACGGTGATATTGCCGTTAGTATTAGAGGGTGGTTTGCGAGCGGAATTCGGGGACGAGATGTGGGCGGACATGACGTCCACGCCGCCGCCGTGGAATTTCGAGCAAAGCGTGAGGGAGTTGAAGAGCCATTGGAACTCGATTTTTTCGAGCTCAAGAGGTTTAAAGAAGGAGTTTGAAGTGTTGATGGATTGTTTATATAGAAAAAGGAAAGAAGGGATGTATTGCTTGCACGTTGGAGAAGCGAGAACGTTGACGGAGGCGGCGATGCGGATCGTCGAGGGGTGCCCGAAAGATTTTCCCGACGCCGTCAACACGAAGCTCGCCCACGCGTGGCAAGCCGTGGAGGAGGTCAGGGATGTTTTGAAGCGGTGATAACGAAACAGCCGCTCGAAAGACAGAGAGAGTGTGTGTGTAGACGAGAGGTGCCTGCATTTGTACTACTACGACGACTTACTTTTACTTCGATTACGACTAACGACCACCCCGTCGTACTCCTTCTCCTCCCCGAAACACTCTCCTCTGCTCCATGCATCACGACCACTTTTTTCAAAAAAATCCAAAGAATTTTCAAATTTTTTCTCTTTGGAAAACATCACATTCATTCGTCACACACACACACTTCTTTTTTCGAACGGCTTCTCTTCGCTTTGGACCAAAGATGAAGCGAACGGCGGCGTCGAACGGCGTGGCATCACCCCCTTCGGTGGTGGTAGCGGCGGAAAAGCCGAAGAGGAAGAAGAGGCGAAGCGCGTACGACCGGACAGAGAGAGAAGGCGACGACGAAACAAAGAAAGTCGTTCAAAAGCAGCCACCGAAGAAACCGCTCGCGCGTTTTGGATCGAGAGCGTTGAAAGTCATCACCAACGCGTTTAAAACGACGTTCGGGAAGAAGGCATCCAAAATACAACGCAGCGATAAAGAGAGCAGCGAGAAGGCGTTTCGATTCGGCAGAAAGAGGATCGTACTGGATGGCTTCATCGTACTGGATGGCGTATGGAGGAATTTCCGTGATGAATCGGAAGATTTGCAAAAGGAGGAATTTCGAATCTCGGAAGGACCGCCATCGCCTTTATACCAACTGTTTACGAACTATCGCGATGTGTTCGATGCGCACGTTTTCAGGCGATTGAGTTTGACGAGCTTAAGGATTTTGAACGAAACGTCCAAGGATTGCAGAGAAACAATCAAATATTGCTGCGCTAAATACAGTGAGTGCGAGAAGTTCACCGAGGAGGAATGCAAAGAGAAAATAAGGTTGCAACCAGATAAATTCGCGATGGAGTGGCTCAGGGACGAGAGGTATAAAGGGTTGTTAAAATATTCTGACTTCAAGGAGTTCGCCAGTATTAACATGTTAGATTTTATATTCTTCCATTACGTTCGACACTACAGGAGAACTTCAACTCGGTGGAATAAAATTTTCGAAACTATCGATGAGTGGAATCGCCTTCCACCGACAGGGGCATGTAGTGGGTGGACGAGAAATTATGAGACTATAAAAACTAGGCGCTGGGGGCATCCGATGGAACAGCCATACCCCCCCAAGCATTTTCGATGGTGCGATCAACATTTCATCGCGAAATGCTGCGAATTGGGAGATATAAAGTTCTTGAAATGGGCACGGGAAACCATGCGTTTCGATTGGGATAAAGAGACGATAATGGCAGTTGTAGCTTTTGGAAACTTAGAAATGCTTAAGTATTGCTTTGACAATGGGTGCCCACTAATCTACCGACATCCCGATGACGACTGTTGGCATTGGAACTGCGAGTTAAAAGATGTGAAGGAAAAGATAGGCGAATGTGGGATTCTATCTGCGTGTGCGTATTCAGGTAACATGGAAATGATGAAATATTTAGTTGAAGAGAGAAAAGAAGTGCCTTGGGACAAATATACGGTGCATCGAGCCTGCGGGAAAAATAACAAAGACGAGAGCATGTTGAAATGTTGCTGGGAAAACGGGTGCCCGTTGAACAAGAATGGGGAAGATGACTTTAGGCACCATGGTAGTAGGCCAATTACGAACGTAGCGTTTAGGACCCAAATCGAAGCCGCAAGAAATGGAAATTTTGCCTGCATAAAATACCTCAGCGAAGTCATGAAAGTAAAAAAATGGGATCATCAAGTCATTTTAGAGGCAGAGTTTTACAAAACAAGAGAAGTCGATGCTATTGCGACGTGTCCGCACCGAAAAATCTTAGCATATGCGAGAGCGAAAGGGTGCGAAGAACCAACCGACGAGGAAAAGTGGTCCTTTTTAAATGACGAAATTGTGGATAGGAGAATGGATACAAATATCTTCAAAGACGATACCCACCAAATTCCGGACGAGGGGGACCCGTTTTGGCACGAGGACCCCGAGGATTTGGGGTCTTATTGGGGGTCTGATTGGGGATCTGATTATGATTAACTTAATGTAATACTTTACTATCTATATACTCCTGTAGTTGTGTTTGCCGATAAATTTGCTACGCGTTGCTAAACTTTTACATGTCCGTCGTTTCAAAATATCCGCATCATATACGACGACGACGCGAGTGAACATGCGCGTGTACAAGGTGCCACGAAACCAGTTCGCCGTAACGTCTTTTTTCTATCGCTCATATTTCTACCCCTCGCTCTCGCTACCGTTGTCGCTCCTCGTTCTTGTTGTTCCATCGCCGCCACCGCGTTGCCCCCATTACTCTTAATGCCACACTTCTCAATCGTCACCCTCTGAAACGTATGCCCCTCTTGCCGGGCATCGCCTAACTTTTGCAACGAATACAACAAATCAAATCCACTCACGACTTGCCCAAACGCCACGTGCTTCCCATCCAGCTCTTTATTCTTCTTATCGAACGTAATCATAAACCGACTCCCGTTCGCGTCCGGTTCGTCGTCATTATACATAGTCAATACCCCTGGTCCGTCGTGCTTCAACTCAAAATTTTCATCCTTAAACAAAACTTCCTCGTATATCGACTGTCCACCTTGTCTCACTTCTGGCAGCAACTCTGGATAGTTGAAAAACTCTGGATCGTTCGCGTTCCACACGACTTCGTCCAAGTCCGAGATATCCCCACCGATTAACCAGTTTCCAGGGTATACTTTAAATTTCGTCCCGGCGTAGCACTTATACTCCACTAACTTTAAAAAATTCTCCGAGGTAATTGGGCACGTGTCGCGTTTCACTTCAATTTCGACTTGACCTAAGTAATACCCACCAGCCACGATGTCGAAAAACACGATTGGATTCTCTCGATTCTCATCCCCGAGTGGTTTTCGGTAATCTGGAATGGGAGTAATCACTAACTTTTCCGCGCGTTTCATTCGCGTTTCCCATTTGACGGCGTACACGCCGCCCGGGGCGAGAGGCAGGATGGACGGGATGTCTTTATCTTTCGCATCGTCTTGAGGAGTTGGGTTTTTCGCCGACATCGTCGTCGCAAAAGAGTGGCGCGTCGTGTCGTACCTTTTGGTGTTTTCACAAAGAGGCGTATCCAAAAGTGAGACGAAAAAAGAGATCGTATGGTCATTTACAAATAAAAAAATTGTACATACTACTCGTGTGTTCTCATTCAGGTTTCTGCGGTGGTGCGCGGCTACGTACACCCACGTTCTCTCGCTCACTCTCACTCGCGCGTCGTGCGTTTTGGTTTTCGTTTTCGCCGTGGCTACTGCGATAGAATTTTACTCTTGTTGCTTGGAATCGCGTGGACGTCTAAAATCTCTTTCGTCGACTGCTTCGCCTTTTCGTTATCTAACACGACGAGCGTTTTCATGTCTAACTCGAACGTTAAAAATTCCTCCGTACAGTTTTCGACCAGTTTGACTAACTGTTTCAGATTTTTGATCGGTTCGCCGTTGAATTTTTCTACCGCAAGGTTGGAGAAGTCCTCGTACCCGACATTGATTTCGTGCGCTAAGACTTGCGAGCATATTACTAGTTCTTGGTCTGGTTCGGTCATATCTTTCAAGTACATTCGCGATAAGAGTTGCACCGGCGCGTCGTACTCGTAGTCTTTCCCATATTCGGATCTCAAGTACGGACAGGACACGGTAGTGAACACGAGGCCAGCAATGATGAAATACTCCGGCGTTTTACCTTCCATATGTACAGGGACGAGTCTTTTCTTATTTTCCATCGGGACTGAGAATTTCATCGGTTTACCATCTCGTTTTATTTCGATTTCCGCAAATTCGCCGACGAATTTTTTCGATACCAAGTGCGAAAACGAAATGCGTTCGCCGGCTCGAAATGGCACGGTACCGTCGCTGGCCACGGCAATTCCGTCGAATTTTTGCAACACATCTCCGGTTCTTAATCCACATTTCGCAGAATTCGAAATCGGCTCCAACTTACGTAACAACACGCCGCTTTCGCCTTCGGGAACTTTCTTCGATCTCTTCAAATCGGCGTTTTCCAATTTTTGAAAGTCACATCCGAGCGCCGGGAATCCGGTGTACTTCCCATTCAGTTCGTAATCTCTCACGAAGTGCGAAATGACTGGAGTTGGAATAACGTACCCAATATTCTCGGCATCGTCGTGTTTTAAACTCTGGAACGCAACGCCACATACCATCCCTTTCGCGTTGAACGCCGGTCCTCCGCTATTGCCGCTATTAATTGCCGCATCAATCTGCAAACCTAACAACTCTGTCGCGCCGTGCGCATATTGCGTTACTTCCACGCGACTCACTACCCCCGAAGTGACCGATATCGCCACCCCACCAATCGGGTAGCCAACCACGGTCACGCTATCTTGCAATTTTGGTAACGCGCCTAATTTCAACGGCGTTACGTTTTCAAAGAACTTCTCATCTTCCACCGATAGCAACGCCAAATCGCACTCTGTTCCAATCGCTAACACTTTCGCTATAAATTTCTTATCCGAACCTCGTTTCTTTACCTTTACTTGCGTCGAATGCTCCACCGAGTGCGCGTTCGTCAATATCCGCTTCCCTTCGACGACGAAACCAGTGCTCGTTGAGGGCATCTGCCGTTTCCTTTGCCATGGCAAAGAATAATTGGGCTCCGTATGCACCGCGTACACTTTAACCACCGCATCGAACGTTTGGTTCCTCGACGCGTCGGCGTCGTCGTCGTCCATCATCATCATCATCGCCGCAGACTCCGGAATCGCGTTGACGCCATTAGTATTGGTGTCCATCATCGGGGACGACAGCGCGCGCTTCTTCTGCTTCTTGTTTTTGGACAGAGACCCGCTCGGCGAGACGAGCGGCTGAGGCGACCCCGGTCGCTCGTCTTTGAGCGCGTTCCCTCGTTTTTGCGGCGCCATGATTATGATGATGATGATCTTCTTCTTCTTCTTCTTCTTCTTCTTCTTCTTCCAAAGCTTTCAAAGCGCTTTGTTGCTTTTAAGGACGACGGCAGACACAAAACAGAGGGGG
>MDSZ01018233.1_pt1 | contig 26339 bp, 15 predicted proteins | sample 811201 | NCBI WGS metagenome assembly MDSZ01 (sample SAMN05326647, study PRJNA326480) | marine metagenome | isolation source: seawater | place: Indian Ocean: North | collected 2010 | reverse complement strand
CCTCACAGTCCGTGGAACAAAGGTGATGCCTCCATTTATCCTCCCGCCAAGGTAAAGCTGCCGCCCTATCTGGTGGATACTCCCAGAGTGCGTGAGGATTTCTCAAATTATCTTGCCGAGATTACTTACTATGATTCTCAGGTGGGTGAAATTGTCGGGTTATTAGAAAAACACAAGCTAACAGATAATACACTAGTGATGGTGGTTAGTGAGCAGGGAAATGCATTTCCTTTTGCGAAATGGACATGCTACGACCATGGTTTGCAATCGGCGATGGTCGTGCGTTGGCCAGGTAAGGTAAAGGCGGGCAGTGAAACAGATGCCATGGTAGAGTATGTTGATGTGACACCGACCTTTATTGATGTGGCAGGAGGTGAACCGATTGCTCCAGTGGATGGTTTAAGCTTTTTGCCCGTTCTGCAAGGCAAAGCAAAGGTGCACAAGGAACATGTCTTTGGGATCATGACCACGCGTGGTATCATTAATGGAACGGATGCCTATGCCATACGCTCGGTGCGTGATTCACGTTACAAGCTTATCCTGAATCTGAACCACGAGAGTAAGTTTACCAATGCTTGTACGAAGATGCCGCTTTTTCAGTCAATGATTGCCAAGGCCAAGGCAGGGGATAAGACAGCTAAAAGACTAGTGCATGCCTATCAACACCGGCCTGCGGTGGAGTTGTTTGATATGGAAAAGGACCCCTTGGAGATGAATAATCTGGCGAATCATGCTGATTATAAAAAACATGTCGTCCGTCTACGGAAGAAACTGGAGTCATGGATGGAAGAGCAGGGTGATAAAGGTGTGGAGACCGAGCTGAAGGCTAATGAACGGCAGGGAGGCAAGCGTCGCAATAAAAAGAACAAGTAGCTGGCTGAAGACAGGGTTGTTTTATTTGGATTTCAATCCGGCTGTATTCACGGCAATCACCTGATAAGTGTACTCGGTATTCGGTTTTGCGGTGGTATCGATAAATTGCATGGCTACAAGTGGGGCAGCAGGAGTGTCACTGTACTGCAGGCCTTGGAAGAGAGGGCGGCCAAATTTGTTTTTGGGATTCTGAGGGACCGTGGCAATCGTTGCGCCATTGCGTTGCACGATGAAATAAGCCAGACCACTTTCCAGATCGGCTTCCGACTTCCACGTGAGCACGTTGTTTTTTATCTTTATATTATGGGGTGCCGGCGGGGGGGTAGTGTCAGTTACTTCCGTATTTTTCACGTACTGCATCCATAGCTTGGCAATTTTTGCGTTTGGTAACCAAATTGCCCGTTTTGGGCTTATGGAAAGCACTTTTTCAGGAACGGCGGTTTTCCCCAGCAGAGGGGCAAGCCAAGCTTTGTCCGTTGGCATGGGCTTTAAAGGTTGGTTTGGTTTTGCAGGCAGACGCGCGTCAAGACAGGCATCCAGCCATGGAATGGCCAGGTAGCGCTGGTTGCCGCACTCGTGAGCCGAAAGCGGATCGACCGCAACTCCGAGTAATCCTCCTTGCCCTCGTACGGCATGAAAGAAGGCTTCATTGGCCGGCCATACCTTTGAAAATTTTCCGGTTTTAAGGGTTACGCCTTCTTTGGTTCCCGGATTGCACATCATGGGAACGCCAAGAGCCGCCTTGGGAAGTGTGTGCGGTTTGATGATGAGCCGTTCAGGGTTGGCCTTGAACAAGGGGACTCCTGAGCGTAACCAAGCGGCTACTATGCGCTCTGGATGCAACATCACCATGCCTCCTGCCCAGTGACCACCACCACTGTGACCCCATAATGCCCAAGGCACTGAGCCCAGTTCCGGATGAGCACATTGTTTGCCCAGGTCGATTAATGCTTTTTGAAACTTCGCGCTTGAGCCATTTCGCGGATCACACCACATCTGGCAGTTTGCCTTTTGGGGTTGTTCATAGGAGGGAGCAAGCAGGGCGCAATCATGTTTTTTGGCCAAGGCTTGCCAGTGAAGGTCAAAGGCACCGGTCTGGCCGGACTTACACGAGCCTTCCCCGCAACCATGTTGATGTACCACCACACCCCGCAGGGTTGTTACACCTTTGGGAATCCACACGGTGTATTGGACCGGAAAAATCAGTTCGCCCGGTTTGGTGGAAGGCTCATAGCGTACACGGTAATAGGGAGGTTTGACTGCAGGTGGTTTATCATAGGGCGGCTCCTGGGCGGTAAGACAAAAAGTGAGAATGAGCAGGCAAAGTAATGAGGTGCGCATATTAATTGGGTTTATTGAGGAACCCCAATTGTCAATGTGCCAATGATTTGGGTCAATCTGTAAACACGTTTGTGCTGTGGGCTTGCTTCATGAATCAGAATAGGCAAACTAAAGCCCATGAACACTCGGTTTTTTGGTAGTCTTATTTTCTTCGCACTTGCCTCGGGGCTTTTTGCCGAGCCTGAGCTGAAGTCTATCTTCAATGGCAAGAATCTTTCCGGCTGGCAGCCTCCCAAAGGAAATGATGAAGCCGGTTGGTATAAGGCAGAGGATGGTGTCTTGAAAATCCAGAGTGGGCCAAAGAAGAAAGGGTCTATTCTTTGGACGAAAAAAGAATACCGGAACTTTGTGATGGAGTTTGATTTTCGATTTGGCGAAGGCGTGGTCGATAGTGGCATGCATTTGCGTAACCAGGACCAAATTCAAATAGGCATATCCGGTTCGCTTAAACGTGACATGACTTGTTCTCCTTACATTCCTGGCAAGGGTTACCCTGTGGAGGCAAGTAATATCAAAAAATTACTTAAGCCTAAGGATTGGAACACCATGCGTATTCAGGCTGTCGGCAAAAAATATACCGTTTGGTTGCAGGGTGAGAAGGTTATGAATTATGTCAGTGCTTCTGCTGCAGAAAAGGGGCCTGTGGGTATTCAGTTGCATGGGAACCGAAATATGTCGATTGACTACCGAAATCTTAAATTAGCTGAAATCAAAACGGTAGCTGCGGTTTCTGTACCCCTGGTCTATGAAGGAGCTGAAGGCCCCGGCAAAGGTAAGCACATTGTATTTATTGCCAGCGATCACGAGTATCGTGGTGAGGAAACTTGCCCGGCTATCGCAAGAATTTTGGCCAAGCGGTATGGTTTCAAGTGCACCGTTCTGTTTGGGCTGGATGAGCAAGGTCACATCAAGGCCGGTTCTTCCAATGTGCCTGGAATCGAAGCTTTGGGTAATGCAGATATGCTATTTCTCTTCCTTCGTTTTCTAGCTCCTGAGGATGAATGGATGAAGCAATTCACTTCTTATCTTGATCGCGGTGGTCCTGTGTTGGGGCTACGTACTACAACACACGCTTTTAATAAATTGCAGGGCAAGTATGCTTATTATAATTTTAACTCTCGCAATAAGGAATATGACTGGGGGTTTGGTCGCCAGATTTTAGGTGAGACATGGCGTCCGCAAGAAGGAGCAGGTCATTACGGGCGCAATCATCAGTTTAGTACACGTATGTTTGTTGTCCCGGAGCAAAAGCATCATCCAGTGGTGCGTGGAGTTAAGGATATGCACACGCTTGCCGGAGCCTATAGTGCAGTGCCAATTAAAGGCTCAGTAATTCTTGGTAAAAATCAGGTGCTTGACTCCATGAAGCCAGATGGGAAACCGGTTGAGAACAAGCCGCCCAGCCCGAGTATTTGGGTTCGCGAATACCAGTCTGCTTCCGGCAAAAAAGGTCGGGTTTTCTGCAGTACACAAGGTGCCTCTGAAGACATTATTAGTGAAGGAGTTCGCCGTTGTATTATCAATGGAGTCTTTTGGTGTATGGGAATGGAGGAGTATATTAAGCCTAATATGAATGTGGATTTTGTGGGTCCCTATCAGCCGACTCCTTTTTCTTTTGGAGGAGAGGCTCAAAATGTGAAACCTTCTGATTTAGCCGGTTGGGATAGTCCCATCATGCCTAAAGGTGAGAAGCATAAACCCAAGAAAACAGTAAAACGACGTAAATAGGATTTTTTTATGAACGGAGCCAAAATGAACCGCCGTACGGCAATTAAAACTTCAGCAGTCGCCAGTGCCAGTGCTTTAGTGATTTCACAAAAATTTTTGGCGGCTCAGGAATCAGCGCCACCCTTTGGACAGGAGTTTTCCCGTCTGGAATTACTTACGACTGGGGAATGGTGGAAGCGGCCAGGCAACAATGGTAAGCCGGCGCCTAAGGGCAGAAAAGGAGCTCCGCCAAGTATGAATGTACCTCGTGAAGAAGTGGTGGCTTTCGCGATGTATACCCATCAAGCGGGTGTATTGAAATTATCCGCCCAATTATTTCCCCTGAAGCCAGGCGAGAAGAGGGAGGCTAGGCTTGAATTTAAACGAAATGGTAAATGGCAGGAGGTGGCGAAAACTGAGGTGCATTATCCTGGATGGGATGCTCACTTCCGCATAGAGAAGTGGGATAATTCTAAAGATGTTAATTATCGTGTGTGCCATGGTCAAAAGGCAAAATTTGAAGGAGTGGTACGCCGTGATCCTTCCGATAAAGATGAAATTGTAGTAGCCAATCTTTCGTGTAATTCCAGCCGTACCACGGGGCCACGTGCTGAGATTGTTGATAATCTTAAACACCATAATCCGGATCTATTGTTTTTTGGTGGTGATCAGCATTATCGTCATACCGAACACACAACAGGATGGATCGAGTTTGGTCTGCAGTACCGTGATATTATACGGGATCGACCAACGATATGTATTCCTGATGACCATGATGTAGGCCACGGTAATGTATGGGGTGAAAGTGGTAAGCGTTCTCAGATTCGCGGTGATGCAGATGGGGGCTATAAATACCCCGTTAAATACGTGAATCAGGTGCAACGGCAGCAGACTTCAAGTTTGCCTGATCCGGTGGATCCTGATCCGGTGGATCGTGGTATCGGTGTTTACTTTACTCGGTTAACTGTGGGCGGAGTAGATTTTGCAATTCTGGAGGATCGAAAGTTCAAAAGTGGGCCGGCCGGTAAGATCCCCAAAATGGGACCAAGACCTGATCATATCAATGATCCAAAGTATGATCCGAATAAAATTGACCTACCGGGCCTAGAACTGCTTGGGCCGCGGCAGGAAAAATTTCTGGAAGATTGGTCAGCTGATTGGACTGATGCTGAGATGAAAGGTGTACTTTCGCAAACGGCTTTCTGCGGGGCTGTTCACATGCACGGTGGGCCTAATAGTCGGCTTTTGGCTGATCTAGATTGTAACGGATGGCCTCAAACACCCAGTCGTCGTGCTCTTAAATTGATTCGTCGTGCATGGGCTGTTCACTTATGTGGAGATCAACATCTGGCGGTGACAGTGAAGCATGGAATTGATGAACATGGTGATGGGCCATATGGGTTTACGGGTCCTGCGTTAATCAATACTATCTATGGTCGTTGGTGGCATCCGCTTGATGAGAAAGCTGGCCCTAATCCGGTGCCTAATAGCCCTCTGCCTTGGACCGGTGATTTTAAGGATGGTTTGGGTAACAAAATTTCTATGTTGGCTTATGCCAATCCAGAAAATCGTGCTGATGAGAAAAAGCGTGCTGATGGCTACGGAATTGCGCGTTTCAATAAGAAGATGAGGAAGATAACTTTTGAATGTTGGCCTCGTTTTTGCGATGTGACCCAAGGTGATAAGGTTCAGTATCTTGGTTGGCCAATTGAAGTTGATCAAGATGCCAATGACGGCCGAAAGGTTGTAGGTTGGTTGCCTGAGTTGAGATTCGATAAGGGAGTGAATCCGGTAGTGCAGGTGATTGAAGAGGCAACAGGTGAGGTGCTTTATACTGCCCGCGCCAAGGGGAACCGTTTTAAGCCGCGCGTTTATTCAAGTGGTAAACACACTATTAAGGTCGGTCTTCAAAAGCCAGATGCAAAAATAATAAGAGGTGTAGTGGTAGCTAAAATCAAAAAGGAAGCAGGAGAGCTTAAAGTAATTCTCTAGGCCGCTTCAATTGTAATAATTATAGACTTAGATGTAGGAGTATTGCTGATTTTGGCAGTGCTTTCCAGAGGTACCAGTACATTTGTTTCTGGAAAGTAGGCCGCGGCACAGCCATTCGGAATATTATAGGGGATTGCCAGGAAAAGATTTGCTTTGCGTTGTTTTCCTTCCCAATGGCTGATCAGGTTGACAGGCTGTTTTGGTTCGAGTCCTCGTGCTTTCATGTCTTTCTGATTGAGAAAAACGATCCTGCGCTCACCTTGGATGCCTCGATAGCGGTCATTTATTCCATAAATTGTGGTATTAAATTGGTCATGGCTTCGGATTGTCATCAGTAATAGTTGGTCTTTAGAAAGCTTTAATGGTTCAAGGCCATGGACAGAAAAAGGAGCTTTGCCTTCAATGGCAAATTTACGGTTCTTTGCGCAATTCTCCAGATAAAAACCTCCTGGCTCAGTGATCCGGCTCTCAAAATTTTCAAAGCCTGGAATTGTTCGTTCAATACTTTCTCTAATTTTAGAGTAATCTTTTACGTATTCTTTCCAAGTTATATCTTCTTTACCCAAAACGGCTTCGGCAACGTTGGCGATTATCGCAGGCTCACTTAGCAATGATTGACTGATGGGTTCGAGGTTGCCACGGGATGAGTGCACAATTCCCATTGAGTTTTCGACTGTGACGAATTGATCTCCATCGCGTTCACTACGTCCAAGGCAGGGAAGAATAAGTGCCTTTTTTCCCGTGATGAGGTGACTGCGGTTAAGTTTGGTGGAGACTTGCACAGTTAATTGGCACTTCCGCATACCTTCAGCCACTACTCTTACATCTGGTGTAGCCGATAGGAAATTGCCTCCGAGACAAAACAGTACTTTTATTTTTCCATCACGCATGGCTTCGATGGATTCCACAACGTCCATTCCTTGCTGGGTTGGTGGGGTAAAGGAGAACTCCTTGCCTAGTGCGTCTAGAAAGTCGGTAGCTGGCTGTGTGGTAATACCCATTGTTCGGTCCCCCTGAACGTTGCTGTGACCACGGACCGGACAAAGGCCGGCACCCGGCTTACCGATGTTGCCTCGCAATAAATGGATATTAACTAATTCTTGGATGGTGGCTACAGCCGTGGAGTGCTGAGTTAAACCCATGGCCCAGCAGGAGATTACTGATTCTGCCTCATAGTAGATTTTGGCAGCAGCTTCAATTTCTTCGCGTTTAAGTCCACTTTGCTCAAGGATGTCATCCCAAGCAATGACTTCAAGGGCTTCCTTCCATTCGGTAAATCCACTTGTGTGTTGTTTGATAAATTCTTGGTCTAATACCGTGCCCGGTGCTTTACTTTCAGCGTCCAGTAGCGCTTTTTGCATCCCTTTCAAGAGAGCCATATCTCCATTTATTTTTACCTGCAGGTACTCATTTGTTAACGGGGTTGCCTTGCCTAGGATTCCAGAAATTTCCTGTGGATGCGCAAAGCCTAAAAGCCCTGCTTCTTTAAGTGGATTGATGGCTACAATTTTAGCCCCCCTTCGCTTGGCAGACTGTAATGAACTAAGCATTCGTGGATGATTTGTGCCCGGGTTTTGCCCAAAAATAAAAATCGCCTCGGTTTTTTCAAAATCATTCAAAGATACAGTGCCTTTACTGATTCCAATGGTTGGCTTGAGCGCAGCTCCGCTAGATTCATGACACATATTTGAGCAATCAGGCAGATTGTTGGTGCCAAATTTACGAGCGAATAACTGATACAAAAAAGCTGCTTCATTTACGGTGCGGCCAGAAGTGTAAAATACAGCTTCGTTGGGTGATTGTATTATTTGTAATTCATCAGCAATCAATTTACAGGCACTATCCCAAGATATGGGTTTATAGTGGGTTGCTCCTTCTGATAGGATCATTGGCTCGATTAATCTGCCTTGTAGTTCATGCCAGTGATCGGATTTTTCTGATAGCTCCAAAACGGAGTGCTTTTTGAAAAAAGAAGCATCGCAACAATTCCGGTTGGATGTTTCAGAAGCCAGTGCCTTGGCTCCATTTTCACAGAATTCGGTAGTCGTGCGGTGGCCATCCGGATCAGGCCAAGCACAACTTGGGCAGTCAAAACCGCCCTTTTGGTTGAGATTTAACCAGGGTTTGAGTGCTCTTCCGGGACTGGATTCACGTAATGCATGCCTTAGCGAACTGGTGACCGCAGGTAAGCCTGCTGCAGACTGTGCTGGTTTGTTTAGCCTTATATCGGAGAATTTCTCAGGATTTTCCGGTGCCGGTTTTTGGCTGTCTGCCATCGCAGTTATACCAGCAGAAACAACAATAAATTTCAATCCTCAACCCTTGCAGCTGTCAGTCTGTAACAGGATGTGATTGTTTATTTGAGATGAATGACTGCAGTGACAGGTTGGTGGTCGCTAGGAATTTGTTTGGATTCATCAAAAAGCACAATCTCAGTTCGTTTTGTTGTTAGTGGGCCTTTGGTTAAAATCCAGTCGATGCGCCTTTTGCCTTTTTCGGTTTTCCTGAAGCTATTGAATGTGTTCCAGCCTAAGTTTACTTTTTTGGCTGCTGTTTCAAACGAATCCTCGAATGCACCTTGGCCGGTGAGTGTGTCGTAAGCCCGGTTGGCCTTGGCTACTGCGTTGAAATCACCAACGAGAATGACCGGTAATTTGGTTTTTAGTGCCATAACCTGATTTAAGATTAATTGAGCTGATTTCTCTCGTGAGGGTTGTGAGCGGTGGTCAAAATGGGTGTTCCAAAAATAAAATTCTTTTGTTGTTTTGAGGTCACGAAAGCGCACCCAAGTAACCATTCGTTTTACATTATTACCCCAACTTGTTGAGCCGACGATCTCGGGGGTGTCGGATAGCCAGAAGTGTTTTGTTTCCAACGGCTTGAATCTATCGGCCAGATAGAAGATGGCCATAAATTCACCCTTTTTACCACCTTCGCGGCCAACCCCAATCCATTTGTGGTTTTCGAGTTCCTTGTCCATGTAAAGTAACTGATGATGTAATCCTTCCTGTGTGCCTATTAAGTCAGCTTTTGTGTCTTGGATTATCTGAACCACACCATTACGCCGCGTAGGCCAGGAGTTTGCCCCGAAATTACTGGCATAGCGGATATTAAAGGTCATTACCTTGATGGTTGCAGGCGTAACTGTTTTTTGGGCTTGGATTTCTGAGTAAAGCACCAGAGCTAAAAGTAATATAGTGCGAGCAATTTTATGATTCATGTGGTTAGTGTTAGGGGCTGTTACATTTTCGGCAAGTTGGAATAATGGGGTGTATGTGCGTTGATGTTTGACCTTCACCAAATGCTACTTAATCATCAGTTTATGACACGTATGTTTATGGTTATGATGTTTATGTGCCTTGAGTTTCTGAATGCGGGGTCTCGACCGAACATCATCGTCTTCATGGTTGATGACTATGACAAGTACGAGACTAGTGTTTATGGTGGAAAGGTTCTCACCCCTAATCTTGACCGCTTGGCAAAGGAGGGGATTACTTTTGAGAATGCGCATGTTACCAGCACCGTTTGCACTCCCTCTCGCTACACATTTCTCACCGGTCGCTATGCGGGTTCTGCATATTCGTCTGATTTTTTGGAATTGTTTCCCAAAGGACAGCAAAGCTTGCCTGGTTTTAATGTTCAGTTGGAACCGGATAACAATAATGTGGCTGCCGTGCTTGCTAAAGCAAAGTATGCAACCGGCATGGTTGGAAAGTTTCATGTTGGCCCATCACTTAGTGATTCAAATTTTCGCAAAAAGTACGGTTTGCATGAGATTGAAAAGAATACTCTTTTTACAGAAGCGCTTAATCGTAAAAAGTATGAGAATGAAAAGGGTTACCGGAAAGCAGTGAAGGATTTCGGGTTCACCTGGGCCAAGAATATTTACTGGGACAACACTAAGGCACCTTTTCAAAGTCACAATCCAGAATGGACCGCAGCGGCGGCTGTGGGCTTCATTGAACAACATAAAGAAGGGCCATTTTATTTACATTACTGCACCACACTTTTACATGGACCCAATGGCTCCTGGCATAAGTCATTGGATAAACCCAGGGTCACCGGAGAAGGAATTATTAAGGAGGATTTAAACGTGCTTCCCCCGCGGAGTTCGGTGATGAAGCGGATTGAGGCCGCTGGCTTAACATCCGATCAGGCCGGTTACCTGTGGATGGATGATTCACTCGGGCTCATTCTGGACAAGCTTGATGAACTCAAATTAACGGAAAATACCGTGGTTCTTTTTATTGCCGACCATGGATCCGGTCACAAGGGTTCACTGTACAAGGCCAAGGGCACCGAAGTGCCCTGTATCATGCGCTGGCCAGCTGGCATGAAAGCGGGGGTTCGCAGCCAAGAGCTCATTCAAAATACCGACTTTGTCCCAACCTGGTTTGAGTTGGCCGGGGCAAAACCGGCAGCGAAGTACCGGATGGACGGTGTGAGTTTGGTGTCTCTCTTTCAGAAGCCACATGAGCCTGTGCGCAAACATGTTTATGCTGAGATTGGCGCGGCTCGATCCATTAAAACCAAGACCCATAGTTACATCGCCCTGCGTTATACCCGCGAACAGGTTGCCGGAGTCAGGGAGAGCCACCGTAGGTATTTGAAATCTTTAACAGGTCTGAGTGGCGGGGTTTCCCGGTCAATTGCCACCCATCCGCGTGCTTATACAGGTGATCAGCTTTATGATTTGAAACGTGATCCGGATGCCCAAAAAAATCTTGCGGGCTATCCAGATCATGCGCGGACATTAAACCAGTTAAAGCAAACGCTTGCTGCGGAGCTCAAAAAGTTTCCAGATCGGCCTTATGGAGAATTTGTTCCCGGTGGGAACGCGGTTCCGGGGGGTGGATATGATGAAGTATTTGAGACTCTTCGTAAGGCTGCGGGAGACAAGAAAAAGAAAAAGTGATAAAACCAGTAGGCATAATGCTTTTGGCTGTGACCGGGGTAATGGCTGCGCCAGTTGTTCCCGGGCTGACAGGTAAACATGGGTTGTCTGAACCCCAGAAGGGCCGACTGTTGTTTTCGGAGTTACGCTGCGCGTCCTGTCATGCCACTGAAGCGGTTAAGCAAAAGAAAGGGCCGGATTTATCGCTGGTGGGTTCGCGTTTAAATCCAGATTTCATACAGAGATTTATTGCTAGCCCTCATAGCGTGGATCCGGGGACACAAATGCCGGATCTCCTGGAGGGCAACCCCAAAAGAAATGAGATTGCCGAGGTATTAACACACTTTTTAGTCAGTCGTACGGGAAATTCTTTTATTGAAGGTGTTGTGAAGCAGGGTGAAGTTGATCCGGGCAAAAAACTTTTTGAAAAAATCGGGTGTGTTAATTGTCATATGCCGGGTAAAGGCGTTCAGTTATCCCACTTGCCATCGAAGTATGGCGTGGATTCACTGTCCGAATTTTTATTTCAGCCTCTTCACACACGACCCTCCGGGCGAATGCCTGATATGAATCTTACGCGTGAAGAGGCAAAATCGATTGCCAGTTACTTGATCGGATTTAAAGCCGTTAAACTTTCGGAATTTAAACCCGTTGCTGCCAAGGTGGCCGCGGGCAAGAAATATTTTGGACAGCTTAATTGTGCTTCATGTCATGAGCTTGATGGGTTGAAGGGCAGCCCCTCCCTGACACTGGAAAAACTGCGACCGGGTCGAGGTTGTTTGTCTGCAAAGCCCTCCGGGGTGCCTCATTTTCATTTATCGCGGAAACAACGAGAGGCAATCGATCAAGCTCTTCCTGTCCTAGGTAAGCCACTTGGAGATAAGGAGCAAATCCACCAGTCATTGGCCGCCTTTAATTGTATTGTCTGCCATACGCGTGATGGGGCAGGGGGGGTGAGTAATGCGATGTTCCAATATTTCGGAACCGATGAGGATGGGTTGGGAAATCCTGCCCGCATTCCTCCGACATTGGATGGGGTGGGGGCAAAGTTGAAGCCCGAATGGTTGCGCAAGGTTCTGTTTGATGCGGAAAACGTACGACCCTATATGCACACGCGCATGCCGCAATTTGGTGAAGCCAATCTTGGTCATTTGCCGGGGTTATTTGAAAAGGTTGATCAATTGCCGAAGGTGGACTTGCCCGAGCCGAAGCGTAATGATCGGCGCAAGTACCGTGATGGCGGCCATTTACTATTGGGTGACAAGGGGTTGAACTGCATCGCCTGCCACAATTTCAATGGTAAAGCTTCTCCGGGATTGAAGGGGGTTGACCTACTCAATTCCTTTGAGCGGTTGCAGCCCAGTTGGTTCGTTCATTTCATGAAGAACCCGCAGAAGTACAGGCCGGGTATTGTGATGCCTAATTTTTGGCCCGGCGGTGATGCGGTTCGTAAGGATGTGCTTGAAGGGGATACCGATGAACAAATGCGTGCCTTGTGGTACTACTTTTCTCTGGGCCGTTCTGCGCGGGACCCTTCTGGGATCCGTTCAGTCGGGACAGATTTGAAGGTCGCCGACCGGGTGCGGGTGTACCGTGGTCGAAGCCGGATTGCGGGGTACCGGGGTATTGCAGTGGGTTTTCCTGGCGGTGTGAGTTACGCCTTCAATGCGGAGTATGGTTCATTGAGTGGCTTATGGAAGGGAGACTTTGTCACTGTTGGCTGGGGTGGCCAGGGTGCCGGGAATTTTAATCCCAAGGGACGGCCGATTGAACTGGCACAGGATGTGGCGTTTTATCGTTTGGCAAAGGAAGATGATTCGTGGCCGTTGCGGCCCAGGATGGATAAGGATAATCCGGTTAATCCAGATCCGCTATATCCCCGCAATTACGGATACCAGTTTAAAGGCTACCGGCTCGACAAGAATGGTGTGCCAACTTTTATCTACCGGACTGGGGAAGTGGAGGTTAGAGACACTTCAGTTGCCAGAGTGGCGGAGGCAATCCGTGATGGTCTGGTGCGCGAAATTCAATTCACAGCTCCAAAGCCTGAGACAGTTTATTTTCGTGCGCTTACCGGCAGATTACAGCGGCTCTCGGAAACAGAATTTACCAGTGATGCGGTTAAATTGAAGGTGCCTGAAGGGACTGCGTTATTGCGGGGTGAAGGCGAGAAGCAAGAACTTTTACTAAAACTGAAACTGCCTAAGGGTAAATCCGGGATACAAATCCGTTATGAGTTATTACATTAAAACAAAATTATTTAGTGTATTGGGATTGCTTATTAGCATTTCGGTTCTTTCCGAGGAGGTGGGAGACCGGTGGGGTACCGAAAAGCGTGAACGCGAATATTATCGTGTCGTAAGTGTTCCCATGCCCAAAGGGCAGGTGATTGAGGCCGGGGCATTTGAACTGATGCCTGATAACCGGTTGGCGGTGGGAACCCGTCGGGGGGATATCTTTTTTGTCAAAGGTATCGATGAGGAAAAGCCCAGGCCGCAGTTCCATCAGTTTGCCGAAGGCTTGGACGAAATTTTCGGGTTGGCTCATCGAAAAGGGGCTCTATATGTCACGCATAGTGCCGAGCTTACACGGGTTGTGGATTCTGATAATGATGGTCGCGCTGATCGGTTTGAAACGGTGTCTGACGCGTGGGGTTACGGGAATTATCATGAGTACGCCTTTGGCTCCAAGTTTGATGAGAAGGGGAATATCTATGTGGCACTGGGCCTATCCAATTCCTATCATTCGCGTGCACTCTTTCGTGGTTGGGCGATGAAGATTACCTCCGAGGGCAAATCCATTCCCATCGCCAGCGGTCTGAGGAGCCCCGGAGGGATTGGCCCCAATGAACACGGTGCACTCTTTTATATTGAGAGTCAGGGCCCGTGGAATTCCTCCTGTAGCCTCAAGTTTCTCAAGCCCGGTGGTTTCATGGGGCACCCGGTTAGTTTTAACTGGTATAAATATGCACCGCACCTGAAGGAGCCCGTAAAACCTGAGAGTGGTACGCGCATTATTACCGAGAAGGAAAAGGTCAAGGAACTGGTGCCTTATGCGGTAATTTTTCCCTATATTCGCATGGGGCGTTCCATTACCGGTTATGTGGTGGATCGTTCGGGGGGTAAGTTTGGTCCGTTTGAAAACCAGATATTTCTCGGTGACTACACCCAGTCAATTATCATGCGCGCGACCACTGAAGAGATTAATGGCGTGTGGCAGGGTGCGTGTTATCCTTTTCGTGAGGGGTTGTCTACCGGAATCTTGAATGTGCAGTTTACACCAAAGGGTCGACTGCTTGCTGGGGGCACCAACCGCGGCTGGCCGGTGCGTGGCATTAAACCTTTTGCTCTTGAAAGACTGGACTGGACCGGGCGTATGCCCTTCGAGATCAAGCGGATCAATATTACCTCTGATGGATTTAAGATTACCTTTACCAAGCCTGTTGAAGCTCAGACGGGGAACGATCCCAAAAGTTATAAGGTTAGCACTTTCACTCACATTTATCATGGTGGCTATGGAGGCCCGGAGGTGGACCAGACCACGCCGCAGGTGAAGAGTGCCAAGCTGGCAGCTGATGGTTTGAGTGCGCAGATTATTTTAAGTGACCTCAAGCGCGGCCATGTGCATGAATTTGACCTTGGTTTGTTGCGTGATCGCGATCAGGAGGAGCTGCTTCATCGCCACGCCTATTACACGGTAAATGAAGTACCCAAGAAATAGCATGAAGCTTTGGTTGGCGTTTCTCTTGTTGGTCCAAGGGATGCTGGTCGGGGCACAGTGGAAGGCGGAGCGTAAACTGCCTGCACCTGAAGCGCACCAGGCTGCGGCGGCAGAGGGAAAGTTTGTTTACGCGATTACCAGCCGAGGGGTTGCCAAGTACGACCGTAAAAGCGGCAAACGCCTAGCAACAAGTCAAGGCGCGGCCATGCACCTCAATAGTGGCTTTATCTGGGAGGGCAAACTTCTGTGTGCGCACTCAAACTATCCCCTTAAGCCTGAGCGCAGCGAAATCAAGGCACTGGATACTGACTCCATGAAACTGACCACCTTCAAGGATTTCGGCAGTGCCGGGGGTTCCCTGACGTGGGTATTGCGTAAGGATGGTTTCTGGTGGTGTAACTTTGCACTGTATGGAGCGGATAATCGCAAGACGTTCCTGGTCAAGTATAATGAAAAGTGGCAGGAAGTCGCCCGCTGGACCTATCCAAAGAAAGTCATCAGTCAGCTCGGCCGTCATAGTTTGTCAGGGGGCATTTGGCGCGAGGAAGAATTGTGGGTGACCGGCCATGATGATCCGGTGGCCTTTCGCTTGGGCTTACCCAAGGAAGGCAGTGAACTGGAATATTTGGGTCAACACCCTGTCCCCTTTACCGGTCAGGGTTTGGCCAATGATCCAGTGACTGGAGGTCTAGTGGGGATCAGTAGAGTCAAGCGGCAGGTCATTTTTGCCTCTTCCAATGTAGAACCAATTCGGCTGCGGGTTCTGTGTTATAACATTCATCACGCTGAAGGAGTGGATGGAAAACTTGATGTGCCACGTATTGCCCGGGTGATTTTATCAGTGAAACCGGACCTAGTGGCTTTGCAGGAGATGGATCAAAAAACCAAGCGCACCCAAAAGGTGGACCAGGTGGCTGAATTGGCGCGCCTGACAAAAATGAAAAGTGTCTTTGGAGCCAATATCGACTTTCAGGGCGGCCATTACGGCAATGCCATCCTTTCGCGCTTTCCCATTACCCGTCACAAGAACCATCACCTGCCCAATATGGATTCTGGCGAACAACGCGGAGTATTGGAATCAGTGATCAAGGTTTCGAAAGAGGAGGGCATTCTTTTTATGGTCACGCACCTGGATCACCGGCGTCCGGATGCAGAACGGCGTGCCTCGGCAAAATTCATCAATCAGATGATTGGGGAACAAAAAAATATACCGGCTATTCTGGCTGGGGATTTTAATGATGTGCCCAGTAGCCCCACCTTAAAGGAATTGGGTAAATTATGGGTGCGCACCAATTCTGAAATTACGCCAACCGTTCCGGTGACTAAACCTGTGCGTCAGATTGATTATATCTTGGTGCGACCAAAAGATCGGTGGAAGGTGGTTGAGACTCAGGTATTGGATGAAGCCGTAGCTTCGGATCACCGAGCGATTTTTGCGGTGATTGAGTTAGTCGATTAGGCTTCTTCATATTCCGAGCAAAATACGTAGGTAAAGGGCAAAAGGCACCTAAGATCCACTGCATATATTCTAACGAGTAAGGTTGACCCTGCGAACACTCTGGGAAATGCTCTTTTTTTCATGATCTGTTTTTATACTTTTTTGGTTTTGCTGTTTGTTAATGGTTTGCAGGCCAAACAACCCAATGTCGTTATTCTTTTTACTGATGATCAGGGCACACTGGATGCAAACTGTTACGGCTCCAGGGATTTGATTACCCCCAATATCGACAAACTGGCTGCCACTGGGGTGCGGTTTACTCAGGCCTATGCGCACACGGTCTGTTGCCCGGCCCGGGCGGCGTTATTAACCGGGCGACATCCGCAGCGCGGTGGGGTTAGGCACTGGACTCAAGGAGATATGAATTCAGCCAAGGGGATTAATATGGCTTTGGAAGAGGTGACTCTCGCTGAGGTGTTGAAAGAGGCTGGATACCGTACGGCCTTATTCGGCAAATGGCATTTGGGAGCACACCGTGATTATGGACCAAAGATGCAGGGCTTTGATGAGTTCTTTGGGATTCGTGATGGATTCATCGATAATTATAACCACTATTTCCTCCATGGCATCGGCTTTCATGATCTGTACGAAGGTACCACGCCAGTGAAGGAGCCCGGTAAGTATTTCCCCGAGCTCATGGTTCAACGGTCTCTTAAGTTCATTGATCAAAACAAGAGCCGGCCCTTTTTTCTCTATGTCCCTTTCAATATCCCGCATTACCCGGAGCAGGCACTCAAAAAACATGAGGCACTATATAAAAATATGAAAAATCCCGCTCGTCGTTCCTATGGCGCAATCATGACAACTACCGATTATTACATCGGTCAGGTAATCGATAAATTGGAGGAACACAAGCTGCGTGAAAATACCATTGTAATTTTTATGAGCGACAACGGGCACTCAGAAGAAACCGGCAATCGAATTCGAGTGGATAATCATAAGAGTGGTTACTCTAAAGAGCATTTTTACGGTGCCAGTGGAGGAGGGTTTACTGGTAAGTGGATTGGGCAAAAAGGAACTTTTCTCGAGGGAGGCGTGCGTGTGCCCGCCATTATCAGCTTTCCGGACAAGCTTCCAAAAGGGTTGGTGCGAGATCAGGTGGTGACCGCCATGGATTGGTTTCCAACCGTGCTGGATCTTTGCGGAGTTAAACAGCCTCCAAATGCACCGAGGCTTGATGGGTTCAATCTTGTACCTCTTATCAATAATGCTAAGGAAAAATCGAAATACAAAGCTCTGCACTTCGCCTGGGGAAACAAGTGGGCGGCACGAGAGGGGGAATGGAAATTAATTGGGGTGGAAGGTCGACCCAAGGTGACTTTGCATAACCTTACTGATGTCAGACCTGAAGTGAAGGATTACGCAAAGGAAAAACCGGAAGTTGTTGATCGGTTGCGGGCCCTACACATGGCTTGGGCCAAGGATGTGAAACCAAAATGGTAATTTATCTAAGAAATTCTCCTACGTGAATATAGTTGCCCAGTGTTCCCGTAAGAGAAAAATGGCTAGGGTGTACGGACATAAATATTCGCTCATAGCGGCTTCTATGTTGGTCAGCTTTTTTGTTGCCGTATTTCATGCAGGGGCAAATCCTGTAACTTCCACAAAGCTAAAGGAAGCCGCTTTGGAGCAGTTTGAGAGCTACTGTTTTGATTGTCATGATGATCAGACAAGGAAAGGTGGTCTTGATTTGGTTGGTCAGCTGGGAAAAAGTGATACTGATGGCTCCCTTGTGTTCGAGCATCTGATCACGGCAAAGATGCCGCCCAAGAACAAAAAGCAGCCAACTCTCAATGAGAAACAACTCATGCTGGATTGGTTGGCGCAACGTCAGGTTAAAGTTGCCCCCAAGGCTTACCGTCGGATCAGTCGTCATGAGTTTGTTTATTCTGTTAATGATCTGCTGGGTGTAAAGCTGGATCTGACTGGGGAAATCCCGGAAGACAGAGGCACCTACGACTTTGATTCGGACCGAAGGGTTCAGCTAACCAAGCAGATGCTTACTTCCTATTTCGAGGCAGCCGATGAAATGCTTGAGTTTGCCCTGCCTGAAAAAGGATTTGCCCAAGAACGCGAGTGGGTGACCAATAAGCTTAAGGACAGCCACAAGAGCTACAATATCTATACCCGGAAATATAAGGAGGGCATTCTCTTTTCCTGGACCCGTGCCAATAACGGAAACAGTTATTCCTTTTTCTATGACAACTTCGATCCGCCCGTGAAGGGTTGGTATGAATTGGTTTTTGATGCGATGAAGCTGGGCGACTTTAAGGAGGATGTCAGTGTCGAGGTTTTTGCCGGGAAATATTATTATGCCGATGATCGGCCACAGCCGCAGCGGTTGCTGGATGTGATCTCGCTGGGGAACCGGGAGATGAAATCCCACCCCGTGCGAGTCTTCCTGTATCCGGGCGAAAACGTTTCAGTACACTGCTATTCCAAGCATAACTTCCGCCAGCGCGACGGGAAAGTGGGCGCGTATATTAAGCAGTTGAAAGTGCGCGGGCCGGTGCTGGCGCAATGGCCGCCGCAAACCTATCGCGATGTGTTTGCCGGCTTGCCGCTGCATGCACTGCCGCGTGAGGTGCAATCGGCGACTGTCACACAAACCAAATTGAAGGCCATCGGGGGCAAGGTTTCTGTAAGTAGTTTTCAGAAGGGAATGGAAAAGGAGAAGATGCAGGATGGCTCCAACCGAACCTTCTGGCATACACGGTTTAAGCCCACGCTCGCTAAGGCACCGCACTTTGTTGTGTTGGAGAACCCGAAAGGCAAACAAATTGAGGGGCTCTCGTATGCAACCTGGTCGGGTGGAAATGGCAATGGGCAGGTAAAGGCCTATGCGATTCATCTTTCTAATGATGGCAAATCCTGGGGTGATCCAATTATTGAAGGGGAGCTTGAAATTCGATTGGCCAGTGAACAACTCATCCTCTTTCCCAGGTCAACCAACAAACGCTTTATCAAGTTTCTAGTGACTGATGCCTTTACTTTGGATGGCCGATCATTGGCGTCCATTGGGAAACTAGATGTAATGACTGTGTTGCCAAAAGTAGGACCCACGCTCCCGGTTTCGGTTTTGTCTGGATCAGGCGATGACCTGAAAAAAGTGATCGGGCGGTTTGCCGAGCGGGCGTTTGCCTCGAGCCTGACGGAGTATGAATTGGCGCCGTATTATGCCGCCAGCCTCACGGCACTGGAGGAGCAGGGTGACTTTGTGGCGGCGGCCAAGGTCGGCCTGAAGGCGATTATTTGTTCCCACCGGTTTCTAATGGCGCCCGGGGAGCACAAGAATAGATCCTATGGGATAGCCGCTGATCTTGCCCGAATCCTTTGGCTTTCGGTTCCTGATAAGGAGCTTCTCGGTTTATCGGCAACCGATAGGCTCAATGGCAATGTATTGGAAGTTCAGATCGATCGCATGCTGCAGGACCCGAAAAGTGGGCGTATGATTCATTCGTTTTGTGATCAGTGGCTTAACCTGCGCTCCTTCAACAAGGTGGCGCCTTCACTCAAGCTGTATCCACTGTACAACGATCTTTTGAATCATTACCTGCCTTTAGAGACCGAGGCTTATCTTAATCATTTGATTCAGGAGAATTTACCGGTTGGGTATTTGATTGACGCGGACTTTTCCTTTCTGAATCAGCGCTTGGCTCAACACTATGGTGTTGAAGGGGTGATTGGCCAGCAGTTGCGCAAGGTATCTTTTGGGCCGAACGTGCCGCGCGGCGGACTCTTAACCATGGGGAGTATCCTCAAGGTTACCGCGGATGGTTTTGACACCTCACCCATCCGGCGGGGCGCTTGGGTATCCAAGAATATTGCGGGTAATACACTTTCACCTCCTCCAGAAGAGGTAAAGGCAATCGAACCAGAACATGGTAAGGAGGCTGCTACTCTCCGTGAACAAATTGAAGAGCATAAAAACAACGCGGCCTGTTCCACCTGTCATAAGAGTATTGATCCTTATGGGTTCGCGTTGGAGAATTTTGATGCTACGGGGCAATGGCGAACCCAGTATCGCATCAAAAGGCCGCATCGCGGTACGTTCACCTATCAGGCGAAAGGGTATTATAAACTGGCTGGGGAAGTGGATTCGGCAGGGGAGATTGATAAGGCCAAGTTTGAGGATGTGTTTGGGCTCAAGAAAATCCTGCTCTCTGATCACCGGAAGGTCGCCTATAATTTTTCCAAGAAATTCTTTGAGTATGCCAACGGCTATAAGCCTAACCTGGAGCAACGCCTGGAATTGTACGCGATGATTCCTGCCGAAGCGGAGGCGTGCCGGATGAAAGACTTGATTACAAGGGTATTGGTCTATTCACTGGAAGGAGAGCAGCAATGAGAAATATTAGCCGAAAAGATTTCCTCAAAATCGGGGCGGCTTTGCCGTTGGCATTACAGTCGCTGAGCCAGCGTGCCGAGGCAAAGGTTGAGACAACTCCCAAGCGGATTATTTTCATCAACAGTTGTCTGGGATTTTATGAGCCTTACTTCTTCCCGAAGAAACGCGGTGACCTGAGTTCCTCGGATTATTTGAAGGGGATGAAGACGCTGGAGAAGATGACGGTGTTCCAGAACCTTTTTCATCCCGGTATGGACACCAGTAATCACGACTCGGAAAAATCGTTTCTCACCGGCACGCCCAGCCCGGAGTCGCCCACCTTTGTAAACGGCATCTCGCTGGATCAGGTGCTAGCCCGTAAGATGGGCAGTGATACGCGTTTTCCGTTCCTGAATTTTAGCATATATGATCGCGGCTGGGGTTGTTCGTGGAATGATCGCGGTGCGGCCATTCCGCCGATGCATAATGAGGCGAAGATTTTTGATTTGCTCTTCAAGGATGAGGATTTGCAGGCCGCCAAGCAGCGGCTGCGCAATGACCAATACATCCTCAGGAACCTGCAGCGCGATCTGGCGCAGTTGCGCCAGCAAGGCTCGGACCGCGGCAAGCTGGAGAGCTATCAAAAGGTGATTGCTGAACTGGAAGCCCAGCTGGAGCACGAACAGTTTTGGCTGAACACCAAAAAGCCGAAGGTGACCAAGAGCCTGAGTGAGGATGCGGATTTCCCGTTTTCCACCAAGATCCACAATCTGTTTGAGCTGGCGAAGCTGGCCCTTCAAACCGACTCCACGCGCGTGATCACTTTGTCCATGGACTGGATCTACGGTGCCATCAAGGTGCCCGGAGCCACCGGTGGCTGGCATACTTTGTCGCATCATGGAGGCAAGCCGGATATGATTGCCAGACTAAGCAAGATCGAGATTGATACCCTCAAGCACTTTAACCAGTTCCTTATTGAAATGGATCAAATCAAGGAAGGGGCAGGAACGCTGCTTGATCACACTACCGTGGTGATGGGTAGCAATTTTGGTGATTCCTCAAACCACACCTGTAACAACCTGCCCATGATCGTGGCTGGCGGTGGATACCGGCACCAGGCCCACACTGTGCTTGAGAAACCTACGCCACTCTGTAACCTCTACCTAGAGCTGCTTCACAAGCACAATGTGGATACAGGTAGTTTTGGTAGCAGCACTGGGGTCTTGGGCTTGCTCAAGGCCTGAGCATCCGAATTCATCCGTAACTAATCAAACTTCGTCACGTCTAGAAAACATGTATTCTTTGTTTCGAAATCTTCCCCACACTGTCGCCTTGGCAATCATGGTGATTGCTCCGAATTTTGCGTGGGCCAAACCTGCCCCGAATATTTTGTTCATCGTTTCCGATGATCATGGCTGGGGAGACTTGCCTTCCAATTGGGACAAGACCGAGGCACGGCTTCCCAATCTGGATGCCTTGGCGAATCAAGGCGTTCGGTTCCAAAACTACCATACCGTTCCGCTGTGCGGGCCATCCCGGGCATGCATGTTCACCGGCCAATACTCGTCGGAGAACGGGATGTGGCGCGGCCCAGGCAGCCAGCCCTTGGGGTCGCCGGGATACCGGGGCATCAAACGTGACGTAAAGATGCTTTCGGAACATCTATTGAAAGCCGGTTACAAAACGGGTGCCTTCGGAAAATGGCATATGGGCTCGCTTGATGGAGAGGTGCCAAATAACCGTGGATTCGAAGAGTTTCGAGGCTTTCTGGCTGGGGCTCACCCCTATTGGATTACGGAAAAAAGATCTAAGATCATGCATAACCGAAAAGCCGACTCAACATCCAAAGGGCACGCCACCGAGCTATTCACGAGGTGGGCTGAACAATTCATTCGCAAGAGCTCGGCCCAAGATACCCCCTTTTTTTGTTACCTTGCCTACAACGCGGTGCACGGCCCACTGCGCACCGACAAGTCGAAGCCTGCCTCCGCACCGAAAGAATGGGTGGACAAGGCGCTTGCCCGCGGCGTTGACTTTTTGCGAAGCGATTACGTTGCCATTTTGGAACACATGGATCACAACATTGGCAAACTGATCTCCGTCCTAAATGAACTGGGCATCGCCGATAATACTCTCATCGTATTCGTCAGCGACAACGGGGGATGCACCATGGAGGAAGGCGCCGCCGGAGGCAGGTTTCCCGGGAATAACGGCCCTTTTCGCGGAGCCAAGGGGACGACTTACCAGGGCGGTCTCAACGTTCCCCTGCTCATGAAATGGAAGGGCCGTTTGCCACAAGGCATGGTATCGAAGGAGCAGGTGATGCATTGTGATATATACTCTACCTTGCTTGATGCCGTCGGCATCCCGGTCCCGAAGATGAACGGCAGGAACCCGGTTCGCGGAATTTCTCTGATGCCTCATATGCTGTCGGGTGGTAAAAAAATCGTTGCGGAACGCTCCATGCTCTTCGAGCTTTGGGGTAACGTTGGTCTGCGAAAGGGGAATTACAAGATCTGGGCAGACGTCGGGAGGGATAGCTCCCCGGATTGGAAAGCTTTGGTCTCCGTGCTTAAGGAGGCCGACCTCGCTCTCTTCGACCTTGGCAAGGATTCCGCCGAGAAGAATGACCTGCGAACGGAGTTGCCGGAGGTTTACGATTCCCTGAAGAAGGAACTAATCAATCACTTTGCCAAGGTAAATGATGAGTATCCGACGAAGGCGACTCATCCGGACCTTTTTGTTGGGGTAAAGAAGGGTGCCGGGGCAACGAATCAAGATACTCTCAAGAAAACCAAGTCTGTGCCCCCCAAGGCTTTAATCGCTTCTCACGGCGGTAGGAGAAAAGCCTTTGTCGCCATGGACCAAAACGGAGACGGCAAGGTAACTCAGGGTGAGCTTGATGCCTGGTTTAAAAATCGGGCGATAAAGAGTCCGGGCAAATTTACCTACAAGCCAAGCCAGAGCAAAGGAGCCTTGAAGAAAAGGGATAAAAACAAAGACGGCATGTTGAGCTTGGAGGAGTGGGTCAATGCATCTGCCCAAGAGAGGTAAACGATGAACCTGCTTCGAAAAGGGATCGTTGGGCTTTTGCTTTTTGCTGCTTCAGCAGGATTCGCTGGTGAGATGGCGTTTTGGTATGAGGATAACAATGTGCGGAAGGCCGGTGGTTATCCGGACGACTTCAAGGAGATGTTTGAGGATCCGGATTCATGGTCGGAGACCAGGAGCAAGCTCTCTGTCTATTGCATTCGTGGCAATACGCTCAAGAACGTGATCAATGACTTGGGGGAGGAATGGGTAATCAAGCATTTCTGCGGGCTTCTGAAAAAAGAAAAGATTCCGGTTGCCATCGACAATCCTTCCCTTGACCGTATTCCGGCGATCAAGTTGCTACAAAAAAACGGCATTGTCATCAGTCACCTTGCTTTGCAAAGCGTTCTCTCTAAGTTTAAGGCGAAACCCATGACTCCCGAGCAACGCAAGAAGGAGATAAACAAGAGGATTGAGGCAACGGTTCCCAAACTCAAAATGCTTCGCAAGGAATTTCCCCAAACCAAGATCGGCATTATTGATGCCCTTCCCGCCAAAGGCGTCGCGTTCGCGATTCCATACAAAGATCTGCTCGCCAAATCCCTTGCCGCCGGTGCAGCGATCCAGTTCATCCACATTGATGCCCCGCACAGCGCGATAGAAAAAACGATTGGTTGGGAAAACCTGTCCCAGATCAAGAAAATGATCAGTCAAGACTTGGGGCTGGAATTCGGAATGATCGTCACCGACAACATTGGTGGAATGAAGTCGAACAAAGCCTTCTATGATCAGGTTATGCGTATGAGCGTGAAATACCCCAAGGCCGCCTACCCTGATTATTTTATCCTGATGAGTTGGTATCCTCATCCTAAGTACGCCGTTAGGGAAGCAGGCCCTCATGGTAAGTATACTATGACCCGGACGGCCCTCGACTTCTTCAACGCCATCTCAAACAAAATTGATAAAGATGGAAGGACCCCTCCTATCAACAACAAACCGTGTAAAAGATAGCTCTAGTAGAGTCAGTGAGTTTCCTTATGAAAAATAAACTTATGAATGCCTCAAAAAGAGTCCGACCATTGTTCTTTATTTTATGCGGCATTTCTTTTTGGAGCACTGCTGTCATTGCGAATACGAACGAGGAGAGGGCAAGCAATGTAATTATGATCTGGCCAAAGGATGCCACCAGCCAAGACAGGACAGGGATGGGAACGCCCAAGCCCGATCGTGGCGATGAACATATACGCCTCACCAATATAACCACGCCTTCATTGCGCTATTTCCCGGCTCCCGTTAAGAAGAAGCCTGTGCCCGCGGTCATTTTATGTCCGGGAGGAGGATACAGCCATCTTGTCACAACGAAGATGACCCCGATTGCCGAATGGCTCAATGGTCACGGAATCTCTGCATTTATCCTGATATACCGGGCCCCCAAAAAACGTAAAGATGCCTTTCAGGATATTCAGCGAGCTGTCCGGATTGCCCGCTCGCGAGCATCAGAGTGGAACGTAGACCCAAGGCGGATTGGCGTAATGGGGTCTTCAGCGGGAGGACACCTTGCGGCCCGGGTCAGTACAGGTTTTGATATTAAAACCTATCAGGAAGTAGATAAGCTTGATGTTGTCAGCTGTAAACCAGACTTCACGGTTTTGCTTTACCCGGCCTATATGAACAAGGGCAAGGAGCTGAGTAAGGAGTTTACTGTTTCCAATGAAATCAGCCCAACCCTGATTGTGTCAGCCAAAGACGACAAGGGCTTCTTTCCCGGGAGTCCCATTTATGCCAAAGCGCTGAAAGAAGCCGGTGCATCCGTTCGTGTCCATTTTTTTGAGAAGGGCGGTCACGGATTCTCCCTTCGGCCTAAAGAGCACCCGCTTTCCACTTGGCCGGACCTTTGTTTGCAATGGTTTAGAGACAAGGGCATTATTGAAGAAGAAGCCAAATAAAAACGAACGCACAATTAAATAAAGAAATGAAAAAATGTTATATGACGCTCTTCGCGCTTCTGCTTCCTCTTGCAGTTTGGGCTGAGGCAAAAAAGCCCAATATTGTATTGTTTCTAGTAGATGATATGGGCCTGATGGATACCTCCGTCCCGATGTTAGCCGGTCCGGATGGCAAACCAAAACGCCATCCGCTCAATGATTGGTATCGCACCCCGAATATGGAAAGTTTGGCCAAGCAGGGGATTCGATTCTCCCAGTTTTACGCCCAGTCGGTTTGCTCGCCAACCAGAGCATCCATTATGACGGGCCAAAACTCTGCTCGGCACCGGGTAACTCAATTCATTTCTCCTGAGAAAAAAAATGGCGGACCCAAGGGTTGGAAATGGGAAGGGCTAACTAAAAAGGACGTTACGCTTCCTTCCCTACTTAGCAAGGAGGGTTACCATACAATTTTCGCCGGCAAGGCGCATTTCGCCCCGATTGGATTCGCCGGTGAAGATCCGAAAAATCTAGGCTTCGATATAAACATTGCGGGATGTTCCTTCGGGCAACCCGGAAGTTATTATGGAAAGGACGGGTATGGAAACCTGAACCCAAAACGTAAAAAGCGGGCCGTACCCGGACTCGAGAAATACCATAAGACTGACGTCTTCCTTTCCGAAGCAATCACCCTTGAAGCCAAAGATGCCATTGATCAATCGTTAAAAAAGGAAAAGCCCTTCTTTCTCTACATGTCTCACTACGCCGTGCACAGCCCCTTTCAGTCTGACTCTCGGTTTGCTGGCAATTACAAGAACTCGAAGAAACCCAAAAATGCCCAAGCTTACGCTACCTTAATCGAGGGTATTGACAAATCCCTGGGTGATTTGATCAACCACGTTGCAAGTAAGGGCGAGGCTGAAAACACTCTGATTTTGTTTGTGGGCGACAACGGGTCGGACGCACCTTTGGGTCCGGTTCACGGATACTCCAGTTCCGTTCCGCTTCGGGGGAAGAAGGGGACCTGTT
>MDSZ01018326.1_pt1 | contig 26347 bp, 23 predicted proteins | sample 811201 | NCBI WGS metagenome assembly MDSZ01 (sample SAMN05326647, study PRJNA326480) | marine metagenome | isolation source: seawater | place: Indian Ocean: North | collected 2010 | reverse complement strand
TTAAATGCTCATCAAACGTTGATGCGCTATTCAACCATTCAACCATTCCTTGCATTAGTTTACGACTGACATCTACATCAATCCTCTCGTAATGTAATTCACTATATTTCATCTTGATACTCTATTTTTTCTTTATTAATGAAAGCTTACTAAAAATAATGATTTCTAAATCTTTTTACCTAGGCGACTTCTCTTTCTCTCCTCCCTACCCACGGGGTTTGGTTGAGGAATTGCTCTGAGGAGCTCCTGCGTGTAGGAATGCTGTGGATTGTCAAAAATTTTTTCTGTTTGGTTTATTTCAACTAATTCACCCGCATACATTACACCGATTCTGTTCGAGATATGCTTCACCACCGATAGGTCGTGGGCAATAAAAATTATAGACAGATTAAACTCCTCTTGAAGGTCCATCATGAGGTTAATAATCTGAGCTTGTATCGAAACATCTAATGCAGATACTGGCTCATCTGCTATTATGATTTCGGGCTCAGTTGCAAGAGACCGTGCAATACCGATTCTTTGCCGTTGCCCACCTGAAAATTCGTGCGGATAGCGAGTAGACTGTTCAGCAGAAAGACCAACTTTTTCCAATAACCAATCAACTTTTTTATTTTTTTCTAAATTCGATAGATTTGTATTTATAATAAGAGGCTCTTTGATGATGTCTCTCACCAACATCCTTGGATTCAATGATGAATAAGGGTCTTGAAATATCATCTGTACATGTTTTCTGTATGGCTTACTCTGATTTCTCGTTAACGAACTGATTTCGGTAGTTTTGCCATTAATATTCAAATTCACTGTTCCTGATATTTTAACATCAGGTGCAGTTAATCTCAAAACATTGAGAATCGCATTCCCCAAAGTTGATTTTCCAGAACCAGATTCGCCAACTATTCCAAGTGTCTCTCCTTTCTCTAGATCAAAGCTAACACTCTTTACCGCGTGAACTGTGTCTATTTCCCTTTGAAGGATACCACCGAATACGGGAAAGTCAACGGTCAGATCGACTACATTTAGAATTGGTCGATTTTCTTTATTCATTGTATGAGCTTTGGGTGAATTCTAACAAAGTGCCCCTCATCGACTTCAATTAATTCTGGTTCAATCTGTGTTCCGCCACACGCACATTCATTAGGATCAAAACGTGTGCAGAGCTTACAGCCATCGCCAAGCTCAAGAATAGAGGGAACCATTCCTCTCAACGCTTTGAGTCGCCTTGACTTTTTCTCCATTTTTGGTATTGATTCCATCAATGCTTTCGTATAAGGATGAAGTGGATTTTGAAAGAGCTCATCAATTTCTGCTATTTCCTGAATTACGCCTCCATACATTACAATCACTCTATCACAGGTCTCTGCAATAACTGCAAGGTCATGCGTGATCAATAAGATAGCTGCATCATCTCTAGTGTCCTTAAGATCCATCATTAAATCTAAAATTTGGGCTTGAATGGTAACATCTAAGGCTGTAGTTGGCTCATCAGCAATAAGTAGGGAGGGATTGCATTGAAGCGCCATTGCAATCATAATTCTCTGTCGCATTCCTCCTGAAAATTGGTGAGGATAATCGTTAACTCTTCTCTCTGGCTCTGGAATACCAACGGCTTTTAGCATTTCAATGCTCTTTAGGGTTGCACTTTCTTCATCTAGTCCCTCGTGTTCAAACAAAACCTCATTCATCTGAGTTCTTACCCGTAGAACAGGATTTAATGAGGTCATAGGCTCTTGAAAAATCATGGATATATGTTTTCCTCGATAGCTTCTCATTTGATCATAAGTCAGTTCTAGTAGATTATGTCCATTATAAATGATTTGACCAGATACAATCTCTCCAGGGGGGTTAGGAATTAGACGATTTATAGATAACGAGGTAACCGATTTACCAGAGCCAGACTCACCAACAATCCCAAGAACCTCTCCTTTATAAATGTCAAATGAAACATCGTCAACTGCCTTAACTGTTCCAGCTTCCGTTTTAAAGTATGTCTTTAAATTTTTTATCTCAAATAACTTATTATTCATCGTAACCTTGAGTACACTTTAGGGTCAAAAGCCTCTCTCACACCCTCGCCAATGAAAACGATACAAAGTAGGGTTAGAAACTGAGCGGTAACTGGAGCAAAAACCATCCACCATTTCCTAATATTTTGAAGGCCTACATCCAACATTTGTCCCCACGAGGGAGTTGGTGGGGACAAACCAAATCCAAGATAATCCAGACCAACAAGAGCAGTAATACCCGCAACAACTGCAAAAGGGAAGTAGGTAATTATTGGTACCAGAGAGTTTGGTAAAATATGTTTAAACATTACTTTGAAATTTGATTGCCCCATACTCAATGCTGCTGCAACATACGCCCTCGATTTTTCCCTGTAAAATTCTGCTCGCATTAGATAAGTCATACTTATCCAATTAACTAAAGTATATATGCCTATTAGCAATAAAAAGGATGGTTTAAGGATGGAGGAGAGTATAATTATCACAAAGAGCATTGGAAGACTAGACCAAATTTCTATCAGCCTTTGAAAAAATAAATCAAATTTCCCTCCAAAATATCCCATTGCACCGCCTATCAGCACACCAATGATGTAATTTATTATTGTTAGTACCAATGCAAAAGAGATTGAAATATTAAAAGCATAACATAGTCTAGCAAACACATCTCTGCCGGTATTATCAGTCCCGAGCCAATGTTTTCTAGAGGGAGGATCATACATTTTATTTCCCTCAGATGTGATATCCTCATAGGGTGAGTATGGGTAGGGTGGCATCCAAACCCAATCTTCTTGTTGATCAGAGGACAAAAACTCTGCTTTCAGACTCCTGTAGTTTGCCTCGCCAGGAACATCTTGGCCGAATTTTTCACCTGATATGTAGCCAGATATCACAGGAAAGTAATAATCACCGTTATACTTAACTATTAAGGCTTTATTATTTATTAAAAAAGGTAGCAAAAATGAAATTCCGTATAATGAGGATAAAATAATAAGAGAATAATATCCACGTTTTAATGTCTTAAATTTCTTCCACCTTTTCATTAAGATTGAATCATTAATTGTAGATTGGCTTGCTTCGTGGCTCATCATTTAAACCTGATTCTTGGGTCTACCACTGCCAATGTAAAATCCGAGATTATATTTCCAAGCAACCGCAAGATCACTACTATGACAAGAAAGCCAAGCGTTATTGGATAGTCGCGTTGCAGGACAGCCTCGAATGCAAGCTTGCCAAAGCCCTCAATATTAAAAACCCTTTCAATGAAGTAGGAACCCGCAATGACCACTCCGATAAGGTGCCCTATGTTTGCTGCTATTGGTATAACACTGTTCCTGATTGCATGTCCCCAGATTACCTTTTTCTCGCTGATACCCTTGGCAAAGGCAGTTCGGACATAATCTTGACTAAGATTTTCTAATAAGCCATTTTTCATGAGCACAGTTAATGTAGCAAAGCTGCTAATCGACCATGCGATAATTGGAAGTATCATGTGGTGTACCTGATCGAGTACTTTTTCAAAGAAAGACATTTGATCCCATATCTCTTTGGGTGAATGCAGACCTCCAAGTGGAAAAACATCAAAGAAACTACCTCCCCCAAGTAACACTAGAAGCACACCTCCCAATGCCCATCCTGGTATGGAGTATGCAATAAATATGGTCACGCTTGAAGCAAAGTCAAATGCAGACCCATGAGTCATTGCTTTTTTGATGCCTAAGGGTATACAGATCAGGTATGATAAAATAATACCAGTAAGCCCAAGCAATAATGATATCCTGAACCTAGGAGCCATGACCTCGGTGACAGGTTTTGCATATATATACGATCTTCCGAGGTTACCAGTCAAAATACCAGAAAATTCGGTTTGAAAAACCACAGCCTCTACTGACATATCCTTTTTTACACTATCAACAGAGGCTTTCCAGACACTACTCAACGACCCATCAGCTTCAAAGACTTTAAGCTTTCCATCCTCACCTTTTTCAATGTAAACCTCCCATAACTTCCCATCACGCTTGCCTACTCTTTTACTGATTTTACTTTGGTCAGGACTGAATAAAGCTTCTCGATGTTTTATCTCTCTAGGCCAAATACCTAGCCATATAAGGTATCGCTGATAAATAGGTTTATCAAAACCATAAAATCTCTTTAGCTCTTTTAGAGCGCTCTCAGGTAGCACGCTACTTCCTAACTCCCCTGAAGAAGCCCCTCCTGCCTCAGCTCCGCCCATTTGTAGCTCCATGATTGCCCTGTCGATGGGGCCCCCAGGAGCAACTTGCAGGATAGTAAATACAAGGACTGTTGAGCCTAGAAAAGTAGGCACCATGAGAAGCAATCTTCTTGTAAAGTAGGTCGCCAATTTTGCGCTAACTATAACCTAGGTTATGTATTAAAGGTCTTTCCAGAAGGTGTGGTTCATATCGCCGATTTCAAGAGGAACGCCGGACTGCATGGCATTTTCTAAATCTGATGCTTTCTTTTCATCAAACCACCAATGATAGAGAATGTCTTCTGACCTGCCACCAAATTTGGATAGCATGTAATCAGGGTAACCAAATTTATCCCAATATAAAATTCTGATTGGTGGTTCTCGGGATAGTCCTAATGCGGAATGACGAGATTCTGTTATTATACTGTCAATCTCTTGGATGATTTCAACCCTCTTTGCATGATCAAATTCAGTGTCATATAATGGCAACAATTCGTCAACCCTATCGCTCTTGAAACCGTAGATATTATTATTATTATTTTGATCGGCAAGAATCGACTTATAACCTGTCTCGGGGTTCGGATATATAAGTCCACCCCATGCCTCAAAATCAATAGTAAAATTCCTGTCCATTAGATTTTTCCATCGGGTTGTTCTGTCAATAAATTTTATCTGCATATCTATGCCATATTGCTTCAAAATTTGCTGCATTGGAGTCACTCTATAATCAATAGATTTGTTTATCTCTATTGTAAAACTAAGTACCTGTTTCGTTTCCTTATGAAATAAAAAACCATCTTCGTTTCTTTCTTCATACCCTGCTTCCTCCAATAGCCTCACAGCTTTCTCAGGGTTGAACTCGTATTTAATATTATTTGGGTTTTCATACTCGGATCCGCTGTATAAACTGTTGATTGGCGTGTATTCGTTATAGAGAATTTCTCGATTAAATTTATCCCTATCGTACAAATAGGAAAATGCATACCTAAGCCTCTTATCATTAAACGGCCATTTTCTCATGTTAAATGCATAGCCCCATGTTCCCGCCGGGGATTTGGAGTGGACCCTTTTTTTCTGTATCCACCCCATCTTTGTTGATTCAAAATCAGTTTCATCTACCCACATTGAGGGTTTCATAACCTCAAAAAAATCTGACTCTCCCTTCTTCATTTTTTCAAACTGCAAAGCGGGGTTCTCTTTTACAACGTTCACGGTAATTTTATCAAAGTTGTATAAGTATTTGTTTGCTCGATCTTTGCTTCCCCACCAATCATCTCTTCTGGTCAGTGTATACGACTCTTGGTTTATAATGTCCTTGTCGTATATTACGTATGGACCTGTGCCCGGCAACATTTTAAAATTATATTCTTCCAGATATGCTGTACCATCGAGATCCTTCAAATAATGTTCTGGTAGGATAACCATTCCACTAAAATAGAGCATATTACGCCAGTTTAACGTTTTAGATTTAACCCTAACAATATATTTACTTACAGCCACGGGTCTATCAATCTTCCCGTAGGTAATTTGGGTGGAAGGCATTAGGATTGTCTCATCCATTCTTATATCATAGGATGCAATAATATCATCAGCAGTAACCTCCTCACCATCGGACCACCTAGCATCTGGATTTATTCTAAAATAGAATTCCATTTTGTCTTCAGATATCTTCCAATGAGACGCCAAACCCGGTGTTTTCTCAAGTGTTACCGGATGGCTCCCCAATAGGCTTTCGTAGCAGAGAGCATTCATGATATAATAATTTTCAGTGTAGTTGTAGTATTGCCCAAGCGCTCTGAAAGTAGCTGGAAATCTTCCAAGCGTAAATTTCAAATGACCGCCTTTTTTTGCCTCCGGACTACCATAAAACCTGTAATCCTCTTCAGTAAACTGGTACGTTTCAAATCCCATGCTATCAGCAATTCTTTCAAAACCGTATCCTCCATCTTTGGCGGCGGTAAGAGTGTCTTTTTCAACAATTTTGTAGGCTTTTTTATCGTTTGATGACGAGCTTTCATTGCCTCCACCACAGGAGAAAATGGACAATATTAGTAAAGAAATAATAAGTATTTTCATTATAAGCCGATTCTATTTAATTATTATGTTATGTTTAATTGGACTGGAAATTAGTGCTGTAGCTCCATAATTAACATCACTATTCACTTGGTCTGGTATATATGTTAGTTGCCGGGTTTTGTCGCAAAGATTTTACCAAGAAAGTAGTATCCAAACGTAACAAATACACAGACTGCATGCGTTGAAGTCCATGAGGCCATTGTTTTTGCTCTCTCATAGTCTCGTTTCCAGTCATTGGTATACATCTGTCGAATTCTAGATCTTCCGCCATTTCTCTCGCACTCCTCAACTAATTTTTCAAACTTAAGTAACTGACTAATCGGTATTGCTTTCAAACCCTCCTTTTCTGCTAATAGGATCAGGTAATGATCACATGGATTGGGTGCTTCCATAAATACCTGGCCCTCGCCAAAAACAAGACTACTTAGAACAAGAAGGTACTTCACCTTACTCCATATATAAACTTTATTGTGAAAACTGGAAGATCGTTGATCTTCATCTCTGGGCCTGTAACAGATTGTCTCTGAATTCTCCATCTATTAGTTTTATACAGATTATTCATAAATCCACCCTTGAAATCAATACCCATCCGAGAAGATATGTAATAACGAATTCCAATCATACTAGCATAGCCAAACCAGTCTGTGATCATCACATCTGTCGCGCCCATATCGCTGACAGGATCAGACGGACCTCCAAAGCTATTTATGAAAAAGTTCCAATCATCAGTTTTATCTCCGGGAGTTGTATCCAATTCAATTCTGCCCCTACCCCATATTGGTGTTAAGGTGAAGTTTAGCTCTATCCGAGGCCTCCACCTGAAAAAAGTTTCAATTGGAAACATCCTGTAGGTAAGCGATCTCCTAAAAACGGCTTCTGAATTTGAAAGCCGGATATTTTTACCGATTTCATATGATGTGAGTGAGTTATACCCAATTCTCGCATTGTTGAAAAATTCATAATACAAACCAATGTTCAATAAAAAGTTTCTGCTGAATACACTTTTAGTAGGGAATTGGACACTTACATTACTATCAAAACCTGTCAAACGGGGCTCATATAAACCTAGCCCAATATCAAAGCTTAATTTTGGCTGAGCAAATACCTTACTAAACAGGAAAAACAAAATAATTAGGCGGAATACATGGATTTGACTCTTCATATATGCATGGTAATTTAAGGCCCATGAATCATTTCGCCAGAATAATCATTTTTATTATTGCAATATCTAATGGAAAATCAAAAGATTTTGATGTTAAACACATGATAGTTGATTTTGAGGGAAAAACAACAGAGTGCTTTGTTGACTCTTTAGGCTATCAGTACATCTATTTTGTACCAAAAGATTCTGTAGACACGGATTCAGTCAAATTAAAAGACCTATACTACGTTTATAATGACTTTGATAGAGTATTTTATTATAGCTGGAGTTTCGAGGAAAATGTCAGGCGAATGGAAAATCGAACCGGGAAAATTTTCCTTATAAATGGGGATACTCTAGATTTCATCGACTTAAAGTTTAATAATGATATGATTGAACCAGAGATTTTCGTTAAAACTGGTATTAAACGATCCACCTATATTTCGATGTTCGATGTAGAAAGAATAGAAACTGATTTTTCAATAATGTCATACTCTGTAAAGCAGGGATTCTATTATTCTCTATCATCCTTTATCATTGCATCTACATTGGATGTTGTAAGAAATTGGGATAGGGAAAGGCGGGCAATACCCCAAATTTGGGATCAGTACAATGACCTGCTGCCAAAAATTTCAGTAATAGGCTTAAATAAGCAGCAAGGAACAGGCGTTACCTATCAATCTTTAACCTCCCTTATCCCTCTATCCGTTGGTTTTGCAATGGTTTATGATATTTATAGACAGAAAAATAAGTTTTATTTCACCCCTGTTTATGAAGACAAAAGCTTTGGAAGAAATATGTATGTATTTTCAATAGAAAATATTGTTAAGAAACAGTTTGAAAGCGTTATCTTTAATCTGGAAAAAAGCAAAATCGGAAGCAAGCTCTTACGTTTGTTTCGATAAAAAGTAACGTAAATTAAGACAATGCGAAGCAGTTTAAACATATTAAGATTCACAGCACTACTCTTTCCTATTTTTATGTCAACCTCATGCACTGATGATCCTATTGAAATCCCCGAGCCTGATACAACGGCGCCCCAATCCATGGTCCTTTTCCCGGTGGATGGGGAATCAGTTTCTGGAGAGGTTATCATTCAAGTTCGAGCTGTTGATAATGATAGAGTTGATTCTGTCCAATTTTTAATTAATCAGGTTTTAGTATTTACTGACTCAACAGACAATGACAACATATTCACCTTCAAGTGGAACACCAATGAAAATGTTACAGCTGACGGAATCACATCAAAATTATACTCTGAGGATGATTATCACTACATCTCTGCAATAGCCTATGATCCAGTGGGTAATAGTTATGCATCAGTTCCAATACGAAGTCTGGTGGATAATATTGATAACGAGGCACCTGTAGCCTTTTTTCTGAGCCCGTTTGCGGGGCAATTTGTTAGTGGCGTTGTAAACATCGAAGTGATAGCAAGTGACAATGACAGCATTCAATATGTTAGTTACTTTGTAAACAATATCTTACAGGGCTATGTGCAAGAAAGACCATTCGTTTTTCCATGGAATACAAACCTTGTGCAGAGTAGCAGCTACTACTCAATACATGCTAATGTCAAAGATGTGAGCAATAATAACACGACGATAGCACCGATTAGTGTATACGTTGATAACGGAATTGCTAACGATATCATACCCCCAACAGGTTCAATTGTCAGCCCTCCAGCTGGGATGACAGTAAGCGGCTTAGTACAGATTATAGTTAGTGCAAATGATGACAGAGCAATGGGAGAGGTAGCCTTATCGATTAACGGTGTTTACACTGCAACTATAGATAATGCACCCTATGCATATGTTTGGAATACATCTAGCGCGGAGGAAGACGCCGAGCATATTATTAGTGTTATTTTAGTGGATCTATCTGGGAATGAAACACCCCTGAACCCAATATCAGTGTTTGTAGACAATGAGCTACCTCTGGATTCTCAGGCACCTGTTGTGATGATAATGGAGCCTGCAGCTGGCCAGGATGTAAGTGGAATGGTCGATATTGAGGTAATGGCTGAGGACGATACTGGTATCGACTATATTGAATTTTTCATAAATGGTCTGTCTACGAATATCGATACTCTTGCCCCCTATGTCTATGAGTGGGATACAAGAGGATTTGAGGATGATTCGGAGCATTTAATCGCAGTTATAGGTTATGATATACAAGGTAATTCTACCCTCGCAACTCCGATTGCTGTCTACGTTGATAACTTTGACAATGTTAGTCCTAGCGGTCAGATCCAAAATCCTGTCCCCGGACAAATAGTAAGTGGCACCGTAGAGATAAGTGTTGTTGCTAGTGACAATGTTGGAATCAGAGATATTGAACTGTCTATTGATGGTATCCCGAGAGATACACTATTCGAAGAGCCATATACCTATAACTGGGATACAACACAAGAAAGTGAAGATCGGGATCATGTTATTAGCGTCATTGTTTCAGACACATCTGGAAATGTCGGACATGTTTTACCTATCAGTGTTTTTGTTGATAATATTATAAATGACGATAGTCCACCAGTGGGCATAATATCAAGCCCGCTCTCTGGCCAAGTAGTTAGTGGAAACGTAAATTTTACTGTTGAATCACAGGATGAGAATGGTATCTCAGAAATTCAATTTTCAATTAATGGTAACATTGTCGAAACTGTATCCGACGTTTTTTCACATACATATATCTGGGATACTACCCTCCTTGATAATGGATCTGAACACAGCTTATCATCCTCAATAACCGATCATTTTGGAAATACATCGCTTTTACAACCGGTATTAGTTAGGGTGCAAAACTAATGAGAATTTTAAAGCATTACACCGCAGTATTACTTTTAATAGCAGTTGGCTGTGAGGGTCCAATTTTTGACGTTCCAGCTGATGAAGATTCGATTCCACCCACTCTGACAATAACCTACCCAGCAGATCAGTCTGTATTATCAGATACCGTGGTTATTAGTGCATATGCATTTGACAATGTTGAACTAGAACAGGTTACTATTTACCTTAATGACTCAGTAGTGCATGAAAGCAAAATTGGCCCTTTTGAGTACATATGGCCTACAACTAACGAAGATGAAGACGAATATTATACAATAAGGGCAAAAGCAAAAGATCTCGCCGGAAATGAAAATTACACCAATACAATTCAAGTACTAGTTGACAATGAGGATAATGTGTTACCAAGCGGAGCATTAATTTTTCCATTTACCGGTCAAACCCTCAGCGGAGAGGTCAATATTATCATCGAGGCAAACGATAATGAAGGTATTAGTTCTGTCACCTTGTTCATCAACGGTGACAGTGTCGCAGTTTTTACTGAAGCGCCATATACATTTTCATGGAACACTACGGAAGAAATCGATGATATTATATATACAATACATGCACATGTTGAAGATATCTCATTAAATCAAATTACCTTGGGGCCGATAAATATTACAATCGATAATTACGAAACAAATGACCTTATCCCGCCAACTGGAAATATAATTTATCCTCCCTCCGCTTCCACTGTCTCTGGAGATGTTGAAATTCAGGTTAGCGCGTTCGACAACGTTCAAATGGGTTATGTTGAGTTTATCATAGATGGTTCTCTGGTAAACACTGACTCAGTTCCACCTTACAACTATATTTGGAACACAGCAGGCGAAATTGAAGACGCAGATCACGTCATAAATGTAAACCTCACTGATTCTGCGGGGAATGTCTCCTCTCTTTTCCCTGTTACAGTTTTTGTAGACAATATAGCTCAACCAGATGAAACACCTCCAACAATTGTCATTTATGAGCCAGCTGTAAATCAAACAGTTTCTGGGCTTATTACATTCAAGACTATTGCGACTGATAATGTTGGAATTGACCGCGTTGTGTTCTATCATAATTATGAGGTTATACACACAGCAACGTCCTATCCTTTTAACTACGAGTGGGATAGTAATTCCATTATTGAGAACTCAGAACATATATGGTTTGCAAAAGCATATGACAATAGCGGTAACAGCGCTCAATCACAGCCGATGGCAATATATCTTGCAAACAGCGATGATACTCCTCCCGAAGGTATTATTTATTACCCATATCCGGGACAAACAGTAGAGGGTGTAATTGATATCTCAGTTCATGCAACTGATGATAGAGGTATTTCACAGGTTGAATTTTTTATAAATAGCGCCTCAGTGGGGGTAGATACGCAGGTTCCTTTTTCATACAATTGGAATACAAATTCAGCTGATGAGGATGTAGTCCATATTTTATTTGCTATAATTCGAGACCTCAGTGGCAATGAAACGGCAATATCCCCCATTGCCGTAACCGTAAACAATGATGACTCGCCGGCCAATGATGTAGCTCCTCCAGTATTAGCTATTTTGTCTCCACTATCATCTCAAACTGTTACCAATGTTGTTGATATAATAGGGTTTGCAGACGATAATGATGCAATAGATGCAGTAGAATTTTTTATAAACGATGAACTAATAGCGACTGACAATGATTCACCATATGTAACAATATGGAATTCGATGTTGCACCCAAACGGTAGCGAGCACATCATTGGCATGAAGGCCAGAGACTTGTCGGGAAATGAATCAACAGCTCAGCCAATTTTTATAACCGTCCTGAATGAATATAATAATCAAGTGAATAATTTATCGTTAACAGAAAATATTAATTCCATAGCCCTTTCATGGAACAGACCAGAAAATGCGAACACTTTTAAAGTTTATAGAAATGAAATTTTTTTAATTGAAACATCTGAACAGTCTTATATAGATATAGTTCCACCAGGCAACGAGTTTTGTTACAGTGTCAGCGCCGTTAATTCGGTTGGTCTGGAGGGACCACAATCTACCCTGTCCTGCGGAACGGCACTATATCCACCCGCACCTTTATTGTCGCTGTCTGTAGATGGAAATACGGCAATTCTTAATTGGAGCTCAGTGACAGATACTGAATCTTATAGGGTTTATGAAAATGGAGATTTCATTCAAGAACTTATTGCAACAACATTCGAGAAAGTAATTGAAACAGGAGTTAACACTTGTTTTGAAGTTACCTCCGTTAACTTCTACTCTACGGAGAGTGCTAGGTCAAACGAAGAATGCGGGCAAGGTCTTTAGGGAAATAGATTATCCCCATTACAACTTTTTACTGTATGCTCAAGGTATATTGAGCCATACCGACCAGAATCAAATATTATAGTCCCGCCTTCTGGCTCAGACAAGTCTATGGTAAAATACTCTGGTGCGATTGTGTTTGCGTAGGTCACTGTATCAAACCCTGACGTGTCATTTCCAGCTTCCAAAACTTTGTATGTGTAATACATCCACCCTCCTCCTGTCCACAGAGCCGTATCCAAGAAAACTTGATTGAAATCCATGATTCCTGATGTATCACCAAGAGTCTCAAATGGCGTTCCTAAAACTAATCGAAAAATCTCTGGTGTGGCATTAGTTTGGGGGTTAACGCACAGGTATGATGAATCGAAGTTAATTATCTCCCAATTTCCGCCAGCTTTATAACAAAAAATTTCTAGAGGCTCTGAAAATGAACCAACATTGCCAGCGCGATCTCTGGAACGTACTTTATAATAAACAGAATCAAGCCAGTTTATTGTCGTGTCCTTATATAATTGAACCGGTGGTTTCACGATTGCTATTGAATCGAAACTAAAATCATTAGACTGCGACCTGAAAATATGGTACTCAGAAACATCATCCGATATTGATTTATCCCATTTTAAAGAAACTTTTGGGAAGGTTTCGCTGAGGGTAAAGTATCCACTAAGTTTTTCCGGCGGCTTTGGTGCCTCCTCGTCAAGAAGATCCCCACAACTCATGAAAAATATAAATGGCAACAATAAAAAAATCCAAGACATAGCTTTGCAATGATTATAAAAAAGGCAAAAGCCCCTTGAAGGGGCCTTAAAGCAGAGCGAGAGACGAGATTCGAACTCGCGACCCTCACGTTGGCAACGTGATGCTCTACCAGCTGAGCTACTCTCGCTTAAAACACGTTATTGGTACTTAAAGTTAATATAAATTATATGCATTTATTAAATTTTGAAAATCAAATTTTAACCTTCTTGTATCATGTTTTTATATCAAGATTTTAAGAAATATCTAAATGAATTAGAATGCGCTGTAGATCATATACGTGGGTAAAATTCAAAGATTCTTTTTTTAGATAGCAGAATAAGGCATGCACCGCCAAATAATGTAAAGTTCTCTATAAGTTTACGCCAACCTACTAACTCACCCTCCTTCAGCCCACACCCACACTCTATATTGAATCCTCTTACCATAGCCTGAAAAATTAGGAAATTAAATAAAAGTAATAAAAATGCGCTAAGCAAAGTGTTACCATCAATATAGATACCAAGTACAATTCCTATGCCTATAAATAGTTCTAGCCAAGGTAGTATAATTGCCACTGTATTTTCCAATCCAAATGGAACAAAATGATAATTGGATATGTCCCTCGCAAATTTGCTGGGATCTAATATTTTATCATAGCTTGCATATATGAAAACTACTCCCAGTACTAAACGCATAATATATATGAAAACAGGATATATTTTATTCATAATAAGAGACACTCAGACCCGCTTCAACCCAAGATTTCCAACCTCCCTTAAAAACAAAGATATTTTTGAACCCGAAACTCTGTAATTCGTATGCCAGATCTTCGCTCGAACCACAATCATCATCGCTGCAGTATATCACGAATTTCTCATTGAAACCGATTTTTGTACTAATTTTTTCTGCAAGAGAATCAACATTGTCATTTGCTATTGCTCCCGGGATGTATCCTTCAAATAGATATTCAAGACCTCGTGCATCAACAAATAAGGTGCTATCTCTATGAAAAATTTTGGCAAGATCTATATCTATTAAGCTAATAGAGGGTCCAGATAGAGGCTCTGATATATTATACTGATCTTGCACTGTTTTTAGAGGCTTTTTTACATAAGATATTCCTCCCTCTCTTAGAAAATTAAAAGAGACACTCACAATCAGAGAAAGAAGTAAAACACTAAATACTTGATTTTTGTAATGCAAATCTAATATTGTATATGATCAGTGATGGTGCCCATGGTGAGGATCAGAATAATTCTTTTTCCTGCTCACCTTAGGTCGATTTTTTGTTGGGGCCAAAGTTTGGCATGTTTGTATAGCAGCATTGACAAATGCTAACAAATCTTCGTCATCACCAATCTTCTTGTTGAGTGGTATTGTCTGGAATTTTATTGTATTTGTTGCAGATGAAATAAGAGACTTCGACGATTGAATATCAGTCTTATACTGTTCTATCATTGATAGCACATTTTGCTGGTTTTTATAAATTTCTTCAAGTTTTTTTCCTGGCTCTTTCTTTTGCAGCCTTGCGAATCTTTTCTCAATATTCTTTATTTTTTTCTCCTCCGCTGAAACATCAATAAATGGTTTGTTAGCATCTTTTCTTTCAACATCTATGGTCATCAGGTACTTACCTTGTTTTCCACATGAATACAAAAAAGGACCACCCTCTTTTTGTGGACTACTGGGCCTTGTCATGTTAGTGCTTCCACTCGTTATAATAAAATCAACGTCATCGAACTTTTCAGCTAGTTTTGTTTGATTTGCTCTTTCTGCATTTATAAGAGCTATAACTAGGTCAACATTACTTGAGAGCTCTTTTGCATATTTTCTACATACCTCAATGTAATCATCTGCAATGATTGATTTAGATGTATCTGGTAGCATATCAGTCAATCCGATAACGCCAATATTGAGACCGCCTCTTTGAAAAATATGATATGGTTTAAAAATCAGTGCTCCAGTTTTTGAGTCTCTGAGATTTGCTGATATAAAATTTATGTCACTGTCTTTTGTAACACTTTTAAGAAAAGTTAGCCCATTGATCACCTCATATTGGCCGATATTTATGATGTCATAACCAATTCTAGCATATCCATTGAGTATTGATTTGGCCCTAAACTCCTCTGATTTTTTATTCCAAGATTCCAACTTTTTAGTGCTGAAAAACAGATCACCGGCATCAACAATCAGTGGGTCAGAGCCTTGCTTTATCATTTCTTGAATCTTAACATACTTTCTTGACAGACCGCCTAGAGGATTTTTTTTTCATCCACATGGATCAAGTTGTCCGTGTACGCTACCTGAAAGAACCAGCTTGAAGGCTCCACTGCCAGACGCCTCGCTACAAGAATACGTCATGGCTAATATTGTAAAGATAATTATTGTAAAATTAGTCTTATTTGCCATGAAATTTATCCTCCGCTAAGCTTGACATTATAGCCGATGTTCTCAAGTATTGCTTTAATAGATTCCCTATTATCTCCTTGTATAATAATCTGCCCATTTTTGTGGGATCCACCCACTCCACATTTTTTTTTTAATAGTTTCGATAAATTAGAGAAGGTTTCAATATTCCCTTCCAGCCCTCTAACAACACTTGCTACTTTACCACCCCTGTTCCTTGATAGATGTATCCTTATTCTTTGATCTTTTATGGCAGCGATTTCGTTTTCAACATTATTTGAGGTTTTAAAATCAAGTGATTTGTCAGTTGAAAAAACAATATTGGACCGATTCATAATGGTATATTTGTTGTCAGATAATTAAAAAAATATTCACTATTTAACAACACAAACATACTAATTTTTTGTATGATATTCATAATATCAAAACAATGCATCAGCTTAATTTGACTATGAGTTCAATTTGTCAGTTTTTTTTATTCATGTTACTGATAAATGCTAACAATATTTTTCCAAGAAGTGGAGATAAGATTGATCTTACAATTTCAAATACTGGACTGAATCTGAAAAATTTTCATATCAAATGGACACCAAAAAATAAAGTGTTTGATGCTCATGACCTAAAACTTAGAGAATTTAAATTTTCATTTGCCGATATCGATGTTGATTATCAAGGGGACTCATTAACTACAAATACCGTTCTAAACATCTCTGGACCTAACATTATAATCAAAGGGTTAAATCTGAATTCAAAAATGGTCTACAAAGACTGGATTATTGATCAAAAAATAAATAGAATGAAAAAAAGGGAGTCTATTGCCAGAGCATCAATCTTGAAAATAGTAAATAGTATCGATCTTTTTAACATAGACAATAACAAGCTACCCTCAACATTAAATGATTTAATTGTAAACAAATATATAACGAGGGAATCATATCCACTCAATGATTACACGTGGTCCTATGAGCTTTTATTGCCTGAGTATGTAGTCGCAAAACCTACACAGCTCAATGTAATTCCAGATGCTGATAAGGTACGTTATGACTGGAAGACTAGAAAATTTCAAGTGAACCCAATATTAGATTCACTCAATAAAATTCCTGACGCAAATTGGAACTATATTTTTGAAATACAAGAAATATCTCAGATATTAGATTCAAAAATTTTATTAAAAAAAGATTCTAAAATATTGGGCTATGATTTCATAATGGAACGTGGTCAATTTAAAATTTTGGGCACTTCTTTTGTTGCAATTCCAAACAAAAATCTCAACTCAAGGTCAAGCCTCTCCTTACCTGAATTAGTCCTTGATGTAGAGGATTTAATATTTAACGGCTCTCTGGGTACTATACCTACAATTCACAAAATTGGAGGCAAGTTTAGATTTCGTAATTTTGAAATAAAAATTCCTGGAGATTTAAAAAATGAACCAGAAATTGAAAAGCTGTTTGAAACAATCGGTATCTGGAATAATTCAATTGTAGTCCGGCTTTTAGAAATAGAAATAGAAATGATCAATCAATTTACGGGAAATATTGCCTTTAAGTTCATGACTCCTTTTTTGAAAATTAATATCAAAGGAGACTTTACATCTAGACAGAGCGGAAAAATACCTGATATACGATTGCATAATACTGAGATAAAAATTAACCCAGTTGCGTTGGGGGTCAGGAAATGGTTAAGAAATTGGGAGAAAGAAAAAGGGCGCAGTTTTAATAGGGTGGGTTCGACTATAATACTCAAGTTAGAAGGTTCTCTGAGTGATCCTATCATTACCGGCTTCTAAGATTAGCGATATGAGTACATGTATTTATTTTATGTATCCAACTTTAATCGCTTTCTTAAACTCATTGGTCAAGATAGTAACGAAGTATACTCCGCTTACGACAAGCTCACCGGATTCATTCAGACCATTCCAGCTGATAGTTTGAGCCTTCTCTTCCACAAAACCTGAGTAGATGCTAACAATTTTTCTCCCCATAATATCTGTGACATAAATATCTACATGTCCACTGCAAGGCATATCATAAGCAATATTTGTTCTTGCATTAAAAGGATTAGGATAAATTTGAATGTTTGGAACATTTGGTGTAAGTACTTCTGTATCTACCGATACAATATTGCAATTTGAAATATCCTGGAAGCCAACGTATTCAGATATACAGCTGGGGTACGGTGAACATATTTTGTTGTTTGATATGTTGAAATATATTGAATTATCCCATTCAAGGTTCAGTTCACAAATTCCATCATTGATACTTCCTGCGATCTGATTGTTCTCAACTCTTAATTTAGTAAGCGATGCCAGATTTTCTATACCAGTAGGAAATTCACCTACAAGTAAATTATCATTCAGGTAAAGTTCTTGAAGCTCTGTTAATGTAAAAATCTCAATCGGTATGCCACCCTCAAGCATATTTCTATGAAGGTACAACTTTTTTAAACTCTGTAGTTGACCAATGGAGGTTGGAATAAATCCGCTGAGACCATTATTGTAAATATTCAAGTACTCCAAATTATTAAGGTTTCCCATTGAGGAGGGAATCTCTCCAGATATGTTGTTATAGTAAAGTTTTAACTCTTTGATATTTGGTAAATCTCCTATTTCATTTGGCAATGAACCACTTAAGTTGTTGAACGAAAGGTCTAAAAACTTTAGACTATCCAAATTTCCTATGGTGTTAGGTATTTCACCCGATAAATTATTGTGGGATAGATCAAGCCTTATAATATTGGTAAACTCCCCTATTTCATGTGGAATAGAGCCTGATAGAGACATATTTGGCATTACAAGTTCCGTTACATCTTTGGAATAATATACCTGCCCCCACAACTCTACCATTCCATCACAATCAGAGTAGTCCTGATAACCGGTAAAATTTGCTATACAATTGGGGTATGGTTGGCAAATTTTGTTACTATCAATATTAAATTCATATGGGTTAGAAAAGTTTAAATCAAAGCTGCATATTTCATCCATAATTTCACCAGTTATCGAATTATCATTGACAAGAAATATTTCTAAATTCACCAACTGATATAAGCTTACAGGAATATCTCCTGAAAGCTGATTTCCACTAAGTGATAGCTCTGATAAAAAGGTTAAGGTTCCAATCTCTTCAGGAATATGCCCAGAAATACTATTTTCACCTAGCGAAAGCTTAGTTAAACTTATCATATTACCAATGGACGAAGGAATTACACCAGAAATATGGTTCCTAGATAAATTCAAGATCATGAGATTTGGAAGATAGCCTATTGACTCCGGTATATCACCTGTCAAACTATTATTACTTAGATCCAGACCCAGCAAGTTTTCTATACTGGATATCTCGCTAGGAATTGGTCCAGTAAGATTATTATCGGATAGATCGATGTACATGAGGTTTGTAAGTTCGAATATTTCAAGTGGGATGTAGCCCGAAATATTTTGTCCAGATAAAATTAGCTCAAAGGTTGATTCCTTCGGATAGCATTGAGACCATATTTCTACCTCATTATCATTGCACTGGCCAAAAATAAATTGAATTATTAAGTAAAATAAGATTTGTAATTTTATCAGTTTCAGTATCATTTTAGTCAAGTTTTAATTCATCAGCAATCGGATATACTCGAGAGTGCTTTTTTTCATTTTGCTCATGTTCTTTTATTAAAAACCCAAACAAAATTACACCTATTGCGTATAGAGCGGCAGTTACGAGAAAAATTTCATAATATTGAAAATTTAGCACTCTTAACCATTCAAATATTTTTGCACTTATAAACCAGGATGCACTCCATAAACTTGAACTTATAGCACTAATTAATTCCTGATTTTTCTTACCAACGTAGCTCATCATTAATTCGTTTGAAGATGGGTGCGCCATATGCATCATAGGCTGTCGTAATATAAACGCAACAACAGCTATAATGAGCGCATAAGAGTGATATGCATATATCTCAGTCAAAGACATAACTATTAGGCATACAATTGCTACAGACTGTACAACAACAATTGTCATCCAGTATCCATACTTTTTTCTTAATGTTGGAACCATTAAAGAAAATACGAATACTAGAAATGCTGTGAAACTCCCGAGCATACTAAACGAACTAGATGTGAAGCCAAAAACAGAGTTGAAGAAAAGATTAACGAAAGGTATTGTGAGTCCTGCACCAATAGAGATCAATATTAAAGGTGAAATAGCTTTAAATATCAAAGCCCAATCGTATGAATTTCTAAGTTCATACATACCTTCATTTTCTTCATATTTATTAACATTGATTTCATCAATATTTTTTGTGAATATGTATGAAAAAAAACCAATGGAGGTAATCAGCCACAAAATTTCGTACTCATTAAATCTAATTTCATGACCAAAAACTTTAACGTGATCCAACCAGTCTAATCCACTTATCATTAAACCAGAAAATATAGTTGATAATGACCATGTTGATGCTATAAGGGACAATGCCTCTGTGCTATTATTTGCATCTGTATGCCTAATAATAAATGGTAAAGAACATACTCTGACCAATGTCATGCCTATTCCCCATGAAAAAAATGATAATTGAATCAAAGGTGTAATAGAATGATGAATGGCTTCAATTACTAAAATACTTGTAAAGGGTACAATAAATGTAGCTAATTGAAAAAATGGTCTTAGGTTTTTGCCTCTAATATAAATTCCAAGTGGAATTGCAAAAGTCAGTGCACCAATAAATCTTAAGGAGTTGAAAGAAGCAATATCTGGGTCAGAATATCCTTGTTTTCTAAGGTAAATATTTAAAATTAATATAAATGCAACGTGAATCAAGCTTAGAATAAATTCGAGGAAGAATAGTAAGTGGATATTTTTAGGCAGATTTTTATAACTGCGGAGGATTTTTACCAACAAAACAGGTTTTACTATAATCCTAAATGGCGACGAGCAACAACTTTTTAATAAACCCAATCAGAAAAAAGGCCACTATAGGAGAAAAATCAAATCCTCCGCCCTGAATGGGAAGATTTTCTCTTATGGGTCGAAGAACCTGCTCTGAAATACCATATACAAGCATAACATATTTATTACCAGATTGATCCGGTAACCAGCTCAAAATAACTCTGGCTAGCACTAATATTTGCAGCAGGTCTGCAGCACTGTTTATTACAAAATATAACATAGGGGCGAAATGCCTAGCTTTGTGGAATCAAAACCATTTGAAATAATTCCAAAAAAGAATTTGGAGTATGAACATTTATTTGGCAAGAGCGCCCATTGGATCCCAAGGATCTAGGTGTATTGCTTCTTCGTTTAAATAAAGTTCATAAAGATCATTAGAAACGTGATTTTTGTGAACAACAACTTCGTAATTATACTCGTCAAACCATTTATCAGTCATGATATTATATCCTTTATCTCCACCCTTCGTTCCCCAACTATTCTCTACGCGCCACTTTACTGGTTTTTGATTTTTATCGAGGTCAACACCGGTAAATAGCATTGCATGTGTCATTTGGCTATCACCATATTCTAATCTGGTGGCTTTGTCCATACCAAATTCAATATTATAAAATTCCCTGTAGTTAAAGAGGTCGATATCCATGACACCCAAATTACGATGGAAATGCTTACCTACATCACAACCGAACCAAACTGGTTCATCGTTTTGCAGAGATTTGATCGTTGCTCTTTTCATGGTATCACTATCAACATTGAGGTATCTAATAGGATTACCCTCAATAACATTCCCCAGGTAATCAACTGTATAAACTTTTTCATATGATTTGTCCGACATAGGGCAATTTATGAGGCAAATAAAATCTTTTAGATTTAAGTTAACATGAGTACTGAAAAATGATTTTGGGGTCATACCCTCAAAACGCAAAAACTTTTTTTTCTTGTTCCTTACCTGCCAATCAAATGATTTGGGTGGTGTGCCAAGGTGAATAGTTAACATTTTATATATATCTAGAAGCATTTCATTTTTAAGCGCTTGAACGTCATTCTCTACCATTCCTTTTGATAAAGCTGTTCTAAGTATCATGGCATTTTCTCGCAGTCTTCTTGTAATTAGCTTGTTCATAACCCTAGAATTACTGGATGAAAAAGATTCAGGCATTTCGGATTGTGGGACTACACCATATTTGTCCACTAAATTAATCCACATGTCCCACTGCCCTCCATCTTGGATGGGATCTGATAGTAAGTGCATTACCAACCTACTATTCCAATCCATTTCGTGTGTTGAAATAATAGATTCCAAAAAATAATTAGATTTTTCAAGTTTATCCCAAAACATAAAATAGCTTTGAGAAAATTGAAAATCTTTTAGATCATATTTTTTTCCTAGATGAACACGAAATAAGTTTAGTCCAGCAAAGCCCCAGCACCTGCCACTAGATTTTTGATTTGTTGAGGGCATCTCTCCGCTTATCACATCGGAAAACGTATGGTCAATTTTTCTAAAATGATCCCAGTCCATGGAAATTTCAGTTAGGTCATTCCGAAAAGAAGCATTTCGGGCAGATTTCACATGTGAATCACCGTTTATTTTTTTATCAAAACTTTTGATTGTGTCTAAATGAATATAGTTGCTCATAATTATCCTGCTGTGCCTCGATTAAATGGAAATTTTTAGTTAAATATTTGCCTTGTATATTAGTTTGAAGCAACAACTTAAAAAAGTGAGAACTCTTCAAAGTAGTCTGAGAGAATAAGTAATTTGATAAACTAATTGGGATTTTGAATGACAACCGCATTATCAATTCTTAATTCAAACATGAGGTCGTCATAACTTACGCAACGTCCTTTAATAGCAACGTTTTCACCTATTTCAACAAGAAAACCGAGCCCTTCTGGAGGCGAGCAAATGAGATGAGTATTTAGGATCATAAATGGCAGATCAAAACCCGTTACAATACCGTTTATGTGTATAAATTTATCTAACAGATTATTGACAGGATTATCTTTGAATATTTGGTACAGTGAATCAGCATCGAGTGTTATTTCGGGGTCCATATTGACATAATTCGGTTGCTCTCCTAATCTATTGTATATAAATACAGATGAAATAAGAATTAAAAAAGTAACTATGAGCAAAATTTTAAGATTCATTTTAACTCCTCATAAGTAAGTAACTAAATTTAGTACACTAATTTAATGCTCAATATAACATTAATTAAAAATCACGCTGACATATAATATTATCAAATAGCATAACATTTTCATGAAAAAAATATATACATTTCTAATACTGCTACTTGGATTATTGAAGGCTGACGGTATTTATTTTACTCGATCGGGAGAAGTATCTTTTTTCTCGAGCACTCCTATTGAAGACATAAAAGCTGTGAACAATCAGGTCACATGCGTTCTAGATGTCGAGTCCGGTAAGACTTCGTTTCGTATTCCAATTCGAGGTTTTGTATTTCCTAATGCCCTCATGCAGGAGCATTTTAATGAGAACTACATGGAGTCCGAAATATACCCGAACGCTAGTTTTAACGGTAGTATCGAGGATTGGAGTCAAAATAAAATATCTGAAAGAGCTAGGGGCGTAGTAATTTCTGGTGAAATGACAATTCACGGTGTTACAAAAACAATTAGGGAATCTGGTAACATATATACCAATAATGGTAAAATATTCGGCGATGCAACATTTATCATAAAGCTTTCTGAGTACGACGTTAAAATACCAAAACTATTGCGGGAGAATATTGCTGAAAAAGTGGAAGTAAATATTCAACTGGAGCTAAACAAAAAATGATCAAAACTCTGATTGTAATCATTTTTAGCATAGCTACTGTTCTGCCTCAAGACAATTTACTTACATTACTCGATGAAAAAGATTTGGATGAAAGTTACCCAGTTCAAGGTACTTTTAAGGCAACTAGAATAGTTAACGCACAATCCATTGAACTTCCACGAAAAGGGACCATGGAGTTTATCATGTTCCACAGATTTGGATCAATGACAAATGGCTTTTATGACCTTTATGGCCTTGATAATGCTGCAATCAGATTTGATTTTAACTTTGGATTAAATGATTATTTTAGTTTTGGCTTTGGTAGAAGTAGCCTAAAAAAGACCTATGATCTTTACACAAAAATTAAATTTTTGTCACAAAGAACTGGTTCACCTACTCCACCCTTCTCTTCTGCTTTGTTTTTCAAAACAGAAATAATGACCTCAGAAAAGAATGAAATTTTTTCTAATCGCTTGGTTTATGATTTACAATTATTAATAGCACGCAAGATTAATTCAAAAATTTCTCTGCAATTGATTCCCACAGTGATCCATAAAAATTTGATCCAAACAAACGAAACTAACAATACTCTATTTTCATTCGGAATTGGAGGCAGAATTAAGATAACTAATCGATTTTCAATCAATGGAGATACATTTTACCCAATGGGAAAAAGAAATAAAGAAAATTTTAGACAATCTTGGGGAGTCGGGTGCGATATTGAAACAGGCGGACATGTATTCCAGCTAATGCTCACAAACGTTCAAGGCTCTAACGAAAGTGCCTACATTGAGGGTGCCAACGGGACCTTGAAAAATATGAATATTTATTTTGGCTTTAACATCACAAGATCATTTACCCTTTAAAACCAACTCATTTGTTGAAAAAAACACAAATATTGCCTCATTTGATAAGCAGCATCCTTTTTGTTTCTCGATAATTTTCAGTTTTTAGTGTATAAAAGTACTGCCCTGCTGAAACTTTGAAATTTTGTTGGTTTTTCCCATTCCATATAACTATTTTTCTTCCTGAGGGCTGAAAACCATTAACCAGTCTCACAACAACATTACCAAAAATATCATGTATTGTTAGTGATACGTGTGTTTGCTCTGATATATCATAGACAATTTTGGTGGATGGGTTAAAAGGATTAGGGTAATTAGAATAGAGCATATACTGTGATGTATTTAGATCAATATCATTTGATAATTGGCTCGCAGGAACTGTTAGCTGAGTAATATAGACATCATCACCAGAGTCCGATGATGGATAGCCTGCTGCCAACCCTGAGGCACTGAACCGTATATCTCCTTGATTAGACTCCGGTGCTATCCAATCAAACACCCAACTACCGCTTGCTGACGGTGTGCTCTGCTGAATGTAGTCTCCGTTCAATTCAATTTGACTAGAATTGACGTTTAATGCCATCGCTCCAGCTACCTGATTACCAACCATTGCTATGGCCTGAAAACCATAACCTCCAGAATTTGTTCCACTCATATTTACACCGATTGTGTATATCTCTCCAGGAATATATGAATCCGGAAGGCCCGTGAAGGAAATTGAGCCATCGCCTGTGCCAACATTACCACTGTGACAAATTGTACAATTTCTGAAATTTGGAGCATTATTTGCGTAGCCCTGGGGAGGTCCCCAAGGGTACGCATCAATGATTGATAAAAGAATTATAAAGGGTAAAATATGCATCTGCTGATAATGTGGAGCTGAGCGGGATCGAACCGCTGACCTCTTGAATGCCATTCAAGCGCTCTCCCAACTGAGCTACAGCCCCAATAAATTATCCTGAGTTTCTACCTTTTACGGCCCGTCAGGTTCGCCAGATTCATGCAACTTACGAGAAGCAAGATTTAGTGGAGCTTTAACTAATTTATCAACAGAAATCATTGCAAACATTGACCCTGTTGTGGGATGTATTGCAACAAGATCATGATACTCATATTCGTCCGCAATATCCACTAGTTTGAGCTCAGCATTATTTACATGAGTAAAACCAAATTGGCCTTTATAATTAATTTTATACCATTCATCTTCATCCTGAACATGCTCAAATAGATCATCTGCACTTGCTATGCCAACTATTGACCCGTTGGGTCTACTACGAATATGGGCTTTCGAAACTTTAATTAAGACATCATATTTAGGCTTTAACTGTTTAATTCCTTTAATCTTTACAGATTCAAAGTTTGACTTGAATGTCCTTGCCTCTTCACGGGGCACTGATATTTGGTATTGCGTGTTGTGCAATATAACGGGAAATGTCTCTTTTTCTGCATTGTACCTACCTATATCAGTAGGCGTAAATTCTATGGGAGAGGACGACTCGGCCATTAGGCTTTCAATAACAGTTTTGGTCTTAAGTTCTTTTTCAGCTGCTACTTGTTTTCTCTGAGCATTTTTAATCTCCATTTTTTGGGATGTCATTTGGACAATCTCTTTCATCAGGCTGACTTGGTCTGAAACTCGCGCTTGGTATTCACTGGCGGTCTCAAACTCATCGTGAGGAAAGAACATGGGGGGGTTAGCTTCAGCAGCTAGTTCATATACGGTTTTGACTCTAATATAATTTGAGTATGAATTTTTCTTTTTTGAGTTTGTATTCGACTTTGAAGCAACCTGATTTTCCACACCGTCTTTTAAGGCTAATGTTTTAGATATATTCCGTTGATCCTTCGATGGATTATTCCCTTCCCTTTTCTTGGGTCGATTGGAAACAGTATTTTTTTCCTGGCTGGTTGCCCTAATTTGCGAGACTCTTTTCTGCTTCTGGCTATTATTTACATCGGCAATAATTTTTTTATCAGCCTTTTTTTTAGCTGCATGTGCAGGCACCTGTGGCTTTACTGCCCCACAGCTACTGAAAAGAATAATAATAAAAGCAGATGTAACTAATTTATAGTATATTTTCATATTGTTCGTTTTTT
>MDSZ01111198.1_pt1 | contig 26351 bp, 25 predicted proteins | sample 811201 | NCBI WGS metagenome assembly MDSZ01 (sample SAMN05326647, study PRJNA326480) | marine metagenome | isolation source: seawater | place: Indian Ocean: North | collected 2010 | reverse complement strand
CTTCTTGTGGTTCAGTTACGACTTCTTTTCTAAAATCTCTTCTTGGACTATCAGGTGTTCTAGTTGCGCTTCTAGATGATGAAATATCTCGTTGTCTAAAATAAAAATATGCACCTGTAGAAATAACTAATATTGAGCCAAATATATACAAAGCTAATCTTAAATAATTTATTCCCGAATCTTTTGTGCTATCTATTTCTTTGCTTTCTTCCTGTGCTTCCGCCGCTGCTTTAGCTTCTGCTTCTGCCTTAGCCTGTGCTTCCGCCGCTGCTTTAGCTTCTGCTTCTGCCTTAGCCTGTGCATCCGCCGCTGCTTTAGCTTCTGCTTCCGCCTGAGCTTGTGCTTGTGCCTCTGCCGCTGCTTTAGCTTCTGCTTCTGCCTTAGCCTGTGCATCTGCCGCTGCTTGAGCTTCTGCCTTAGCCTGTGACTCAGGTTTAATCTTTTCCTCAGTTGGTTTCGTTTCTGAAGGTTTCTTTACTATAATCTCTGTTTTTTTATTTCCCTCATTATTTTGAGGTCCAGTATTGAAAACTCCAGTCGCTAAAATAACTGAGACTATAGCAACAAGTAAAAAGTTCATAATTCAATATCTTATCACAAAGTTACTCGTAATTGACTCTAAATTTCCTAAAAATTATGTTAATTATATTATTATGGAAATACTTATTTATATAATAGTAATAGGCTTTTTAATATATTTTATCTTTAGGCCAACCACAAAGAAAGAACTAAAAAAGTATGAAGATAAAGATAATTGGTCAAATATGGGTTTTTGATATAATTAATATTTGAAATTTAAAGGAAATAAATATAAGCTTTATGGACCATATCTCATGGTAAAAAAGAGGCCGATTTCGCATCGGTTAAAAGCGAGTTTTGGAAAAACAAACAGGAGCAGTGTATGAAATCAAGGTTACACAGAGTTCTTAGTGAGTTTAGCCGAGGCTCTAAGATCGCTAAGCTAAATCAACTAATGTTCCGAAATATTAGGTCGATAGATGCTAATGCCAACGGCACAAGCGGTATACTAATAAAAAAAGGGAAAAACTCTGGAAAAATTTTAGGCCACTTAAAAAAAAACTCAAAAGATATATAAATATTTGGGGTGTTCATAAAATTGAATATCCCAATTATAATAAATAATGAGCAACTTTAGTTTACTGATTAAGAATATAAAAAATTATGGAGTTGTGAACATATTTTTAATAGTTTTTTTTGAAGCTATTTATTTATTAAGAAATAATTACAGAAAACAAATGTTTTACGACGAAAGTAAGACAGATACTTACAATAAGATTAGATCATTAGATTTTTCAGAACATAAAAATTTAAATTATAATGGACCATATTCACCAACACCTATTTTTTTTCTAATAAAGATAAAGAATATATTAAAAAGATATATTAAAAATAATAATGAATATTTTTTTATTGATTTTGGATGCGGAGCTGGACGAAGTATTTATTTTTTTGGGGAAATGTTTAAAAAAAAACTTGGTATAGATATAAATGGCAATTATAAAAAATTTTTTAAGAATAACGAATTTTTAGAAATGGATCTTAGAAATATTGATAAATTTAAAAATAAAATGAGTAGCATTGATTCAGAATATTATATACTGTATTTTTACGAACCATTTGATTTTATCTTAGTAAAAGAATATATAAATATGTTTTTAAGCAAAAAGATAATTATTGTTGCAATTAATGTTAAAAAAATAAAAGATAATAATATAAACACTATTTACGAGAAAGAATTTTTTAATTTGAATAGAAATATAAGAATTTATTCAAACCATGTATGACAAAAAAAACTATTATAAAATATACTGATTACCTAAATAACTATTTAAACAATCTAATAGAAGATACAAATATAGAAGAAAAACTAACTAAAATTAAAAATACTCTTTTAACTACAAAAAAAGAAAATTCAAAGGTCTTAATATTTGGTAATGGTGGCAGTGCCGCTATCGCAAGTCATTTTAGTGTTGATCTTACAAAAAATACGAAAATTAAATGTCAAAATTTTAATGAAGCAGATTTGCTTACATGTTTTTCAAATGATTATGGTTATGAAAACTGGGTTGCCAAAGCAATTGAATTTTACGCTGAAAGAAAAGATGTTATTATTTTTATTTCTTCAAGTGGAAAATCTCAAAATATGCTGAGAGGAGTAAAAATGGCAAAAAATAAAAAGATATCAAAAATTATAACATTAACGGGGGGGATAAAAAATAATCCGTTATCAAAATTAGGTGTAATAAATTTAAAAGTTAATAGTAAAATTTACAATCATATTGAAAATATTCATCAATTTTGGCTATTAAGTGTTTGTGATAGTATTAAATTAAATAAGCTTAAGTAAGAAAACTATCAATTTTTTTAATTTGACTGTAAAAATTTTTTTTAGGATATTCAAAATATAATTTACTTTTTTTTGCTGCTATTGAATCAGATTTTCTATCTCCTATCATAAAACTTCTTTTCAGATCAATTCTCCATCTTTTCTTAATATCTTCAATCATTTTATTACCTGGCTTCCTTAAATTAGTCTTTTTTCTATATTTTTTTATTTTTGCTTTTGGATGATAGGGGCAATGACTTATTTTATTAAATTTAACTCCTTTTTTTTTAAAAAAAATAATTATCTTTTTTGTCAATTTTTTATAATTTTGTTCAGTAAAAAAACCCCTAGCTATTCCCGATTGATTAGTAACAATAAAAATAAGATATTTTTTTTTCGATAAAAATCTTAATCCTTTGATTACGCCTTGTTTTACTTTAAAGTTTTTGAAATCTTTAATATAACCCAAATCATGATTTATAACTCCATCTCGATCCAAAAAGGCTGCGGGTTTTCTCATTTATTAAAATATATTTTGTTTTTTTTAATTTATACTTTAATAATTAATATTTATTAAAAATGAAATCAATTTATTATTCACACATAGTTGGCTTAATAGTTCTATTTCTATATTATTTATTTTCCTATTCAATTTTTGGAAAAATAATTATTGCCCCACACGATAATTTAGATCACGGTGTAGTTGTAGATAGTGTAATTTCAAGAATATTTAATGGTGACTTTGATGCGATCTCAATTTTTTTGGGAGGTAGTTTAAAATGGTATTTTCTTGAAGAAATTTTATTTCCAATAAACATTTTACATTTAATGTTTGAAATAAAAACTTTTTATTTTGTAGAGGACATTTTAAAAAAAATTATTTCATATTTTTGCTTCTACATTTTAGCTCGAGAAATAACTAACAATTATTTTTATTCCTCAATGTCATCAGTTTTGTACACCTCAGTTACTCAAATGTTTATTGCAACCTCAGGTTTAGGTTTAGCTATTATGCCTTTTCTGCTTTATATTATGATTTCAATAAAACCTTTAAAATCAAAACATTATTTTTTAGTTTTTTTTTTAGGTCTTAATGTTTCTTTAGTGCACGACTATTTGGCATTAATTTTGATTTTACCCTTAGCTAAAATTATAAACGAGAGCTTAAATTATAAAAAAAGTTTACAAATAATATTAGCATTATCTATTGGAATTGTATTATCAAATTTTCCTTTATTTCTTGTGAGTGCCTTAGAAGAAATACATAGGTCAGATTTTGTTAGACCCGGAATTGTTGATAATTTTATAATTTCACTAAAAAGTCTTTTCAATATATTTCCTAGAGATTTGAACTTATTATTTTTTCTTCCTTATAAAGCTTTAATAATTTTAATATTTTTATTTTTTTTTATCACGAAAAATAACACTTTTAAAAAACTCGTAATTTTTTTGATATCATTGTTTTTTTTTAAAATAATATTAGGTTCTAACATCGTTTATTACTTTACTGATTTTCTAATTTTTTTAAAAGGATTTAATTTTACTAGAGTAGATAAAATATTTCCATTGATAGTGTCTTTACTTTTATTACTATTATTTAAAGAAATAAATAAGAAAAATTTATCAGTTATTCTTACTTTAATAGTATTAATAAGTTCGATATTTATTCAAATAAAGACACCTAAGATTGAACTAATTAAAAACAATCTTAGAGAAAATATGAACGAGGAAAAATTTGAAGAGTTAAAATATTATATCAAAGACGGGAAAATAATTAATTTCATAAAGGAAATTGCCAACAAAAATAATTACGAGGATAAATTTAATTTTTCTCTAAACAGTTCAAATTCGTTTAACGAATATTATAGATTTAATGATTTTAATGACTTAAAGAAAATTATTAATTATGAAGAAAGAATTATTTCTATAGGTATAAGTCCGATGGTAGCAGCTATGAATGGCATTAAAGTAATAGATGGTTATCATACATTATATCCTAAAAGCTATAAAAAAAAATTTCGAGAGATAATAGAGAATGAGCTTGAGAAGAGTGATGAGCACAAAAATTATTACGACCAGTGGGGAAATAGATTAAGCATATTTTTTACTAATAAAAATGACATTGATATAAATTTTTTGGCTGCAAAGTCTATTGGCGCAAAATTTGTGCTTTCTACTTTCAAAATTAAAAAAAAAGAACTAATATCTAGATGTGAACCTTGCTATGACTCAAAAAACTTTTACTTGTATGAAATTCAAGAATGAAAAATATTAAAAAAAATAAAATTTTAAGCGAAAAGGGATTGAGAGAACTAAGAAAATATTTTTTTAAAAAAAAAATAGTTTTGTGTCATGGTGTTTTTGATATCCTTCATATCGGACACATAAATTATTTTAAAGAAGCAAAAAAATTAGGAGACTTGTTAGTTGTTTCTGTAACTGATGATGGATATGTAAACAAAGGTCCTGGAAGACCAGCGTTTCCAGTACAAAGTAGATTAAAATTTTTATCAGAAATACAAACAATAGATTTTGTTTATGTTAGCAAATCACCTACTGCAAAAAACTTAATATTAAACTTAAAACCTCATTATTATTGCAAAGGAGGCGATTATCCAATTAAAAACACAATTTTAGATGATAATTTAAAAAGTGAAATTAATGCAGTAAAAAAAATTAAAGGTAAATATAAACAAATTAACCAAGCGATGTTTAGTTCAAGTAAAATTATAAATGATTATAATCTTCAAAACTTAAATAATGATGCAAAAAAATATATTACCGAAATTAGAAAAAAAAATAGCTTAAGCTCGATATTTAATGAAATTAGTAAAATTCAAAATAAAAAGGTATTGGTGCTTGGTGAAACTATAATTGATAAATATATTTCAACTGAAACGATTGGAAAATCGGGCAAAGAACCAATTTTAGTTATAAAACCAGTTAAAGAAACAAATTTTTTAGGTGGAGCAGCTTATGTTGCAAATTTATGCTCATCTTTTTGTAAGACAACAAAATTAATTAGTTTTATAGGAACTAGAAATAATGAAAAAAACTTTATTTCAAAAAAGATTAACAAAAAAGTAACGACTAAATTTTTAAAAAAAAATAATTCACCAACAATTAATAAGATGAGATACATCGATGATTATAGAAAAACAAAAATATTAGGTGTGTATGACTTGAACGATGACCCTATAAATCTTAAAGAAGAAAGAAATTTTTATAATGAAATTAGAAAAAGTATAAAAAAATTCGATATTGTTATAGTTCTAGATTATGGTCATGGGATATTTACAAAAAAAATTAGAAAACTTTTAATAGAGAACGGAAAAAAAATTTATTTAAACACACAAATAAATTCATTTAATAGAGGTTACCACACCTTATTTAATTATAATAAAATTAAAACTTTAATTATTAATGAAAGCGAACTTAAATATGAACTTAAAGACAAAAATTCTAATATACAAAATCTTATTAAATCCTTACGAAAAAAAATTAAAGTTGATAACATTATTATTACCAGGGGAAAAAATGGTTCAGTAATTGTAAATAAAAAAAATAAAAATATTATTCAATGTCCAGCGTTTAACCTAAATAATAAAGACACCGTTGGAGCTGGAGATACTTTTTTTACAATGAGTGCCATCGCTTTATCTGTTAATATTGAACCAAAAATAAGTTTATTATTGTCTTCTATTGCAGCAGACTTCTCAATAGATCAAATAGGAAAAGAAAGTATTTTTGATTTAAACAAATTAAAAAAATATTTAAGTCATGTTTTAAAATAATTTAATTTTTATGAAAATTATAATTACTGGTGGAGCTGGATATATTGGCACAAAGTTAACATCCTCATTACTATCTGATGGACATAAAGTTACTGTTATCGATAATTGTTGGTTTGGAAACTTTTTAAAAAAAAATAAAAAATTTAAACTTATTAAAAAAGATATAAGAAAATTTAATGAAATTAATATTCCAAGTGCCGATGTTTTAATACATTTAGCTAACATTGCTAATGACCCATCGGTAGAATTAAATCCAAATCTTTCTTGGGAAGTTAATGTTTTAGCATCTAAACAAATAGCAGAACATGCGATAAAGAAAAAAATAAAAAAAATAATATTTTTTAGTTCAGGAAGTGTCTATGGTGTTAAAAAAGAAAAGAATGTCACCGAAGAACTAAGTCTTAAACCTATATCAATTTATAATAAAACAAAAATGATAGCAGAGCGAGTATTTTTGAGCTACGGGGACAAAATTGATATAATTTGTTTAAGACCTGCAACAGTTTGTGGTCTTTCAAAAAGGCTAAGATTAGATTTAACAGTTAATAAATTAACATTTGACGGTTTTTTTAAGAAAAAAATATTTGTAGATGGTGGAAAACAAATAAGACCAAATGTAAATATTAACGATCTAGTACGCGTTGTTAAACATTTTTTACTTAGAAAAAAATTCAATCATTCTATTTATAATGTAGGATTTGAAAATCTAAGTATAAAAAAAATAGCCCAAAAAATTGCTAAAAAAACAAAAGCTAAAATTATAATAAAAAGAAAAAAAGACATACGCTCTTACAGACAAGATTCAAGAAGGCTAATTAAGACAGGGTTTAATCCAAAATTTGATATTGATCTAGCAATAGATGGACTAATAGAACATTTTTCAACAAAAAAAGTTCATAATTTTGGAGTAAAGAACTTTAACTTAAAGCAAATGAAAAAAATTAATGTCAAATAAAAATAACAGAGAAATTAATTTATTAAAAAATTATCCAAAATCAAAAAGGAATGTTTCAGAGCGTGGACAATCTAAAACGAAAGAACAACAAGAGCTAGCAAGAAAGTTTGGGAAGGATTTTTTTGATGGAGATCGATCTAACGGGTACGGCGGGTATCATTATAATGAAAGATTCTGGAAAAACGTCATACCAGATTTTGTAAAACACTATAAACTTAAGGATGGAGATAAGATTTTAGATGTGGGTTGCGGTAAAGGTTTTATGTTATTTGATTTTTACAAATTTAATCCGAATTTTATTTTAGAGGGAATTGATATTTCAGAATATGCAATTAATAACGCAAAGCCTGAAATTAAAAATTTTGTTAAAACTGGAAATGCAAAAGAATTACATTATGATGATAATTTTTTTGATTTAGTTATATCTATTACTACAGTTCACAATTTAGATATAGATGAATGTAAATTAGCATTAAAAGAAATAGAAAGGGTATCAAAAAAAAATAAGTTTATTACAGTCGATGCCTATTCAAACTCAGAGGAGAAAAAAATGATGTATGAATGGAATTTGACTGCAAAAACAATTTTACATACTGATGAGTGGAAAAAGGTATTTAAAGACATAGATTATACTGGAGATTATTATTGGTTTAAACCATGAAAAAAAATAACTTTTATAAAGAAATTTACAGATTGCAAAGAGCTATAAGATTAACAGAAAATAAAATAGCAAAAAATTATAAAAAATATAAAATGAGATGCCCTACTCATTTATCTATTGGTCAAGAAGCGGTGGCAGCTGCAAGTGGATTGGCGCTAAAAAAAAATGATATTTCGATAAGTTATCATAGGTCTCATGCTCACTACATAGCTAAAGGTGGAAATATAAAAAAGTTGTTTGCTGAACTTTTTGGTTTTAAAGAAGGTTGTAGCAAAGGAGTTGGGGGATCAATGCATTTAATTGATATTAAAAAGAATTTTTATGGCAGTACAGCAATAGTCTCTAACTCTATTCCAGTGGGAGTTGGCATAGCATATTCTTTAAAGTTAAATAAACAGAAGAATATAGTTTGCATATACATTGGTGACGCTTCTTTAGAAGAGGGAGTATTTTACGAGTCTTTGAATTTTGCGATAATTAAAAAATTACCTATAATATTTATTTGTGAAAATAATTTTTATTCCGTTTATACGCATTTAAAAGATAGACAACCAAAAGACAGAGAGTTTTATAAACTTGCCAATTCGTTAGGTGCTAAAGGATATAAATTGAGACAAGATAATCCTTTTAAACTTTTTAAAGAATTAAAAAAAATAACTGAAAAAGTTAGAAAAAATCCTTTTCCTCATTTTATTGAAATTAAAACTTATAGGTATCTTGAGCACTGTGGTCCAAATGATGACACCAAATTAGGATATAGAACAAATGCAGAGCTTAACAAATGGAAGAAAAACGATACAATAAACTTTTCTGCTAATTACCTTATTAAAAATAAGATAATGACAAAGGAAAAAATATTTAAATTAGATAAAAAAGTTAAAAAACAAATAGACTCTGATTTTGACTCAATGAGAAAACTTAAATCTCCAAAATTTAAAGATATAATGAAACTAACCTATAGGTAAAAATGGCAATCACTTTTGCACAAGCAATTAATAAAGCGCTACATGAGGAAATGAAAAGAAACAAAAATCTAGTGTGTTTTGGACTAGGTATTAATGATCCTTTGAGATTTTTCGGAACAACTAAAAATTTAAAAGAAAAATTTGGAGAGGATAGAGTTTTTGAAACTCCTACTTCTGAAAATGCAATGACTGGTGTTGGGGTAGGTATGTCTATACATAAAAATCCTTGTGTCATGATGCATCAAAGACTTGATTTTTTTTTATTAGCTATGGATCAATTAGTTAATAGTGCAGCTAAGTGGCATTATATGTTTGGGGGTCAAAAGTCTGTACCAATTACGATAAGATTAATTGTTGGCAAGGGTTGGGGTCAAGGTCCAACACATTCTCAAAGTTTACAAAGTTGGTTTGCCCATATACCCGGGCTAAAAGTGGTAATGCCATCACTGCCAAATGATGCTTATAATCTTTTAAAATCATCAATAAGAGATCCCAATCCGGTAATATTTATTGAGCATAGGTGGTTACATGAAATAGAAGAGAAGAAAATATTAATAAAAAATTTAAAAAAAAATATTAGTGCTAAGTTATTAAACAAAGGTAAAGATCTAACAATCCTTTCTTATTCTTTATCTACTATAGAAATCTTATCAATGAAAAAGATCTTATTTGATAATAATGTTTCCTACGATCATGTTGATATATCAACTTTAAAACCACTAGATTTAAGCCTTTTGAAAAATTCATTAAAAAAAACAAAAAAATTATTAATTGTAGATACTATTTCGCATCCAATTTGCTCAATAGGATCAGAAATATTATCGCAAATCTTTTTAGATAAAGAAATTAAGCTTAAAAAAAATCCTATTCTAATATCTTTACCCGATATCCCAACTCCAACAAGTTTTTTTTATACAAAAGATTTTTATGTCGGCAAAAAGGAAATATTTAACTCTGTTGAAAAATTATTAGGAAGAAAATTAAGATATCATTTAAATTTAAATGAAATACATGATGTTCCAAACAAAAATTTTAAGGGTCCATTTTAGTTAAATGAAAAAAAAAATTTTGGTATTAGGCAGTTCAAGTTTTTCTGGAGCTTCTTTTATAAAATACTTGCTAGAAAAAAATAATTTTAAAATATTTGGAACTTATAGAAAAAATAAAAAAAAACCCCTACTTCCTTATAAGTTTTCAAAAAATTATAAAACTCTAAAAAATTTTAGGATTGATTTTTCAAAAAATAATAGATTATTAGAAAAATTAATCTTAAAAATAAAACCAGAATACATTATTGACTTTGCATCAATATGTATGGTCAATGAAAGTTGGGCGAATTCTGATTATTATTACAAAGTTAATGTTTCATCAAAAATAAGATTAATTAAAAGTATAGGTAAATATAATTTTTTAAAAAAATATATCTACATATCCACCCCCGAAATATTCGGGTCTTCTAAGAAATTTATCAGCGAAAATTATTCTGCTTATAATCCAAGTACGCCTTATGCGCATTCAAAACTTTTAGCTGAAATAATATTAAAAAATTTTCAAAAAAAAAATTTGGTTCCTTTAATAATAGCACGTTTCTCAAATTTTTATGGCCCAGGCCAACCACTATATCGACTAATTCCAAAAATAATTTCGTGCATAGACAATAACAAAAAATTTCCAATACAAGGAAATGGTAAAGCTAAGAGAAACTTTATTTATTCAAATGATTTTTGTGAAGGTATATATAGAATTATTATAAAGGGAAAAGTTGGAAAAATTTATCATTTTTCTGGTAGTGAATTCAAAAGCATCTTAGAAATAATCAATGCGGTGTGCGACTTAAAATCTCATAAAATGAATAAGCTCATAGTTAGAAAGAGAGCTAGAATTAGTGAAGATTTAGTCTATAAACTAAGTTCAAAAAAAACTGAAAAAGAATTAAAGTGGAAACCAAAGTTTAATCTAAAAAAAGGCTTGAAAGAAATGATAATCTACCATAATAGACATTTTAAAAAAATTGCAAATAATGAACTTATATATTTAGATAAAAACTTGAAGAAATAATTTATGAAAAACTTTTTACCGCAAGATTATAAAAAAAATCAAAAATTGAAAATAAACCATAGTTATTTAGTTGAGCAATTTGCCGATTACTCAAATATTTTTAAAGAAGTTGAGAAAGTTGTAAAAAAAGGAGATTACACTTTGGGTGGGGAAGTTGATAAGTGTGAAAAAAGTTTTGCAAAAAGAACTGGTGCTAAGTTTGCAATAAGTGTTGGTAATGGAACGGATGCTTTGCTTCTTGCCTTAAAAGCTTTGAATATAGGAAATGGAGATGAGGTAATTACAGTACCTTATACCTTTATAGCTACAGTTGGATCTATCGTAACTGCAGGTGCTAAACCTGTCTTTGTAGATACAAAGTTTGATTACAATATGGATGAAACTCTTGTTGAAAAGGCTATAACAAAAAAAACTAAAGCTATTATGCCTGTTCACTGGGCCGGAAGACCATGTGAAATGGATAAAATTTATTCTATTGCAAAAAAGTATAAACTTCATGTGGTACAAGACAGTGCGCATATAATTGGGGCTAAATATAAGAATAAACATTTGGTAAATTTTGGTGATGCTTGTACATACAGTATGCATCCTCTTAAAAATTTAAATGTATGGGGTGATGGTGGTTTCATAGTAACTAATAAAAAACAATTAGCTAAGAAACTTTTTTTATTAAGAAACCATGGCTTGAAAAACAGGAATACTTGTCAGATATTTGGTTATAATTCTCGTTTAGACACAATTCAGGCTGCAGTGGCTAATTACAAAATGAAAAATAAATTAGATAATATCACAAAAAAAAGAATTAATAATGCAAGAGCACTAGATCGCTTACTATCAAAAAATAAAAATGTAGAAACAATTAGAAGGCACAAACACTTAAAGGAAGTTTTTCACTTATATCATATTAATGTTAAGAAAAGAGACGCACTTCAAAAATTTTTAATAAAGAATAATATTGATGCTAAAATTCACTATCCTATTCCTGTACATCTTCAACCAGCTGCAAAATTTTTAAAATACAAAAAAGGTGATTTCCCAGTTTCAGAAAAATTAGCTAAAACATCTTTATCTTTACCCGTTCATGAGTTTATAGGAAAACGTGAAATTAATCACATGGCTAATAAAATTGATAAATTTTACAAGAATAGATGATATTAAATGATTTCTTTTTTCATACCTTTTTACAATGAGGTCACGAAACAAAAAAATCTAAGTTCTTTTTTAAAAGAATTAAATAAATTCATTAAAAAAAGTAAAAATAATAAAAATCAATTTATTTTATATGATGACGGTAGTAATGATGAAACTTTAGATTATTTAGATAATTTCAAAAAAAAAATTAAGAAAAAAAATGTAAATATATTAAGTAATTACTCTAATAAAGGTGTAGGCTTTTCTTTTAAAAATAGTTTAAAAAAATGCAAAACTAAATTTATTTTTTTTCTACCCGGTGACCATGATTTGGATTTCAAATATTTAGATGATATAAATAATTATACAAAGCTAGATTTAGCTTTATTTTTTCCAATTAATTTTGAAAAATACTCATCAGGTAGATATTTTTTATCAATGCTTTATAGAATTATTTACGGTGTAACTTTCGGTATAAAAGTAAATTATATACAATCACCTTGTTTATATTCTGTGAAAGAACTTTTAAAACATAAATTTAATTCTAATAGATTTAGTATATGGCCAGAAATAAATACCAAATTGCTAAAGTCTAACATAAAATTTACTGAAGTACCTGTTAAGTTTAAAAAAAAATCCATTGTTGATAGAACAGTTTCTTTAAAAAACTTACTTGAAGTAATTTTGATGTATCTTCTCACCTTATTTGAGATCAAAATCTTTAGAAGAAGAAAATATAGTCAAAATGCCAAAAAAATATATTTATGAGTTTAATATTAAATACTTTGTATATTGTTACTATTACAATTTTACTTAAAATTTTCTTTTTGAAAGTAATGAAATTTAATAGAGACTATTGGGTTTATTTAACAATATTGCTATATCTGTTATCCTCTTTTATTATCTTCTATTATACGGATTTAAACTATTCTTTAATTGTTATTACTATAACTAATGGAATTTTTTTAGTGAGTTTTTTACTCTTTTTAACAATAGTTTATAATGAAAGTCCAAGCGTATATTTTTTACAAAATATCAATAAAAAAAAATTAAAAAGTATTTTTCTAAAAAAAAAGTTTGTCCAAAAAAGAATGCAATTATTAATAAGAAATAAAATGATAGATTCAAAGAAAATGAAACTTACTACTAAGGGGAAAATTTTGAAAAAAATTATTTTAATTTTGAGCAATGTTTTAATCTATGACCATATTTAAAGCATTAGTTTTTTTTATAACTATCACAATTATAATTAATTTTTTCCCCATAAGGTCTAATTTTAAAATTTTATATAATTTAATATTAAATATTGCTTTAATTTTTTATTTAGCAATAAATATTGATGAATTGGTAATTTATTTATTTATTTACTTATCCTTCTTATATATTATTTTGAATATTTACACTACAAGGTATAGCTCTATCAGATTGAAAATTATGGATGGAATTGAAAACAAAAAAAAATATAATGATCTTAAACTTTTTGAAGATAGAAGAAAAAGATTTAAAAGAAAGTTTAAAAAAAAAGATCCTATTATGAGGCCAATACTCTTTATAATACTGATCAAAGCAGTAAGCTTTTTTAGATTTTTATTGACATGAAAGAGAAAAAAAAATGTATAATTTTTGGTGCTTCTGGTAAAATTTCAAAATTTATAATAAGTTTTTTTTTAAAAAAGAATTATTTTATCACTGGAATTTCAAAAACAAATAAAACTTTTAATAGCAGAGATTATCAACATATTTATTTTGACATTACTAAACCTATTTCAAAAAAAATAAAAAAAATTATTAATCAAAAAAACTTAAAATTTATTTTTTTTTGCATAAATAAAAACGAGAAAAAAAAAAATTTAGAGACAGATTTTATTCTTATGGCGAAATACCATTTATTTTTTCCTTTAAGAGTAGCTAAACTATTAAAAAAAGGGAATAATCCGAAAATTATTTTAATGAATTCTGATATTATATATAAAAAAAATGATAATTTTATATATTCTGGTATTAAACTTTTATCATCATACTTTATCAATTTTACTAAATATTACACGAGAAAAAAAATAAAATTTTACTCTATTCTTATGGGTAAAATAAATTCATCGAATACCAATAAATTAAACAAAATTTTAAGTAAACTAAATAATTCTCAAATCCAAAATAAATCTATTAATATTAATTTAGATAATAAAAAAAATATAATTTTAAAGTTTGATTAATTCATTTTAATTAGTGGGCGTAAAACTTTTCCTGATTTAAAATCTGTTATTGCTTTATTAATATTTTTGAACTGATAAGACTTATAAAATTTTCTCACTTTGGTGAACCCGAATTTTTTTAGGATGGATATATACTTTTTTAAATTTTTTTCTAACGATACATCGTTTCCTGAAAAACCTGATAAATTTTTACCAAATATCAAATCATAAGGATTTAGTTTTATAAAATTACCCTTTTTAATATTTCCAGCAATTATAGTTTTACCTTTTGCATCTAAATTATTTATTGCAGATTGTGTCATTTTTTCATTTCCAGAGATTTCAATGTTAAGAGCAATATTGCTTTTTTTAATTTTTTGATCGACAACCTTTTTATTAAAATAATTTAAAGAGCATGCATACTTAACACCAATTTTTTTTGCTATTTTTAAATTTTTTTTATTTTTGTCTATTGTTATAATTTTCTTAAAACCCAATTGTTTCAATGCTATTAAGACCATTAATCCAACTCCTCCAATACCATAAATACTCACAAATTTACCTCTATCAATATCTCTCGCAAATTTGTGTACGATACCAAAACCTGTCGGAAGAGCGCATCCAAGTAATGCGGCGATGTCCATCGGTAAATTTTGAGGTATGCTATAAACTCTATCTTTTGAAACGATAACGAATTCAGAAAAAGTGCTTACCATGCCGGAACTAATCTTTTTATTATTTGGAGTTAGATAATAGGGAAGAATAGATCCCGGTTCTTTTTTTTTTATCCATGATAAAACCACTTTTTGACCTATCTTAAATTTTTTTACATTTCTACCTATCTTAAATATTGTTCCACTAGCTTCATGACCAAGTGAATGGGGAAGATATTTATCCTTACCTCTATTGCCGTAAATTTCATTCATTTGAGATCCACATATATATGTAAAATTGATCTTAATAACGATCTGATTTTTTTTTGGATTTGGTACTTCTAGTTTAAGAATTTTTAAAGGTTTTTTAATTTTTTTTAATATTGCTATTGAAGTTATTAATTTTTCACTCATTTGTTTTTAGAATATATATTTGTCTAATAAATAAATTCCTAATCCAATTGCAATACCAATCAAAATCCAATAATAATTATCTTTCATCTATTTTTAAAATTTTTTTTAAGTTTGGTTTAAAAAAGTTTGGTCCTTTCATAACTTTTCCTTTTTCATTATATATTGGTTTACCGTCTAAACCTAATTTACTCATATTAGAGCCTTGAACTTCTTGAAAACATTTATCCAAATCAACACCAAAGGCATGACCAGCACCGTATGTAACATATAGAATGTCAGTTAAAGCATCCGCAACCTCTAGTATATCTTTATTAGCTATCGCTAACTTTAGCTCTTTTAACTCCTCTTCTATTAGTTCATATCTTAAATTTGAGATCTTTCTATTAGGAAATGATGCTTCTTCTTTAACTTCTTGACCAAAAACCTGCATAAATTTTTTAACACTTTTAAAATTTGTCATGTGAATTTTTCATATTTTGTATCTTTTTGCATATCTTAAAGTTATGTATATTATATCAGAGAATCAAATATGAAATACAGAATAGAAACAGACAGTATGGGAAAAATAAAAGTCCCTGGTGATAAGTATTGGGGGGCTTCCACTCAAAGATCTAATAAGTATTTTGACATAGGAGACTTTCTGGTCCGCCCAAGACTAATAAAATCGATAGCTATTATTAAAAAAGCTGCAGCAATTGTGAATGCAAAAAACGGAGATTTGGATAAAAAAATTAGTAAATTTATAATTAAAGCATCTGATGAAATAATAAAAGGTAAATTATCAGATAATTTTCCACTGAAGGTTTGGCAAACTGGTTCTGGAACTCAAACAAATATGAATGTTAATGAAGTAATAGCTAATCGTGCTATACAAATGATGGGCGGTAAACTAGGAAGTAAAAAACCTGTTCATCCAAACAATCATGTTAATAAGTCTCAGTCAACAAATGATGTATTTCCAACAGCCATGCATATAGCCATAGCATCCAAAACAAGAGAAATTTTGTTGCCATCTTTAAGGCTGCTTGAAATAAATTTAAAAAAAAAATCTTCTGAATTTAAAAAAATTGTTAAACTTGGAAGAACTCATTTGCAAGACGCTACTCCTTTAACACTAGGTCAAGAATTTTCTGGCTATCACTCACAATTAAAAAAATGTATCGAGAGAATTGAAAAATCCTTGGACGAAATCTATCAACTTGCTCAAGGCGGTACTGCTGTAGGGACTGGTTTAAACACTAGGAAAAATTTTGACACTAAAATTGTTAAAGAAATAAAAAAGATTACAAGACTTCCATTTAGACCAGCCAAAAATAAATTTGCAGCTTTAGCATCTCATGATGCTATCGTAAATTTTTCTGGGACAATGAATACTGCTGCAGTTTGCTTAATGAAAATAGCTAATGATATTAGGTTTTTGGGTTCTGGCCCAAGAGGAGGGTACGGAGAACTAATTTTACCAGAAAATGAACCTGGTTCGTCAATAATGCCCGGTAAAATTAATCCAACTCAATGTGAAGCGGTGACAATGGTTTGCGTTAAAGTGATAGGTAATCACAATGGTATTACTATGGCAGGATCAAATGGACACTTTGAATTAAACGTTTTTAAACCGTTAATAATTCATAATATTCTTCAATCTATTCATATAATGGCGGACAGCACCAAAAACTTTGCTTTATATTGTATCAAAGATTTAAAAGCTGACAAAAAAAAAATTAAAAAATTACTAGATAACTCTTTGATGCTTGTAACGGCTTTATCACCAAAATTAGGATATGATGTAGCAGCTAAAGTTGCGAAGAAAGCACATAAAAATGGAACAACGCTTAAATTTGAAGTTTTGAAATTAAATTTAATGTCAGAAAAAGAATATGATAAATTAATGGATCCAATTAAAATGACAAGGCCTAAATAATCGTAAAGATAAACATATCATTTATTAACAATTTTTTTCTGATTTTAAATTTAGAACCTTATATAATTTAATTTGTTTTTAATTACCAAATATATGAATGCAAAAAATAATCTATTAGATAATTTAAACAACGCTCAAAAAGAAGCGGTTTTGAGCACTGAGGGGCCAAATCTAATTGTAGCTGGTGCTGGTTCAGGTAAAACTAAGGTCCTAACAACAAAATTAGCTTACTTAATCAGCCAAAAAAAAGCTTATTCAAATCAAATCTTATGCGTAACTTTTACAAATAAGGCAGCCAAAGAAATGCAAAACAGAGTTTTAAGTTTTTTAAAAGGAGATAAAAGTGGGGTTTCGTGGTTGGGCACTTTTCACTCGATTAGTGTAAAATTTTTAAGGAGACATGCTACAGCATTAGGGTTTAAAAGTAATTTCACAATTCTAGATAAGGAGGATCAAAAAAAACTTATAAAAAAAATATCTGAAGCTGAAGATTTGGATGTAAAAAAAATTACTCCCCAATTTATTCTTGCATTTATTGATAAATGGAAAAACAAAGGTTTATTACCGGAAAATATTGAATTAAAGAAGAGTGATTTATTAGAAAAAAAAATTTTAAAGGTTTACGATATTTATCAAAAAAAGATTAAAGATCTTAATAGTTTAGATTTTGGAGATTTAATCCTTTATTGCGTGAAGTTATTTGAGAACAATAAAGATATAAGAAATATCTATCAAAAAAATTTTAAATATATTTTAGTTGATGAATTTCAAGATACTAATTTCATACAAAATAAGTGGTTAAATTTATTAGTGAATGAAAAAAATAATATATGCTGTGTTGGTGATGATGACCAATCAATTTACAGTTGGAGAGGAGCAGAAATTAAAAACTTTCTAACTTTTGATAAAATCTATAAAAATTGTAAAATATTTAAGCTTGAACAAAATTATAGATCCTCTAAGAATATTTTAGAAGCAGCATCTTCCTTAATTTCGTATAACAATGATAGAGTTGGTAAAAAACTATGGTCAGATAGTAATGAAGGTGAATTAGTAAAATTAAATTGCTTTAATTCAGGTAAAGATGAGGCCGAAGGTGTTAGCGATATAATAGAAACCAAGTTAAAAAAAAAATATTCATTAAATAATGTTAGTATACTAGTTAGAGCAATTTACCAGACTAGAGAGTTTGAAGAAAGATTCTTAAAAGTAGGAATAGCTTACAGAGTTTTAGGTGGAATAAGATTTTATGAAAGAGCAGAAATTAAAGATGCAATTTCATATTTAAGAATCATTCATCAGAAATATGATGACCTAGCTTTAGAAAGAGTATTAAGCAAACCTAAAAAAGGGATTGGCGAGAGTACTCTTAACTTAATATATCAAAATTCTAATACTAAAAAAATGTGTGCAGAGGATTCTATAGTTGATTTGTTAGAAAATGATAAATTTAGGCCAAAAGTTAAACAAACTTTAAAACTAGTAATACAAATGATTCATAAGTGGAGAAATGACTCAACAAAAATGAAACACTATGATTTGCTTCAACTTGTTTTAGACGAGTCAGGATATTCTTCCATACTAAAAAATAAAAAAGATTTAGAAAATGAAAATCGTTTGGAAAACATTAAGGAGTTGCTAAGAGGAATGCATGAATATAACGATTTGGCTGGATTTTTAGAACATGTGTCTTTAGCAACATCTATTGACCAGGATTGGAATGGAGAAAAAATTAATCTTATGACTATGCATGCTGCCAAGGGTCTAGAGTTTGATGTTGTTTTTTTACCTGGATGGGAAGAAGGCATTTTTCCTCATCAAAAATCTTTAGATGAAAAGGGAGATTTTGCTTTGGAGGAAGAAAGAAGATTGGCTTATGTTGGTCTAACTAGAGCAAAGAAGGAGGCTTATTTATCTTTTGCATTTAGAAGAAATTTTCATGGAGATTGGATGGACGCAATACCGTCAAGATTTATTTCAGAGTTACCAGAAGAAAAATTGGAAAAAAACGAACAAAGTATAAATGATAATCCTGAAGATTTTGAATTTAACCAAGATATGAATGAAGTTTTTGAAGATAATAGCTTTAGAAGTCCTGGATGGGAAAGATTTAGAAAAAAAAAATTAATTAAATGGAAAAAATCAGAAAAATAAAAAAATTAATTAAAAAAAATAGAATAGATGCGTATTTAATTCCTAAAAATGACATTTTTTTCAATGAATATATTAATAAAAAAAATGATAATTTAAATTATATATCTAACTTTTCAGGATCAAGCGGATTTGCCATAATCACAAAATATGAAAATTATTTATTTGTTGACGGAAGATATACTTTACAAGCAAGATACGAAAGTGGTGAAAATTTCAAAATACTTGAGATCCCAAAAATAATACCAAAAACATATTTCAAAAAAAAATTAAAATTAGGATTTGATCCAAAACTACATACTGAAAAAAGCTTACAATTATTTTTTGGAAAGAAAAAATTTGATATGATAAATATCAATAAAAATCTAATTGACGAAATTAAAATTGGTAAAAGAGACATTAATAAAAATAAGTTTTTTATTTTACCAAAATCAATCGTTGGACTTGAAACAAAAAAAAAAATAGCACTCGTTGTTGCTAATTTAAAAAAAGAAAAATCTGAGTTACAGATTATTACCTCCTCTGATAATATTTCTTGGCTGCTAAATATTAGAGGGAAAGACACAGAATTTGTTCCTACCACGAATTGTTTTTTAATTCTTGATAAGTATTCTAATATTTTTTTATTTGTGGACCAAAGTAAATTAAATAATAAAATAAAAAAACAACTTAAATTTGTTACAATAATTAATATTCAACATATCTATAATTTTTTGAAATCTATAAAGAAAAAAAAAATAATGGTAGATAGCTTGACTTGTACTTTATATTTTTTAGATATATTAAAAAAAAATAATAATGTTAAACAAAAATTAGATTACATATATTTTCTAAAATCAAGAAAAAATAAAATTGAAAAAGAAAATATTAAAAAGACACATATAATAGATGGAGTAGCTCTTACAAAATTTATCTTTTGGCTAAAGAAAAATTTTAAAAAGAAAAAAATTGACGAAATAAATGCTCAAAATAAATTACTGCAATTTAGAAAACGAAGTAAAAAATTTAAATTTTTGAGTTTTCCAACAATTTCTGCCTCGGGACCAAATGGAGCAATAATTCATTATAGAGTAAACAATAAAACTAATAGAAGACTTAGAAGGGGAGATATTTATTTAATTGACTCTGGAGGGCAATATAACTTTGGAACAACAGATGTAACAAGAACTTTATCATTGGACAATACAAATGAGAGGGTCAAAGATATATTCACAAGAGTTTTAAAAGGTCATATTGCGGTTTCAAATTATAACTTAAAAAAAAATACTATAGGTTCTGATGTAGATAAAGTTGCGAGAAAATATTTAAAATTAATAAATCTTGATTATGACCATGGCACAGGTCATGGTGTAGGATATTTTCTTAATGTTCATGAGTTGCCGTTTTCTATTTCAAAAAAAAGTAAAAATAAATTTGAAGACGGAGTAGTTCTATCAAACGAACCTGGATATTATGAAAAAAATAAATTTGGTATAAGAATAGAAAACTTAATAATTGTTTCAAGAAAAAATAAAAAACTTTTTTTTGAGGATCTGACGTTAGTACCAATAGATAAAAATTTGATAAAAAAAGAATTATTAAATCTTAATGAAATTAATTGGATTAATAAATATCATGAGAAGGTTTACAAAAATCTTATAAATTACATGAATAAGGACGAGAAGAGAGATCTTAAAAATAGCTGTTCAAAAATTTAATAATTTATACCAATCTGTCTCTTTTATGATTTCAATGTTAAGTTTTTTGGCCTTATCAATTTTAGATTTTGTCGGCTTACTTTCACCAACTACTATAAAATTTAATTTTTTACTAATTGAACCAAGAACATTGCCACCTGATTTTTCAGCTAATGACTTAGCCTCTGACCTACTCATTTTACTTAATCCTCCAGTAAAAAGGATGTTTTTATTTGCCAAAACACCAAGTTTATTTGGCCTTTGATAATTTTGAACTTTTAAATGTTTAGCAAGATTTTCAACAATTTCTACGTTAGTTGGATCTGAAAAAAAATTACTAATTGACCGTATTTGTGTATCGCCGATACCATCAAGATCATACAGATGATCGAGTAAACTTTTTCTACTTTTATCATAAAAAAGTTCTTTAAATCTTTTTAAAGTAATGAAAAAACTTGCGAGAATTTTTGCATTTTCTTGACCGATATGTCTTATTCCAATCGAATAAATAAATCTATTCAAAGATATATTTTTTGAATTATCTATTGATTTTTTCAAATTATTTATTGATTGCTCACCCCAACCTTCAATTTTGTTTATCAGATCGAAATTTAAAACAAATACATCAGCAGGTGTTCTTACTAATTTAAGATCCCAAAATTTTTCAACAACTTTTTTTCCTAGTCCTTCAATATTTAAGGCTTCTTTTGAAACGATATGTTTAATTTTTTCTATTGCAATAAATTCACATTTGTAACCTTTTGTACATCTTCTCACGGCATCTTCTTTTTTAGTCAAAGAGTTTAATTCTTTCTTTGTTGGGGAACCACAAAGACAATTTTTAGGAAAATTAAATTTCTTATTAGATATCCTTTTAGATTTATCAACACTAATGACCTGAGGTATAACATCTCCAGCTCTCTGAATAATAACTGTGTCACCTATTCTTATATCTTTTCTTATTATTTCCTCTTCATTATGTAGTGTTGCGTTAGAAACAACTACTCCTCCAACTGTTATAGGTTCAACTTTTGCTACTGGAGTAATTGCTCCTGTTCTTCCAACCTGAATAATAATATCATTAATTTTTGTTACAGCTTTTTCCGAAGAAAATTTGTAAGCTGTTGCCCATCTTGGAGAATTAGAAGTATTTCCTAGTCGTTTCTGTAAAGCAAGTTCATTAATTTTAAATACAACTCCATCTAAATCATAGTCTAAAGTCGATCTAACTCTTTCTATATTTTTATGCTGTTTTTCGATATCCTCAATATTGTTTACTTTTTTATTTAAAGGATTAGTTTTAAATCCCAACTTTTTAAGAAAATCAATAAACTCTGATTGTGTTTTAAATATTTGCGGTTTTATCTCTCCAAAACCATGTGCAAAATATCTAAGTGGAATTTTTGAGGTTTGTAATGGATTTTTTTGCCTAAGTGATCCGCCGGCAGCATTTCTTGGGTTTGCAAATTTATTTTTAATTTTTTCAAAATCTCTTTTTCCAATGTAAACCTCACCTCTAACTTCCAATATATCTGGTAAATTATTTCTTTCTAAGGATTTTGGAATATCTTTAATAGTTATTAAATTTTGTAAAATATCCTCACCAAATACACCATCACCTCTAGATAAACCTTTAATTAATTTTCCGTTTTTATACGTCAAAGATGCAGATATGCCATCTATTTTTGGCTCTGAAAAAAATTCAATATCTTTTTTGTTTAAATTTAAAAAATTGCGAATTTTTGATATAAAATCAATCATATCACTTTCGCCAAAAGCATTAGATAAAGACAACATTTGTATTGAATGTTTTATTTTTTTAAATTTATTAGATGGAGTTGCCCCAACTAAATTACTGACAGACTTATCTTTTTTTACAAGATTTGGATTAGTTAGCTCTAAATTTACTATTTTTTTTTTTAAATCATCGTATTCTTTATCAGTAATTTGTGGAGAATCGTGATTATAATAAAGATCATTATGTTTTTTAATTTTTTTTAAAAGGACTTTGTATTCTTTTTTCAGATTATTATGATTATTTTTTTTCATTAATTAAAAACTTTATCTTTAATTCTATTTAATAAACCACTATCTTTTTTTTTATTAAACTTAGGTAATTTGTAGTCTTTATTTAACACTTTATAACTATTTTCATACCATTCGCTTGAATTATAGTTGTAACCTAAAATTGAAGCAGCAGCCTTTGCTTCATCAGTCAAACCTAATCTATAGTAAATTTCAACTAACCTATGAAGAGCTTCTTCTACAAACACAGTTTGATCATAGTTTTCTACAATTAATTTTAATCTATTAATTGCCGGAATCCATTTTTGTGTTTTTATATAGTATTTAGCAATATATAGTTCTTTTGCAGCTAATTGAGTATTTATTAAATCCAATTTAAATTTTAAATCAATTGAATATTCTCCCTCTGGATATTTTTTTAAAAAATAATTAATTTTCTCTTTTGCAATTAATAAAGGCTCTAAATCTTTAGTTTTATCCAAAATTTTCTCATAATAAATTATTGAGTACATATATTCCGCATATTCAACTTTAGAATTAGCTGGATATTTTCTCAAAAAATTATCTAATGCTAATACTGCCTCATCAAAAAAGTTAATTGTATATAAGCAATAAAGTGACATTAAAGCTGATTGAGCAGCGTGATCATTATTAATCATAAGTTTTTCTGCTTCGGAAAATTTTTTTGATGCAATAAATAATTGACCTTCTAACATATCATTGTAGCCTTCTTCATAAATTTTATAGGCTTCAGTACGATCAACTACCTCTTTATCAATAACTTTATTTTTTGAGCATGAGGTAAAACAAATGAGTACAATAATCAATATATTTTTAAAATTCATTATTTTATAAATAACAAATTAGAGACTTTTAGTAAATTAAAGGAATTAAGTATTTACAGCTAATTTTCTCTCAAACTTTGTTTTTGCTTGATTTAGTATTTGAATATTAGGGAAATCAACTAATGTGAATTTTGTTTCGTCAGATAATAATTTCTTAAGAAACGAAATACTCAAAAAATGTCCACCTTGAGAACACTCAACGCTTCCAATTATTCTGTGACCAGATAACATAAAGTCACCAACAAGATCTAATATCTTATGATTAACAAATTCTTTAGAATTTCTTAAACCAGATGCATTTAAAACTTTGTCGTTCTTAACAACTATTGCATTTTCAAGAGATCCTCCTTTAGCTAAACCAAGTTTTTTGATTTTTTCAATATCTTCGTATAGGCAGAAAGTTCTAGAGCAGTACAAATCTTTAAGATTATCGTTTAACAAACTAAAATGATTTGATTGATTATTAATTACTTTGTTAGAATATTTTAGCTCAAATAAAACGTCGAAGTCAAAATTATTCGGTTTTATTGAAATATTTTTATTATCTTCTTTAAGTGAATAGCTTTGATTAATTTTGATAAATTTTCTCTTGTAGTTTTGGGTAACTATACCAGCGTCTTCGATTATTTTTATAAAATCTTTGGCTGACCCATCCATTATTGGAATTTCCAAATTATCTACTTCCACAATTGCGTTGTCTATGCCCGTAATGTAAAAAGCAGCCATAAGATGTTCAATAGTTGAGATTGTTAAACCACTTTGATTTTTTAATGTAGTACAAAGTTTAGCACTGGAAACATTTCTAAAATCAGCTTTAATAATATTTTTATCTTTATGGTCTACTCTTTTAAAAATTATTCCCGTATTTTCAGGTGATGGCTTAATACAAACTTTTGAATTTATCCCAGAATGTAGACCTATACCTTCAAAATTTACAGATTTAGATATTGTGTGTTGTAAAGAATATTGCATGCGATATATATACATCTCAGTAAAATAACTAAAAACACAACAAATATTTCCAAAAAATACTACTTAAAGATTGATGAAAAGATCTTTGATATCAATGTTTTTTTAACTTTTATAAGAGGAATAGCTTCTTTCACCCAACCCTTCCCGTTAACTAATGCTGAATTAGAACAGTAATCGGAAATTTCATTTTGGGTTTTTATTTCAGTTAAGTTTTTATTATCTTTTTTAAAAATTTTGTTCCAAGAATTTTCTAAATTTTTGAAACTATCCTTGTCCTCAATATTTAAATAAATTTTATGATCAAAAGTTTTAAAATGTTCTAAATCAACGTTTTTTTTGTAAATCAAATTAATTATTTCAGACTGTCTATCATTTATTACATCCATTACTAATGATTTACTTATTTTTTTATAATTTTCACTATCAAATAAATCTTTCTCAATAAATTTATCTTTATCAGAGTCAGAAATTGTATCAAAATTTATTTTATTCAAAATATTTTCAACAGTTTTTGTTTTTATTATACAAACCTTTTTAATATCTCTTAAAATTATATTTGATCCGAATTTAAATTCTGAAAAAAAAATAAAAGAATATTTATTAAAAAAAGCTAAATAACTTTTCTCTTTTTTTATATAAATCACAAAAAAAGTCTGTGGGTTATCTTTTTGAATTAGATCTACTCCTTGAAGAAAATACCTAAGATTAATTTTTCTAATTTGTAATGAGCAATTACTTAAAATTTTTTTATAATAGTCTATTGTTTTATTATCAATTAAAAAAAGAGATAAAGAATGTTTGTAGTAATTTCCCTTTTGACCTACCGGAAAATTTTCGAAAACTTTTTCGTCTAATTTGAATTCAGAATTAAAAATATGAATTATATTTTTATTTTTTTTTTGGACTAATTCTCTAAGATTATTTATTAAATACGATGCGTCGTCTTTTACAAGTCTAGAACCAGCAAGTTTTTTAAATCCGGATAGGTTTAAAGACTCAACAATCATATCATCTAAAATTAAATCAACTTCTGAAAATTTAATTTCGAATTCCTTCTCAAGCTGATTTAGTCCATTCTTTAAAGTTTTTTGAATATAATTAATATTATTTTCATTTTCATCTACCTTTAAATTTTTAAATTTTAATTTTTTTCTTTCACGAAAATGAAACTCTTCATCAAATTTTCCTAAAAGGAAAATAATATCTTTATCGTTAATTTCTATTGTTATAAAAAGTTTTTCTATTTGCATCTTTATTTTAAAATAAGTTCATTTTTAATTCTGTAATCAAAAACATTGAAATTATTAAAATTTACTTTTTCCCTATTGCTAAGATAATGTTTTAAACTTTTTTCATAATCTATAGATGGCAACCTAATTAATTTATTATTTTTTAAAAGTATGTCCCATCTTTCAATTTCAAAATGGTAAAAAGATTTAATTTTTTTAATTGGAAAATTGTTATTTACCAATATTCGGTAAATTCTATTAAAATTTTTTCCCTCGCCAAAAACATAAGGTAGTTTTTCATACAACTCGTTATATTTAAATTTAATAAATTCACCCCCAGAGGTTATATAAAGATAATTCTTATT
>MDSZ01120524.1_pt1 | contig 26353 bp, 19 predicted proteins | sample 811201 | NCBI WGS metagenome assembly MDSZ01 (sample SAMN05326647, study PRJNA326480) | marine metagenome | isolation source: seawater | place: Indian Ocean: North | collected 2010 | reverse complement strand
TAGTTTAGGATTACCTACTACTTCGAATACAGCACCCATACCACTTCTCCAATGTGGCATTTTCATTTTCTTCCATTCTTCCCAATCAGAACTTTTAATCTTTTGTCTATAACCAGATGTCCAAAATCCACCAATAGGTTTGTTTTGACAAGCCATTTGATTTCCAATTTTTAATTTACCTGTTGGAATTTTACTTGGATTGAATTTCATATTACCACCTGTTCCAGGTGTAAATATCTGAAGTCTATGTACTTTAGCTTCGTTTAGTAAATCTTTTAATTTAATCATATTTCTTCTGCATTACTTTACCAAGTAAATGTTGTGCAACTTCTTCACCAAATTTACAATCACTTGGATAATGTGATCTTGCCATTAATCTTGAAGCTGATATCATATCAGCCAACCCTTTAAATGTATCATAGTGATTTGGATACTCTCTACCTAATAATTCTGCCATCAAATGTCCTTGTGTTGAATGTCCACTTGGATATGCTGGTGTTTTCATTGATGATATTTCAAAATGTTCAAATTCATCCATGTCATAATATTCAGATAATTGATGTGGTCTTGGTCTATTATAATAATATTTTAAAGATAATATTGTTTTAGAAGATTCTTTTATTATTTGTTTATAATATGTCTTATCAAATTTTAAATCATTATCTTTACAATAATCTTCAAACACTTTAATTACATTATCACCTTTTTTAACAAAGTCCTTATTAATAACACCACCATTGTAATTTATCAACCATTTCAATTCATCACCAGTCTTTTTACTTGAATTTTCTGGTGGGGGGGTATGTGGTATCCTCATTTCATCAGCAATTAATTCAGTTTGCATATCAATTTTCTTCTGATGTTTAGCGTCAACTTTATCAGAATACTTAATTTGATTTATCTTTAATAAGTCTTTTAGTTTAGGTATCATACATATAAATATAAACTAAATCATTTTCTTTTTCTTAAAAGTTTGAAACCAACTTTTCCAATTTTGTTGACCAAACTTTTCAGCATCTATTTCATATTTATTGTCTTTATATTCATCTTGACCTTTTGCTATTCGTAAGTTCATTTCCATTTCATACATATCTTTGAACTTTTTCCAACCATATCGTTTAGCATCCATTGCATGATATATTTCGTGTAAAATAGTGATTAATAACTCTTTACTATGTCTTTTTGGTATTGTTTTAAACCTAGTAGATAACTCTAATGTACCATTATCTACATTAAAATGTGCAAAATCTTTCATTGCTTTAAATTTTACCTTCACATTCCCAACTTTGTAATGTTTTAGTAAAGTAGAAATTATTTGATTTTTATTTGTTTCTGATATAAATTCTTTAATCAACATCTTTTTTATCTTTTAAAATTGGACTATTTTCATGTATTTGAACCAAACTACCAGAAGCCTCAGATGGATTATTTACATAGTCTTCTACCACACTTTTAGCTTCTTCAGTAATTTGTTTTATTAATTTTTCTATTTCTTTTTTTTGTTCTTTTGTTAATTTCATTATAAAAAACTCGCACTTACATGAGTAGGTTCAATCCACCATACTTTACCAAGTGAATCTGTTACTCTTATTTTTTTAGTATTTTTGTTCCACTCATCAACCTTAACCAATTGATGTTTATATAACATTCCATTTGGGGATGGTATATCTTGTTCAACCCTCACTCTTTGACCTACTTCTATTTTTCTATTTCTATTATCTACTAACTTCATATAACCTCCTTTAATTTACTATTCTTTTATTTAAAAACCAACGTTTTTTTATACACAATCTGGTGCATCTCCATCATATTCAGGACAAGCTGTTCCACAAGTTGCATCTAATGTAGCTTGTGATTGTCCAGCATTAGCACCAACTTCTCTACATTGATGTATACAATCACAACCTTGCCAAGGATTTCTATGTCCACATAATGCCCAAGTCTTATCACTCCATAATGAATGACATGTATCTGTACATTTCCATCCATTTACTTGGCCACCATAAGAGTCATTATTTATGACATTTGTCCAAGCTGGTCCATCTGGATCATGAACTCTACCACTTTCACTACCATCTACAGGGAATAATATTTCCTTACTATTAGGACCTCCATATTGATATCTTGAAATATAAACTGTTTCACCATTAACAGATAATGAACCATTATTTCCTTGTCCACCATAATCAATTATATCTTCATTCCAATTACCATCTCCGAACATAACAAATCCACCTTTATAATAACCAGCACCAGCACCAGTGTTATATGCACCATATGCATTAGAACCAGGACCAGTATCAGTCGATTCATTACCCCACGAATCTGTAGGAACATGTTTGGTAGCTTTTATACCATAATGTCTCAAGAAATTTCTTCTTATATGTTTACAAGCATTTTCACCAATACCTTGTTGATAAAATTGAACTGTACATTTATCTGTCTCACCATCGTAACCACAACTTGTATCAGCAATTCCACCACCACCAAAATTAACTATAGACCAATTTTTTGTACTTGAACTACTACCAGGATAATCATCTTGTGAATTAGCAACACCAGCTTTTTTAACTGGCCATACTTGTGTATCACTATAGTCATTTATAACACCAGCTGAGTTAGCGTAGAATAATCTATTAAATGGTACAGCTGTATGTTTTGTTCCTACATTATAAGACCATAATTGTGCATCTGTCATATTATATCGACCACATAAAGTTTCTGTACATATAGTACCATCACCACAACTTTGACCTTCAGTGTAACATACATTTTGTTCACATCCCCCACCACAAGATTTTTGTGGACAATGAGAACACATACGCCAATTGGTGTCTGTAGCTGAGTACCACTCACACTCACATTCAAATGGGCTACTTTCACCCCAATCCAACCAACAATCAACACTAGACCAAAAATCATGTGAACATTCTCTCATATCTCTTATTGGATGATCTTCTAATCTCAAAATGGTTTCAGTTTGTGCAACACCTTCACATACTTCAGGACTGTTCCCAACACACCATTCATCTTCAGATTCTCTAGACCAACCAGCTACTACACTAACCCTATCAGGAAAACATTCAGATTCATAACAATGTAAATTTTGCATTTTAGAAGGTATGTTACCACTTCCATAATAACCTTGATTATTCCAACCACCATCAGGACCAGCTGGCCTTCTGGTAGATCCTTGAGATGGAATACCTTGATATGCATCCATTGGTTGTCCACCTACCCAAGCAGCCCATTTTGTAGCTCTTGGATCACCACCATGAGAGGAAACTGCATATGGTTCATCCTCATCGTTAATACCAGCTGTTGGTATCCATGGTCCTTCACAAGCCATATACCCATAATTTCCAGAAGGATGGTTACTATCATTCCATTTTTTAGCTTCCATTCCATACGAAACAGTAGAACCACCTAAAAAGTTATCATTACAACTTGATGAATGACACGCAGTACAACCAAATGTATGTCTAGCATCCCACACATATCTTGAATTGTTATAACCCCAATCTTGAATTTGAAAACTTCTATAAGCGTTGGCCATATTTTTTACCATATGAGTACCATCATTTGGTCTATTATGTGAATTTTGACTTGGCTCACAATCTGGATTCATACAAACAGAGCCATCATACCATTGAATATTTCTACAACCACAAACAGAATTTCCTTCTGTATGACCATCTCCTTGAGTTAATATACCACCACAATCAGTTTGAGTATAATATTCAGGTAAGTATTGTTGAATTGACCAATGACCAGACCAATCAGAAGACCAAGACCCATTATTACCACTGAAACTTGTACCAAAAATTTCACTGTTATCAAAATATATACCTTGATCGTTTTGATGTATATTAAACCACCATTGACAATCACCATGTATATTTAAATTAATAGCACATGTACCTTTTGGATCATATTCAAGATGTTGAAAACAATTACAACCATCATCACAAGTTTCTATGTATGCATATTGTTCGTTATCAATAGTTGTATTCATTTCTAAACTAAATAAAGATGGACAAGTTGTTTGTGTACCTTGAGGTTGATTTGGGTCATATATTGGCCAAGTACTACCACATAGAGCTGATAAATTTGGATTCAAGTCAAAATTAGCATCGTGGCCACATTCACAAAATGTACAAGTACCATTATCAATTATACATGGTTCTCCATATCCACCATAACCTAAACATTCATTATCATCTCCACATCCCCATGGACAAGTAAATGGATCATATCCACCCGAACAATCGTCTGATAAATAAACACCTAAATCATACATTCCAGTATCACACATACCATTAAAGTTTCTAGCCTCATCAGTGTCATTCATTGGATCAAACTGTATAGCACAACCAGCACACCAATTGTCTGGTCTGTATGTCCTACCACGAGTACAACCACAAGTCATTCCAAATGCACAACTTCCATGTGTTGGATTCATTGGATCACAATCCATTCCTATATTTTCCCATGTGTATGGATTTAACCATCCTGGAGAAGCTACAACAAGTGCTTCACCTGGATCATCCCATTTTACATTTGTAGGATCAGATCCACCCCATTCACCTGGTTCACAACCACCATCCGCAGTTACATTACCACATAAATTAGTAACTTCAACATTACAATGACCCACACAATCTAATTCTGGTCCTCCAAAAATACCATGTCCTGGAAAACTTTCTGATAATCCCATTAACATTAAATCTGGTACATTTTCTAATTGATTCACAGCGGATGAAAATGGTCTAAATTGTGTATTGTCAGAATATGGGAAAGGCCATTCATCATGAGATGAATGTATTTTATTTGGATAATGTCCTGTATTACCACCTGAACATACACCACAATCATCTAAAAATGAATTAGTTTCAGTCTCTAAATCACATTGAGTGTTACCTACACAATCAACAAGACCAGATAAGATACCTTCAGGAGTCCAACTATAACAAACACCATTACAGTCTTTTTGTTGTCCAGGACAAGCCTCAACACCTTCTTCACAAAATGGATTAGGTGCTTCACCTATACTAGAATCATAGCAAAATCCACATGCATCTAATCTATGAGGACCCATGCATTGATTATTACAATCAAAATAACCTGGTCCAGAGTAACCTTCACCATCTAAACCAGTACCCTCTGCATCTGGTGAACCAGTACAATTACAAGCTGAAAGAGCCCAATCCATTAAATCACCATAGGTGTCACTTTCTCCAGGAGGAGTATCTTGATATTCCCAACCAATCCATACCCTTCCATTACAAAATGAACTTTGTGGATTAGAACTATCATTAGCTATAAAGTATGGTAAATTACTATTTCCATCAGCATCGTCTTGAGTACATATTTCACTAATATATGCATTCAATGTCATATCATTAGGTGGTTGATAACAATATCTCCAAGAATAAATATATGTAGAACAATCAGCTCTCTTTTCTTCTTCAGTTGCACCTGGACAAGCTATATTACCTTGTTCATCCCAACAAGCTTTTGTATTATCAGAAATACAAAATCCACCATATGTATCAGTTCCATTTACTGCATCTATATATCCTTTTGGATTAATCCTAATTGAATCACCATAGTTAGGATAAGAAGCTTTCCAAGAAGCTTCTTGGTTATACCAAGATATAGATGGATAACTTCCTTCAGCTCCATCAAAACATCCATAACCATCATTATCACTATTTAAATACCAAACTAATTGTTTTTCCCAACCAGCTGGTGGTGTATCTTGAAAGTCAAGATTGTCTGTCCAGTTGATATTTTCTATATAAATATTTCTAGGATTAAAGACATGTGGGCTGTAAACAGGATGATAACAACCACATCCCATATTTGCATAATTTTTTGAACAATCTATTGGTGTACCACCATCAGGATGTTGCCCACACACATAATCTCCATTTTGATCTAAAACAGTATCTAAAACACTCGTTCCTGGTCCTACACAATTACCACAATCATCAATATACGCGTGCAAACCAGGAGTAATATTTTCTGGTGTTATTACATTACCAACACAATCATATTTTAAATCACAACAACAATCATAATCTGTTGCTGAGTTATCATCAGTAGCATTACCACAATCTTGTATATTTGAATATGTATCAGATGTACAAGGAATAACACTAACTTGATCAGTGTCTGGAATACATTCATCATTACATGTATCTAAATCACCACCCTCTGCTTCACATTGAGACATACAACCCACATAATCAGGACATAACCCATAATCAATATTACCATATCCCAATTCACCATAACAATAAAAATTAAATGCATTTCTATCTGTACACGCACTAATATTATAATGTGCACAACAATCATTAATACATGTATTGTTTTCTAAATAAAATTGATCATTAATTAAATGTCCATTAATTAATGTTTGGAAAATACCTCTTTCAACAGTTATAGTCCAATAAGAATTTGGTGGATCTGGGTATGTTCCAACCTCTTTAACTTCAACCACCTCATTATTTATTCTTAAATACATACCAACAACAATATTAGTCCAAGCAGAACCATCAGCTTCTAAAGATTTAACAAGAAATGTTTCACTACCAGTCGTGTTATCTTGATACAAAACAACAGCTGAAGGTATTGGAGAAACTCCCCAATTAAATAAACAATCCGAAGTTGGATTACCAGCACAATCATATTTACATCCACCCATTGGACAATTATATCCAAAGTTTGGTGCCAGTGAATCTACACACCCCTCATCATATTCACAACAACAATTTAATCCTTGATTATCATATGAATCTGTTCCATAATAATTGATATATAAATCACTTGTAATAGTTCCAAAAACACATGAACCATAATTATCAGAACCAACAATACAATCTTCATCACTCAAACAAGGTAAAAATACATTATCACCACATCTACCACTACATACGAATGCTGAAGTATAATTTGTATCACACTCATCACTCCAATATGGAGAAACATCATCGTTACATTTACCACTACAACCAACTATTGCACCTTCAACATAATTAGCTGCATCTATATCCATACACCCAGCACAAGAAGTATTCCATAATGGATTTCCAGGTAACTCACCAGGACTACATGGATTTTCACCTTGTGATGTAATTAAACCATTGTAAGCCCAATTATATTCAACACCATCAGTATCAACACATACAGTTCCAGGTGAACCGCAACAAGGGTCCATACATATATTACACCTATCATATGCATGTTGAGCTGGACATGTACAATCACCACTAACTTCTCCATCCTCACATCCTTTTATCCAAGTTGGTGGATCTGTATCTGGTAAGTCTCCAAAACCACCACAAGTAGTTGTGCAACAAGCACTTAAAGGACCACATTTATCCAATCCAGCTGTTTCATCACAACAAGGTATTCCATCAAAATCATAATCAGAATACCAATTACTAGGATATTGACATCCACACGATATATCATCTGCAACAGCTTCAGAGTTATAGTTACAAGCTTCTCTACACTCTTCAGCATAATCACATTGACCTGGTTCAGGACAGAATACCCATTGATACATTGTATTAATACCACCACCCAATTCAGGTGGGAAAGTCATTGGTATACTACACTCAGGTTTATTTGGATTACAGCAATTATTAGGATAAGGGCTATATTCTTTATTACCATCATCCATACATCCATATATTGGATCTAAAATCTCTATTTGAACAGAAGCATAAGCTTCTAAATCTGTGTCATCATTTTGATAACTGGTTGATGGATAAAAAATTTCTAATATATATGTTCCACTTGCTATCAACCCTTGATTTGCAAATTCCCAATCAACAACACTACTATCTAAAGGACTATCAAATTCATATGTTGGTGTATTACTATCAAATTTTCTAAAAATAAATTTGGCGTCAACATTAGATGGGAAGTCACCACAATATATTTCACCACTATACCACTCAGGATAAGTTAATCCACTATCATCATTATTCCATTTCACAGGAATATTAGACAAACCATGTAAAGATGGACATTCAGATTCAGCACAAGGATATATTATTTCTAAATACTTACAACCATTTGTAGTACCTACATTAGAAGTTCCAAATATTGCTGTAGGTAATCCATTGTCATCAGGGATAGATTCTGGAATAGAAGCAAACATATCACACACACAATTTGTTTCATCAGGTATTATTGTATGATAATTTGAAGGTACACGATATCTAGTACAATAATAATTAGAAGCTTCTGGATCTACACAAACATTTACATCATTTGTGTCTGTGTTAGTAGGACATTCTACCCATAATGGATTATAGTTAATACATGTATCAGCTGGATTATCTAAATTTTGTATATCTTGTTCACATAGTTGAGCACTTTCTGCACTATTCCATACATTAGATTCAAAATCCCAATATCCATAACCTACTCCGTCACCATCTAAATCCATACAATAATTAATTGGTGGTGTTTCAAAGCAACCACAATATGGAATAACTGTATCAGGACCATCACAAATACCACAAGCATCAAATTCATTAGATGCACATTCTTCAGCACCCTCATCATCTAAACACCTTTGGTTACCATACCCATCTAAAATTTGTTCTATTGAGCTACACTCATAAACATAATCATCTATTCCACCTGTTGGTGTAGGTTTTGTACCTGGTAATAAACATCCATTGTCCATTTGTCCACAAAAAGCTGATGTTGGTCCTGCTGGATGCCATATACCATAACCTAAACCATCATCATCTGCATCTGGATACCACCTCAAAGGTCCATCATAATACTTAACAACACATTCTTCATTAACTATTAAACATTCAGTACTGTTATCAGTTCCTTCTATTACATAACCACCAGTATCACCATGTGCTGTAGTACATACACCACAAACATCTCTTTCATCTTCTTTACAACAATTGACTATTCTTTCATCACAAGTTATGTCATAGGTATTTCCATAATCATAATGATTTGGTGGATATCCTTTACAATCTACACAAGAGCTATTCCAATTTTCATTTTTTGGTACTCTACCAGACTCTTGAACTATAAATTCAGGCCAACTTCCAGAACTATCAAAGATAGAACATGGATTTTCAACCATATAATTACCATTACAAGATATGTCGTTTTCATAATCACCATCTAAACATCCCATATCACACAACTCTACACAAGTATCATCACACGCTGATTCACAAGCACCTAAATCATTATACTCTATTAAGTCATCAGAACAAAAATATGTTTGAACACCATCAACACAAGGTATAACACATTGCATAGACATACATTCATCACAATCATCATTCTTATAACCATTATAAACATTTGACACAGAACAATCTGGGCAACCAAAACAATCTAAACCTCCATCACCATCTAAATCAGCACATCCCAAAAATGGTGAAGTATCTTGACCATTTGGTGCACATACACCACACTCATCAATAAAATAAAAATCACTATTACAATCTGGGAATTGATCACAATCTTCGCTATCACCACCAACTAAAGACCAACCATCAGGACAAAATGTGTCACATACTTGTATACAATTTACATCACCATTACATTCTCCACAAGCTCCAAAACCATCACCATCAACATCTTCATAACAAGTTGTTTGTGGACCTATACCACCACATTCACCACATGAATCTATTTGAACATCACCAAAACAAGAACCTTCACAATCCATATCAGGACATATATCTGTTCCCCAAGTATCTGAGTTACAATCCGTATTATCACCATTACATACATTACAATCATCAAACGATCCGTCACAATCACACAACGAACCAGTTTCTAAAATTCTTTCAACACATATATCACCACCATTTTGTGAATCACAATATTCATCACCCAATGATGGGTGATTATAAACACAATTGTCTCCAGTCATCTCACATACACCGCTTGTTACTGGTGGATTGTCATTACAATATAATACATCTGGTGGAATTGGCCAACAAGCTTGAGTCATATTAGTTTCACAACCAAAAGCATCTCCGTCACAATCTCTGTACCAATCTACATATTGTGTTTCACCATCAGGGCCACATACACCAGAACAATTTTCATCTGGATATTCACAACAATCATCACATGGAATAGTAGCAGAACAATTATAATTACAACCAACAGAATTAGGGTCCATACACCCAACCACATCACCAGAATCTGTATAACTCAATGTCATAGGTAAATTTGGAGTACCTAACCAAAAACTATCACCCACACCATTTATAGTATAACAGCCCACTACTCTAAACTCATTTAAAGATGGGTCATAGACTTTTACCGTAAAAGTCTCTGGACTTCCAGTTGTCATATAAATTGGTAATGCAAATATTAAATCTGTAGAAGTATCAGTGCCATTTGGTGTATGAGGATATGGATATAATTCTGGAGTATCTGCATTTAGATGTCGTATAGCATCACCATATCTACCATCATCTACTTCCATCTGCATTACAGTTGGTGGTGATATAACATTTAGTTTACAAGGATAAACTTGTCCAGTCTCAGGGTCTCTACATCCATAATCAGGAGCACCTGTATTGTTGTCACAACCTCCTTGATAAAAATCACAATCACAATAAACACCATTAATACTACTACCCTCAGCATCACATACATATCCTGGATAATCTTCTACATCATCAGCTTCATCACCTTGACTTATAAGATATGGATTGTGCCAAAACATTGGTGATAATCCTCTTATATCACAATCAGTATCAGATTGAGTACAAAATACTCCATCATCAATACCACAACAATGTTGCTTGTCAAATGGTCTTCCACCAAATATACCTACAATAGGATTATCAAATGGATTAGGTGAATCTTCATTAAAGTCTTCTTCAGCATCCCATTCATAATTACCACCAGAAGGACCTTGATTACCTAGTCGTTGTCCATCCTTTTCAACATAGGTAAACATAGCACTCCAATTACCAAACATAGAATTACAAGTTCCAGAACCTTCAGGACAATATCCATCAGGACAAGAAGTACCATCATCACAAACTTGTGTTCCTGGATACTGTGATATATATTGATTAAACCATACTTTTGGAAATTCTGTTAAACAACACGATATGTCTGATGTATCCCAATAACCTTCATCTTCAGGCAAATACCAACTACCAGAACATGCTTGGCATTTATATGCAACTTTATCATCACTAAAGAAGTCGGGATTAACTATACATTCTTCCTCATCACAATCCCCATCATACTCTCCATCTTCCCAAGCACACCAATCACCCTCAGCGTCGCCTGGTCCACATATAAATGGGTCTTCATCTCTATCCCAAAAACATCCCCAATCATGATTAACATAAGATGAATGAGGACAACCTGTAACTATATTATCTAAATCTTCTAGTTCTAAATCTCTTGTTTGTGATGGGGATGTATTAAAAGCTTGAGCATTAGGTGAGGTACATGTACCAATATCAAGGCATGAATATCTATTTCTCGTGAAATAAGATAATTGATTTGGATCCCACCTACTTAATTTTGCCATAAATTTTTCCTATATAATATATACATAAATATTAACATTCTTAAAAAAGACTAAAGTTCCATACATTCTTCACAACACACTCTTGGATAAGAATTATTCATTTCTAATCCTTTTGCTTCTTTAATAGTTTTTAATTCTTCATAACCATCACACCAATAATCATATCTAAAGTTTGTACAATCACAAACATATTGAGAATTACACTCACTTAAATTATTTACACATTGACATGTATCAGGACAAACTACCATCCCCAAAGTTCCACAATAAAAACTTATATTTTGATTTGAACAACTATTTTGTTGTACCCTAGATACAGTCATTTGAGTAAGAGCAGAACTCTTGTTTGCACCTGGTCTTGAACCTCCACCGAAATTTTGAAATGTTGGAGTTTCCCTCGTGTCTGATGGTGCTATTGAAGTAATTACATCTCTAATGGGTTTTATTTTTTTATTATGAGTTACCATATTGTGATCATAATGTAAATCTTGTGTTGACTTTTGTATATCAAGCCAATCCTCTAATGACAATACATCATATCTAACTTGTGAAGTTGATGAATTTCCTCTTAAAATGGTTGGTGTAGATAAAGTACTTCCCCATATTGCAACACTTTGATCTTGAATTAAAGGGGTATATCCACTTGGTTCATTATATGGTGTATCTGGAGTAAACATAGATATAGCTGGAGTTATAATTCCATTCCATTGTGGCATATTTGGATATGAAGATCTCATACATAAGTTACCAAAATGTTCAGGTTTACAATCAAAGCCCAGTGATTCACTTTCATCTGTACAACAAGCAAATTCATGATTAAAAGCTAAACAATCTGTGTTACCCAAATCAGCATCAGCATCACTTCCATCATCGTTCAAACCACATGGTATATAAGAATCTTCATCCATTAAATATATACCAACTCTCCACCCATCTTGATTTGCTTTAGTTGCCCATAAATCATAATCAATTTGTATAGACATTTGTACTTTAAACCAACCATCATTCAACTCTTCAAATCTTAATTGACCGCCTACCTCATCTAAACTTAAAAAACAAGTTCCTAAATTATTACCATTATTATAGTCATATGCTGTACCTAATGGATCAATTGGTGATTTTATAACTCCAGGTGCATTTGCAAGGAAGCCTTCATCTACACCCTCACCCATTCTATCTAATTCAAATGTATAAGCACAACCAAGTGTTGATGTAAATGGATAATCCATTAAAATATCAACAGCATCAGAAGGATTTGGAATACCAGGTTTACTAGCAACACTCAAAGTTATAGAACTCCTTTCACTTATTTGTTTAAGATGAGTTGTAAATGTATATGGTGTATCAGGTAATAAGTTACCAACATCAAATGTAATACCTTGTCTACCATTATTAGTAGTATTTGATTGGACATTTCTTAATTCTGCAGCAGTCACATTTCCGTTTGGATCTGTATAAGCATTTGGAGAAAGTGAAATATGTTCAGTCTTATCCCATCCAGAATAATAATTTGGCATTGTAATATAATTAACCAAATCATGAACTGTTACTTTATATTTAAGTGGTCCTAAATATGATTCTGGAACTGCATTTTCTGCATATGGTAGTGTTGGATTATTAGCATGAGATGAATCATCATTTACATCACCCATAATAGGAAATGTACTTGGTTCTAGTTGTCTCCAACGATATACCAATCCATCAAAATCTGGGTCATATGAAGGTCTAGCATCTCTAATTATAGGTTCACCAGTTGAAAGTGTTATTGGTCCTCCAGCTCTAACTGCTGCAACAGGATTACCTACAGTGAAATTTTCAGGTATAACATAACCTCTATCATTACAATATCTGAATATTTCCGCATCAAATAAATCAGGAGTGTATGGTAAATCTCCAATTGGTTTGTAATACCATTCCATATTAGAAAATGGTTTTGTACCATTTGGACTAAGAGGTTCATTTGGATTCATAAATCTATTTAAATAATCTTTGACACAAGAACTATACAAACTAACTTGATTTTGTGTCGCATTTGTTTTTGAAATTTTAACATGATCCATTCTAGAAATCCATGTAGTTGTGTAATTGTAACCCATACTATAAGGTAGAGGTAATCCATTTATATCTTCTATATCACTTAATGGTAAATCTTGCCAATATTCAACACCATCCCCAAGTGGTCCTCCATTAATATTAGTTACATATGGAAGTAAACTATCTTCTGTTAATGAAGCTGGAAACTCTTCTACCCAATTATCATAATCAATAGTAGGATTAAGCCATCTATATTTAAAATAAATTGGTTCATCATTTAAACCATAAGCTTTAACATTAACTTGATACATCATATTCCACCAATCTTGTGGATTACCCCAACTATCATATCCAATAAAACCAGAATCTGATAATTCAAACTCTGTAGATGCTATATAATATCTAACAGTTACCACTCCATCTTGTCCATACTTCTCTTTCAATTCAGAAACATTTTGAGATATCTCTTGTCCTGTATTTCCAGCTGCATCCATTTGACTTAAATCTATTACTCTATCAAAAGATGTTAAATTCTGATTAACATAATGTGGTGTTGTTTCTAAAATTGTTTGAGAGTCAACATATACACTTTGTTTATTATCATATTCCCAAGTTGGGGCTAAACCAGGAATGTAAACACTACTTAACCATATTTCTATTTTTTTAACAGCTTGATTATTGTTATCACCATATTGTTGCATCATTTCTATATCATGATTTGAACCTATAGATATCCATCCTTGATAATCACCAGCTCCTCCACCCAATCCAGAAGTTCCATCACCAGCATAATGATGAGAAGATGGATGTGTATAGTCACCTACTTTGTTTAACAGATTAGATCTGGTTTCATTAGTTGCATTTACTTCTATCCAATCTAAATTTGGAACTTCACTAGAAAGGAATCCACCACCCAAACCATGAACAAGATTCTCTATTTTAGATGTCCTATCTTCATCAATCCAAGCTTGCATCCAATCTAAATTTGATAAATCCCCATATCCACAATCATCATCTTGACATGTATATTGTCCATATGTCCATTTATAATATGATAATGCAGAATGTGTATTCATTAACTTACTCATTGGAAAAACACCTATAGATCCAGGATTATATCTAGCAGGAATTGCAACTTTAACTTTAATTTTATCACCTAAATTCATTCTTTTAATATTATTTTTCAATGTTCCATCAACATCACCAAAAACATATTCTGAATCAGTATCTATTCTTCGTACACCAGATCCAAAACAATTACCACCTGTCCATCCATTGGGAATATTAGGATTAGGTAAACATTCAGTCTCAGGACTATCGACTAAATAATTACATGTTAAACTATTAATTTCATTAGCGTCTAAACCATAACAACCATAGTCACTAACTCCACCATAAACATTAGGATCAGGACATCCTAAATACCTACAAGAATTATCATCTATAGTTGCATTCTCATCATAAAAACCAATACATAAATTATTTGAAGAACATTCATCACAATAATCACCAGCAGATGAACAATCAAGTGCTGAGCTGTCTGTACATCCTGTACAGTCATTGTTTCCACCACATACACCACAATCATCAAACTGTAGTTGACATGGAGCACCAGTTGCACCTGCTCCATATCCAGGCATATCACTATTACCAGAATTAGATTCAACTGTTGAACCCAATACACTACAATAACCTTCAGGACAATTACATCTAACACCTCCAGGTGCATCACCCCAAACAGCTATTTGATAATCTTGATATACAGAATGGTCACCTTGAGTTGATACAAATGCAGTTCCATTAGTTCCACAACACATCATATTATTACCATCACAAACACCACATAAATCCCATGTGTTAGTACTACAAGAACAATCCCTTATATCAGCTTCAATAGAAGCTCCAGTAACCCATTGACTTTCATCTAAATCTATATCTGTACTTCCTGGATTCACACACGATTTTATTGGGCTAATTCCCTCTTGTACAGGAATTTGATTATTCCAACCAGCTGGATAAGGACAACCTAGTCCATCACCATCTCCATCATAGTACCAACATATTGGATATTCACAAGAACAACCATCACTAACACAAGGTGTATTTGCCAATGGTGTACCATCTGGTATTTCACATAGTGAATGATAAAAACCACTACTCCCACCAAAATCAAAATCAGAACTTAAATCATAATACTCACCTTGTGCAGTTATGTCTGAAAATACCCAACCATAGTTACAAGCTCCATAAGCACTACCATCTTGAGAAATAGCTGCATCACTTAAAGGTATTAAATTTCCTTCAGCGTCAGGACATTCTTGAATTATTGTAGAATTGTTATCCAAACAACCTTCAAATTGACAAGAACAATCTTCAATTATATTACCAGAAAAATAATTTAAAGCTAATGGATGCATGCAACCTGTACAATTTGTATTGTCTCCATTACATACACCACACTCATCAAATTCTGCATCACCACCACATTCACCTGCACAGTCTTCTACTGTATCACCATTACAAGCTGAATCTACACAATAACCACCTCCACCTGCACAAGCATCACCTTCACTTAAACCTTCACAATTACCTGAACCAACACAATATAAAGTACCAGATGGATAAGTACAATCAGCAGTTACCATATTACCATTACATACACCACAAGCATCAAATTGCCCTCCATTTGCTAGACAATCACAAGCTGCTATATTCAATTGATCATTACTTTCATAACCATCCATAAAACAATTTTCTACATAGCCAGGTGGTGCTGGATTATATGCACTCCCAGCTGGACAATACATTTCACCATGACCCATCTCACAACAACCATTTCCATCATTATCAAAATCTCTTCCATGTTGAACAGGTTCAATTGATTGATCACAATCACATGGATACTCATCAGAACCAGGATACAAACAAGAACCATCATCTATTATATAACTTGGACCATCCCAATTACAAGCACTTGAATCTGTACAACCAGTACAACTTGAATTATCTCCACCACAAACTCCACATTGATCAAAACCACCATTAGTCCATACACCATTATATCCATTAGTACATTCACAATTAGGCATTGTTTCACCAGCTTCAGGAGTATACCAAGTAGCTAATATAAATGCATCTGTATCACCAGCAAGTCCACAATCTTGTCTAAATGAATCAGCATGATTATTATGACTTTGGTTAGTACCAGCATAAAAACCAGAACCCATAGAAGTATAATCACATTGATATGATTCCCATGAACAACAACCTATTTGGTCACCACCACCTATCTCAGCACCAGCATTGGAATCTAAATAAAATCTATGATTATATTTTGGACTACACATAGTTGGATCATGATAATCTACATATCCATATCCCCCAGCTTGACTTGTATCAACACCTCCTGCATTACAATCCCCATAATCATAAGCATGTCCAATACCACCATACTCATCCATTAATTCAGCCCATGTTCCATTGGTAGGACATGGACATATAGGTGTTGGCCAATCTATACCATATAAATCTCTACACGCAGTTGTACCAAGATTACAATATGCCATACAACCAGATATACTACAAGAACTATTATTTACATTTGGACAAGTTGCCCATTCATCACCAAAATTTGCCTCACCACCACAACTTTCACCAGATGGACAACATCCATTCCATTCATTTCCCGCATATTCAGGATATATTTCTGCACAAGTGTTACAAGCCTCTTGTGTAGTGTAATTATCATAACTTGGATCTGTACAACCATAAATTACATTACATCTGGAATTATAATCAAAACATCCTAAATAACCAGTTCCACCTATTCCATCCCAACAATGACAATATCCACTCCAAGAACCACCACTTGCAAAACCTTGTCCAGGTGCCCACATTGGATTTGTACTATCTTCATTACCATCAACACCAGTTCCAGCACCACAAAAATAGCCATCACCCATTGGTCTTTCAGTGTTACTATCTAAAAACATTTGACACCAATTTTGTGCACCATCAGCTGAAGGCATACTTTCATTTGGATATGGAGGACCAGTATAATTATCAACACATGTAGATGGCCAAGTCATAGTAGTTTGAGATGCATATATAGCAGTTGTTCCAACCAAGTTATGCCCCATATTACCAACCCATACACCATCTATATCATTATTATTCCAATAACCATTATGACCATTTTGACCAGCAAAAGAGTCATTACTATAATAGTCTTCTAATGCAGGTGCTGGTAAGGTAGCGTGTTGACAAACACTACCATCTTCACAACTTCTTGTAAATGGTTGTAACATAGGGTCATTTGATTCGGCACGATTTTGATTATTATCTGGATTACATAAAGATCCATCAGAACATGTACCCCAATGTGGAGTACAACCACAAGGACCAGAGGTGTAACTCATAAAACCATAACCATCTGCTACATCTTTATATGCACCACCATATGTGTTACAATCACCCTCATCACAATTAGTAAATAACATAAAATAATCACAACACTCACCCATTGGATTGTTATCCATTGTTATAAAGTCACAACAAGTATATCCAGGAGGTACTAAACTACCATGCCCTTGATACATATTATCACCATAACATTGATGCCAATCTCTATATTGTCTGTTGTGATCACTATTAAAATCACAACTATCAGGAATAAAATAATCAGCTTGTGGATTATAGTTATCAGCCACTCTCATCGTACATCCACCAATTAAGTTTAATTCTTCGATAACTCTTTCACTTGGATTTATAATATTATCTAAAAGCCATTTAGGATCAAAATCTATTCTATTTAGTTCTAATAAATTAAGTACTTCTCTTTGTTCTACGGGATCTGTATTCCATATCCAACCAATTTTTGTTACTTGATTGATGGCTCTATTAGCTTCTTTACTAATACCCTTTCTTCTTTCCATTATTATATCATTCAAATACTTCGACATTATACTGATCCCGGTATTGGTGGTAAATCTAATTCACATTTAAAAACTCTTGAATAAAATGGTGCTGTCCAAATTATTTCTTTATAAACTAACAAGTGATACCAAGCACCACCAACACCTTCTACATGATTGATAGTTGGTGACTCATAACACTTACTTGATTGAGCACTACCATGTGATTCTTCTTCTGGAAAACACTCAGTTCCATTCATTATCAAAACTTCATCATCAAATTCTACTTTTTGGCCTCTGTAATCTTTTATAAGGTAATCACCACCATTTATTTCCCAATCGTGTCTGTATCTATACAAAGATGCGAATACATCAGATGTCGGTGTATATGTCCACATTGAATCAAATGTTAAAATGTAAGAACCTCGTGGCAATCTTAAAATTTTATCTGTGGATGTGTCAGTAGCTATAGTTACACCAGGATATATACAATCCCTAAAATTATCTGTAGATGTAGATGTGTTATCACTCAAACCAGGTGAATAATTTAAAGCTGTTGGGTCTGTACATAATGCTTCATATTCTGGCCTATGTACTTCTTCGTCTATAGATGGAGACACACAAGGGTATGTATTAAACATTACACAATTAACTAATACTAATATATCTAAAATATTAACAGTTCCATCACCATTCATATCAGCACAAGGATCATCATTATCTGATAGTGCCATATTTACAATTTGAACTATATCAATAATATTGTATGCTCCATCATTATTGACATCACCCAATGGTGTCCAATCGTCAGCTGTTACATGTTCACATGTATATGGCCAATTACGATTTTCTATTATATTGGGATTAAGTGGATTAGATTCTACTACTTGTTGTCTATTTCTTTTAACACGAAACTCAGTGGATACTGGAAAGCCAGGAGAATCATTAGTAGATAATTTATCTTCATTATAATTTAAATTTGTCTTATCTATTATTTTCTTGGCCAAAGGTAACCCCCAAAGTTAAATAAAAATTATAGGCATATTTTATGCCATTTAAGTAATTCAATACATCTATAAATATAATTTAATTGAATAAATTATATTTTTAATCAAGTTTAAAAGGTTTTTTAGCCTTTGGTTTGGAAGATTTTACTTCTTTTTTTTGTTCAACTTGAGATGGTGTTTTTATCACATCAGGTTTTTTACTCTGTTTAGTAGATTTTTTAGTTACACTTTTTTTATTTTCAACTTTTTTGTCTTTTTCAACAGGTACATCGGATGGTTCTAAAATACCCTTTCTGAACATTTCTTCTTTTTTTAAGTTTTCCTCTATATAAGAACCTAAATTATGAGTAACTACAACCTCATCATCTTGACTTTTATCAATTTCACCAGATAAAGCCATTGCTATTTTAGTAGAAACTAAATTTCTATTATTAGCGTTGAAAAAATCTAATTCGTAGTTTTCCATCAAAACTTGTTCAACCGCACTCATTATTTCTTCTTTTTTCATTCAAACCTCCATTTATTTATAAACAAAATACTTTTGCGTTTTTAAAATCACCAACATTATTATAATAACAATTTGGACATAATAATCTCAAATTTTCAATACTAAAATTAGTTGGATCACCATCGATAAAATCTAAATGTAAACAAATTTTATCATCTGTTATTCTTTTTTCATTCCAACCACACACAGAACATTCTTCTTGTAAATATCCATTATCTACTAGTCTATTTTTTAATCTTCTAATAGAATAATTTGGATATTTACCCTTTAAAATATCTTCAACATCATATTTAGAATGAATGTGAGTTTTATTTATACCCTTACCAGCTTGATTTTTATGTTCATTAAAAATACCATAATAATTAGCCCACTTTTTATAAGTGTTGTAACTAACACCCAACCACCGTGAAGCTTCTGAAGCTGATAAGGTATTTTCTTGTGCATCCAGAATCATATTCTTGGTTAAAACCATTCTTCTACCTGGTATTTTCAGATATTTTCTAGACACTAATAATCCTTTTGGTATACTCTTTGTGTAGATGTGAGAGTAATTTCTCGTTCATTTACTATATCCCACGCACGTTGATCATCTAATTTTCTATGAGCTGGATTCATATCTTGGTGTCGTTCTCTATTCATCCAAAATAATTCATCTGGTTCTAATTGATAAAATTGAGAACTAATAAAATCTATGTGTCCAGCTTCTAATGGTTCATCTGACATAACTTATTCCTCCGTTTTTTGTTCTTGTAATAATTGTTTCACAGTTTCTTCACTTTGTTCTTCATCATCTTTTTCATATTTACGAAGAAACTCATCCATATCTACATTTATTCTATTCAGCTCATTCCAAGCTAAATCTCTAACAAATTGTTCTTGCTCTTTATCAAGAACAGTTGTCATTAACCTTTGTATATAAGGTCCAAATTTATCTTTAGCCATTTATACCTCCATCTTTATATTAAAATTTCTTGATTCTGGAATTAAATTTATCCATATCAATCCTACTTCTACATTTTCTTTTAATGGTTTCAATAATAATTGATGTTCACTCCAAGTTTGTACTTTAACAATTTGAAATTTATCACCATTTTCTTTAACAAATGATTTACCAAATTCTGTTTTACCACTCAATTGTATTATATCATCTTTTTTTATATCCATTACTCACCACTCCTGACTATTATCTTTAATGAATCTATGTAATTATTATAATATTGATCTTCATAACTAGCGTATACAGTTATTGTATCACCTATAAATTCACCCCAAGGACCAAACACTGTATGAGCTTCACCTAATTCATCTGTATATGAATGATGATTTACCAAATCAGTTTCATAATCCTGATTCATCCACTCAATTATGAATGTTCTGTTGGTTTCCCAATATAGTTTTTGATAGTTATCATAAGAACCTGTTTTTGCAGTTAATGTTGTAAATGTTTGAACATATCCATTTAAAAACCATATTTCATAATAACCATTTTCATCAATATTTAAATAAGATTCTAAATCTAAATAATAACTATTTTCATAATGTTCATTTAAATTATCATCCGAATCTTCTTGTACATTCATTATTTGATTGTCACACCCATAAAATGACATACATAATATAAATATAACTAATGAAAAGTTTTTTACCATTTATTCTTCCTCTTTTTACGATATTCTGATTGTTTCTTACCTTTATTGTATCTTTTCTTTTTTGGTGGCTTTTTACCTTTTTTTTTGTTTTTTCTATAACCACCCTTATTATCGTCATTTTCCCAATTTTTTGGGTCTATGTTAGACATTACTATTTCTCCTCTGTAATTGCTCTTCCTACTAACTTTTTCCAGTCTTCTTCTGGTCTGACTTCCAAGTTAGTTTTCCAAGCACCTTTTATCGTATTCAAGTTAACACCAGCATTTTCCGCTAAGGACATAAATGCATTTATATCTTTAGGGAAACAACTACCACCAAAACCCATTTTACCATCAGGGCCAGGTACATTTAAATGTGAATCCCCAACTCTACCATCAGCAACAAAACCTTCTAAAGCTCTGTTCCAGTCTACTCCCAACTCATCACACATTAATTTCATCTCATTTGCGAATGATACCTTAACAGCAAAAAATACATTACTAAAATATTTAATGAACTCAGAAGTTTGAAAGTCTGTATGAATTATGTGTGCATATTTAAATCTTTCATTGTAAAGTTCTGCTACTTTTGTTGTATTGTAATTATTACCACCCAAAACTATTCTATTTTGATTTATAAAGTCTAATCTAGCAGACCTTTCTGTTAAAAACTCTGGATTGAAAACTATATTCAAGTTCTCATACTTTCGTTGTAATTTTTCAGTGGTACCTGGAACAACAGTTGATTTTAATATAATAATATTATCATTTCTCTTATTTACAATGTCAATATCTCTAAAAACATCATATATAATTTTTAAACTAATTGAACCATCTTGATTCATTGGGGTTGGAACAGAAACAAATATAAAATCAGATTCGTTTACCACTTCCTCTAATGTATGAGTAGATCTTTCAATCAAAGCATCAAATACTTTTATCTCACAATTACCAGTTGACGCTGGAGAAAAACCATGTGCTATTGCTCCTCCTACATATCCATTTCCCACTATTCCTATCTTTTGCATTTTATTAACTCCTTCTCATATGTTTTTAAACTTTTTATTCTTACTCTAAAATACTCATATTTCATATCCGATTGATTTTTACCACTATCAGAAATTACTTGTGGTAACATTTGTAAAAATGCCATACCTTTTTGATCAAGACTGGATGCATCAAACTCCACTATAATGTCATTATCATAATTATCATCTTTATGTAATCTATCAAGATGTCTAATTTTTTCATGTAAAGGTATGAGTGTCTTCACTTGTTCATCTCTAGAATAATCCATTATTATTCTTCTATCTTTTATATACAAATTAGTACACCATGGTTCTAACAATCTTACCATTTCTAAACTACTAACATTATGTGCAATTATTCCAATATCATATTTTTTCGGAATAATCATATCTCTATTGTCATCCCAAACTTGTGCTGGGAAAGTTCCCCATTTACGAATAAAATTTCTTAATGACTTTTCGTATTGTGGATTTATGTCAATTTGATTATCTTCTCTCATTCTTACACTTTTACTTGGCATATGATAAACAGCAGTTTCAAATAGTTGACAATATTTGGCACCAGCCATTTTTAATCTTAAATAAAAATCATCATCATCCACCATATATTTAGAAAATAATAAATCATTACCACCAACTTTATTATAAAATGTTTTAGTAATCATCCATGGAAAAAACATTCGTTGTTCTGTTTTATTTTCATTTTTTTTCATATTTTCTTCATGCCATTTAATAAATTTACCCTCATCAAAATCTTCAGATTTTGTTCCAAAATTGATAAGAAGTTTATCTACAGAACCTGGATAACCAACATCTGGTTCAACTCTCAATGGTGTAATAAAATCATAACTTGCTGGCCAATTCATATACTTTAACATAACTTTATCAAAATTAGGTGGAACATACATATCAGAATGTAACATACATATTACTTCATTCGAAGATAATTCTACCATTTTGTTATATGAATATGCTATACCTTCGTTTTGTTCATTTTTATGAATTACCAGATTATGATCTTTTTGTTTTAATCTTTGTAATAATTCCCAAGTTCCATCTTCAGAGCCATCATCTAACATAACAATCTCATGTACATATCCAAGATTTTTTCTAATAGAATTATATACAAATTCTGTATATTTTTTTGTATTATAATTTGTTATTATAAAACTAATGACTTTCATCTATTAACTCCTTTATACCATTATCAAATTTAACTTTTGGACTCCAACCCAACTCATTTTTTATTTTAGATATATCCATAGCATATCTCCAATCGTGCCCAAGTCTATCTGTAACATATTCTATCTCACCACCTAAACTTGTAATAATGGTATTTACTATATCTATATTTCGTTTCTCATCTTCACCACCAATGTTATACACTTCTCCATCTTTTCCTTTATGTAACACTACATCTATTGCTTCACAATGATCTTGAACATGTATCCAATCTCTTATATTCTTTCCATTACCATAAACAGGTAACTTTTCATTATTTTTAGCTTTCTGAATCATCAAGGGTATAAGTTTTTCTGGATATTGATTTGGTCCATAATTGTTAGAACACCTCGTAATAGTAATTGGATATTTATATGTTTCATAAAAGCTTCTACATAATAAATCAGCTGATGTCTTACTAGCAGCGTATGGACTATTTGGTGCAAGTGGTGTATCTTCTGTAAATGGTTCGTCATCTTCTGTTAATGTTCCATACACCTCATCAGTTGATATCTGAATATATTTCTTTATTGGAAACTCATGTAATATCTTTAAAAGTGTGTGAGTTCCATTTATATTTGTTTCAATAAATTCATCTGAATTTTCTATACTTCTATCAACATGAGATTCAGCTGCAAAATTAATTATAGTATCTATATTCAAGGAATTGATAGTGTGTTTAACCTTATCATAATCATTTATATCACCTTTAATAAAATGATAATTGTCATAGTATTCACAATCTGATACATTATCTCTATTACCCGCATATGTCAATTTATCATAATTTGTAATTTGATAATCTTTATATTTCTTAACCATATGTTTTATAAAATTACTTCCTATAAAACCTGAACCACCTGTTACTAATATATTCATTATTTAATCCTCATCGATACATCTTTTGGCATTAATTCATTATTACATTTCGATTTACCTACATTAGAATTTGATTTTTTTGCTAATGTATACATTGATTTTAATTTAGTGCCTACATTTTTTATTCCACTTACATCATTTTTTATTAAGTCTATGATTAGTGATGTTATCTTATCTACATAATCAAAATTTCCAACCATATTCGTAAAAGCTTTTTCATATTTAAATGGTTTTTCTTTATGACCACATCTAATAAGTAAATAATTATTAGATTTAAGTTGTACATAAGAATCTGATAATAATTTTGTATAACCATACCAAGTTCTATTATGTACTGGAACATCATTCTCCGTAGCATTTTTTACAGATCCACTATAAACATAATCTGTTGATATGTGTATCAGTTTTTTATCAGAACAAGCGTTTACTAAATCAACAACAAATTTGTAATTGACATCCCAATGTTTATCTTTATTCTTATCATATGTATCAGTGTGAGCTATACAATTTATTATCTCATCATATCTCTCGATACCTCCCACGAATGATATCATATCATCTAAATCCATCATATCTTTTTTTCTACTTACATAATCCCAACCAGTTTGTTTGACCAATTCAGAACCAAGTAAACCATCACCTAATATAAGTCTTCTCATTTTCCTACATTATCCTTATCTGATATCCATATATTACAACCTTGTAAATGTTCGTCTATAATATTTTTAACTTTTGGTATTGTATTCCAAACCATACTATGTTCAGAGTCTGGATTATATTTACCCTTAACTAAATATGTAACTATTGTATTTGGTTCTAATGTTAAATATCCATGTGCATAATTGTTTGGAACAAACAAAAACTCATCATCACTTAATTCGAATGTTTTAACTTCTTTAGTTTTTAAATCAACAATAATATCTAATATTTTACCTTGAATAACTTTAATACACTTTGTTTGTGCTGGACTATCTTGGTAATGTAATCCTCTAAAAGTAAATTTATTATCGTTGGTAACAACATTAATTTGTTCCCAATTAATATCCAAATATTTAGAATCAATTGCTGTAAATGAACCTCTATTATCTTTAAATGTTGGATGTGACTTTATCATAATCTTACCTTAACTCCTTTTGGTGGTTGTATTGGTTTTATAAATTCGTGTTCATCAAATTGTGGCATTTGCCCCCACTTGTTCATCCATTTTATAGAATTATCTCTTTCAGCTTTTATTTGTCTCTCAGACTTAACATTAAAGTTGTCACCACCTTCAAACCAACTTGTTCTCGCTGCAAAATGCCATATAACAGATTTTGGTGTCAATACAAATTCAAAATCTTCCAACTGCATTCTTACAAAGATGTCCATATCTTCCCAAGAAGCTGGTGCAAATAATGGGTCGTTACCACCTATATAATCCCAATCTCTTTTCTTGATAAGATAACCACCAGCACCTTCAGCTCTTCTGATTCTGAAATCGTTTATTTTACTAAATTCATCACACCAATCTAAAAATTTTTCTTCTTTAAAATCATTATGTAACACACCAAAGTCATCAAAATCTGTA
>MDSZ01133676.1_pt1 | contig 26356 bp, 29 predicted proteins | sample 811201 | NCBI WGS metagenome assembly MDSZ01 (sample SAMN05326647, study PRJNA326480) | marine metagenome | isolation source: seawater | place: Indian Ocean: North | collected 2010 | reverse complement strand
TTTCATGTGCATTAGTAAATCGTGTACCTCTAAAATTTGGCATAGGATTGTTCTTTCTCCAGATGACATCATTAAGTAGCCAGTAATTTAAATTTTGTAAGTGATAACCTAAACGGAAAATATTATGATAAGACCCTATTACCCAAATACTTCCATTATCCTTTAAAATTCTTTTACACTCAGCAAGCCAAGCAACACAGAATTCATCGTAATGTTTGAAACTATTAAATTGATCCCACTTATCATTTACACCGTTCACTTTACTAGAATCTGGTCGAGTTAGTTTTTCTCCTATTTGCATATTGTAAGGTGGGTCGGCAAAAATTAAATCAAAAGTTCTATCTGGAATTTTTTTTATTTCCTTTAAACAATCGCCATGTAAAATTTTGTTAGAGAATTTTGTCATTTTCTAGATTCAACCTTAAATTGAATCCAGGGTCAAACCATTTTAGAAACAAAATGAGTCCTCTTGTGTTCCAGAATCTTAACTAGACAACATCTTGTGTATGGGCTTGAAACCTTTTCTGTGATGAGTTGTTATACCAAATTTTTTTAAACCATTTAAATGCGCTTTAGTACCATAACCAAAATTACTTTCCCATGCATAATTGGAAAACCTTTCCGATAATTTTATCATTAGATTATCTCTAAATACTTTTGCAACTATAGAAGCCGCACTAATAACTTTAATTTTTTCATCTCCATTTACGATCGTTCTATAATTTTTTATACCTCGAGGCGCAAATGTTCCATCGATCAATACTAATTCTGGTTTATGTGACAAACTATTAATTGCTCTTTTCATTGATAAGAGAGATGCTTGTAATATATTTAACTTTAAAATCTCTTCCACAGAGGCCATGCCTATCGCATAATAAGAATTTAACTTGATATGATCGGATATTTTTTTTCTCTTATTAAAAGAAATTTTCTTGGAGTCTTTAAGAAGTCTCAAATTTACACTGTCTTTCAATATAACGGCAGCTGAGACTACAGGTCCAGCCAAACAACCTCTACCAACTTCGTCCACACCTGCTGTTAATAATTTCTTTTTCAATTAAATTTTAAGTTTTAATTTTTTTTCTCTAATTAATTTTAAGTCTATCCAAGCCATTTTTTTTTGTGCTGGTTGTCTCATCAAAAAAGCTGGATGAAATGTTATAATTACAGATGTTTTACAATTGCCGAATTTTTTTTCCATCCATTTCCCTCTGGCTTTTGAAATTACAATATCACTTCCGATTAAGGCATTCATAGCAGTGCTTCCGAGTAATACTAAAATTTGAGGACTAATGATTTCAATATGTTTTATGATATAAGGCAGATATCTTTTTATCTCTTCTTCCGTAGGTCTTCGATTATCAGGGGGCCTAAAATTGATTATATTAGATATATATACATTACTTCTATTTAGATTTATTGCCATTAACATTTTATTTAATAAAATCCCGGCTCTTCCAACAAATGGAGTTCCTTCTTGATCTTCATTAGCTCCTGGAGCCTCACCTATAAGCATTATTTTCGAGTTTGGATTGCCATCACTAAAAACAATGTTTGTTGCTTTCTTTTTAAGCTCACAATTTTTGATATTTAAAATTGATTTTTTAAGTAATTGTAAATTTTGAGCTTTATTCTTTGCTATCCCAAAATTATTTTTTTTAAATCTATTGATTGCCTTGTTATTGTAAATTAAATTATGATTAATTAGATTATAAAATTTGATTAATTTTATTGTTTTAAAGTTTATTTTTTTTATCATTTATATTTATGAAAATATTTAACAAATATATTAAAACAATTATACAAGTTTTAGCTATTATTATTTTTTTTTCCACACTTCATGCAAAAAATCCACATAAGTATGAAACTGGAGAAAGTATTTCAAATTATTTTTCAGGAATAATATTATTTAATGATAATAAATTTGATGACTCTTATTCACGTTTTAAAAAGCTAGAGGGACTAGAATTATACTATAATAACTACTCATCGAAATATCTTTTTTCATTAATAAACTCAGGAAATTTTAATGAAGCTTTTAGATACTCAAAAAAAATAGAAAAAGAAAAAATCAATAATTTCGAGAGTGATTTGATAATTGGAATATATTATTTAAAAAATGATAAATTTGATCTGGCAAAGGAATATTTTAAAAAAATTAATAGCAGGAATTCACAATTTTTAATAAACAATTTTTTATCAGAGTCTTTACTAAACTGGTCAAACTTTAAAAGCATGAATTTTAAAGAAGCTAAAAACGACATTGATAAAATTGATCAGAGATTCTCAAGTTTAAAAAAGATACAAAATACTTTTTTACATTGTTTTTACGATAGTGAAAAAACTGAGGACTTTTATAAAAACCTTTCTTCTAAAGATGAAACAAATCTTTCGAGGTATAATTATTTTTATGCATTATATTTATCTGATAAAAATAAAATTAATCAAGCAAACCAAGTAGTTGAAACAGCGCTTGAATTATATCCAAGGAATTTATTATTAAATCAGTACATTCTTGATAAAGATACTGGAAAATTTCAAAATTATTTTAATTGTAAAGATACAACACATGTAATTGCTGAAATTCTTTATATAGTGGCAAATGCATTGTCATCTCAAAATATTTATACATATTCGAATTTTTATTTAAATTTGTCTAAGTATTTAAATGAAGATTTTTATTCATTTGAAACTCTTTTAGCTGAAAATTTTTATAAGATGAATAATTTTGAATTGGCAAAGAAAACTTACAAACGCGTTGGAAGAAATAGTAAAATTTATGGATGGTACTCCGCTAAACAAAACGCCACAATACTCATAGATGAAAAAAAAAATAAACAAGCTTTAAAACTACTAGAAAATTCATATAAAAAGTTGCCTAATAAGTCGATATTTGAAAAATATGATTATGCAAGATTTTTAAAAAACAACGATCAATTTGATAAAGCAATAGTTTTGTACAGTGAAATTATAAACAAGATAGATGAAACTCATTCACTTTTCCCAAAAGCAATGGATGGGAGAGGCGTAGCTTATGAAAGAATAGGAGAGTGGGATAAAGCACAAAAAGATTTATTATCATCACTTAAAGCAAGTCCCGATCAAGCGTATGTCATTAATTATCTAGCATACTCATGGATTGAGAAAGGTGTTAATGTTAAAAAAGCTTTAAAGATGCTTCAAAAAGCCAATAATTTAAAAACAAATGATCCTTATATTATTGATTCTTTGGGCTGGGCATTATTTAAACTTGAAAAGTATGTTGAGTCAAAAAAATATCTTCAGTCAGCTGTAAAGTTGATGCCAGCTGATCCTATAATTAACGATCATTATGGAGATGTGTTATGGAAAAACGGCAAAAAAATTGAGGCAAGGTATTACTGGAGCTATGTATTGAATTTAAAAGACACTGAAGATGATCTAAAAGATATAATTAAAAATAAATTATTATTAGGTCTTTAAATGTTAATTAACTCTTATTCAAAGATTAACTTGTCTTTAACTGTAAATAAAAAGTCGAAATTTCATAAACTACACGAAATACAAACTATTTATTGTTTAACTAGTCTTTTTGATAAAATTAGAATAAAAAAAATTAAAAGAAAAAAGGATGTGATTAAGTTTGTCGGGCGTTTTGCGAGGTATGTAAATCAAAAAGACAACTCAATTAAAAAAACTTTAAAGATATTAAGAAAAAATGGTGATATTTCTAACTATTATTCAATTTTGGTTAATAAAGAAATACCAGTTTTTGGGGGCTTGGGAGGTGGTACAAGTAATGCATTTAGTGTTTTAAAATATTTAAATATTAAGCAATTAGACAAAAATTTATCTAAGATTTTATTTAATAAAGTTGGTTCAGACTTAAAACTTTTCACCTATGATCAAGGAATATTATTCAATTTTAACAAAATCGTTAAATTACCAAAGAAACACAAATTATTTTTCTTATTGGTGTTTCCATATATCAAATGCTCTACAAAACAAATTTACTCAAAAGTTAGAAATTATTCACCAAAATTGAGATACAATTTATTTAAAACACGTAAAAAAGAAGATTTCATTAAATTATTAAAGAATCAGGACAATGATCTTCAAGAAATTGTTGTTAAAAAGTATCCAGTTATAAAAAAAATTATTTCTCGAATAAAACAAAGTAATGGCTGTTATTTTTCAAGAATTACTGGCTCCGGATCTGTTTGTTATGGTGTATTTAAAAGTGAAAAAACAGCTAATGCAGCATTAAATGCAATAAAATTAAAAAATCCAAAATATTGGTATTCTGTTGCGAAAACTATTTAAAAATTACATATTTGTGATATATCAAAAACTTAATATTGGGGCATAGCCAAGCGGTAAGGCAGCGGTTTTTGATACCGCCATCCTAGGTTCGAATCCTAGTGCCCCAGCCAACTATTTATGTTTAAGTTAAACTTAATTCAAAAGTTAAAAAAACAGTTTTTTCCATTTTATAAAAATAAAGAAATAAAGATTGTATTTAAAAAATTACAAGAAAATTCTTCTGACAAATCTGAAATAGCGATGTTTGTTGGAGGATGTGTTAGAAAATATCTAACTGGAAAAAAAATAGATGATATTGATATAGCTACCATTTTGACCACAGATCAAATCAAAGAAAAATTTGAGAATACAAAATTTAGAATAATTGATAGTGGAATAAAACATGGAACGGTAACTTTAATTTCAGAAAAATTGAAATTAGAAATTACAACTTTAAGAAAAGATAAAGAAACTGATGGAAGACATGCTGAAATAGAATATACAAATAATTGGCAAGAAGACTCAAATAGACGTGACTTTACGATAAATGCAATTTACTTAAATTCAAATGGTAAAATATTTGATCCCCAATCTGGGATGAGCGATTTAAAAAATAACAATGTTAAATTTATAGGTGATCCCAACAAAAGAATTAATGAAGATTACTTAAGAATAATTAGGTTTATTAGATTTTCAATTGAATATAAATGTAAGCCAGAAAAAACAACAATTGACTCAATAAAAGTTAATTTAGATGGAATAAAGAATATTTCAAAAGAAAGAATTTTAATTGAGCTTTTTAAAATAATTAAAAGTGAAAATTTTTATCAAATTGTAAATGATATTGAACTAAAAAAGATATTTTTATTGATTTTCCCAGAGTTTGAAAATTTAAATAGACTAATTAGATTAAGCGAAATTAAAATTAATAAAATTTCCAATAGGGATTTAATTTTAGCTATTCTTTTAATAGATGAAAAAAATAATCAAGAATATTTTTGCCATAAGTACAATGTTTCTAATGAGTTAAAAAAGAAATTGAATTTATTTTCCAGTAACTATTTCAAGTTTAAGAATGACAAAAACTTTTTTGAAAAAGACTTAAAAAAAAATATTTTTCAATTTGGAAAAGAGCATTTATCTGAATTAAATACATTGAATTTTTTAGAAAATAAAAAAAATAATAAAGCTAAATATTTAAGGATACATAAAGAAATTTATCACAGCTCTATTCCAAAATTCCCATTTGATGGAAGTTATTTAAAAAAGAAGGGAATAAAGGAGGGAGAAGTAATAGGAAAAATTTTAGGGTCTCTCAAGAACGAGTGGTTAAATAATAATTTTAAAATTACAGATCAGAAAGTTATACAAATTATTAAAAAATATGAAGTTTAGATATATTCTACACTCATAATTTCAAAGTTTCTTTCTCCTGAAGGAGTATTAACCGTTACCAAGTCGCCTTTATTTTTTCCAATTAATGCTTTACCGATTGGACTTTTGAAAAAAATTAAGTTTTCTTTTATATTCGCTTCATCTTGGCCCACAAGTTTGTAGGAAATTGTTTTTTTAGTTTCTAAATCTTGTACTTTAATAGTGCTTCCAAATATTACTTTTCCATCGTTATCCATTTTAGTAACATCAATAACATTTGCTCTAGCTATTAAATCATTTATCATAATTATACGACCTTCAATTAATCCTTGTTGTTCTTTAGCAGCATGATACTCAGCATTTTCTTTTAAGTGTCCGTGAGATCGCGCTTCTGCTATTGCCGCAACTACTTTAGGCCTTTGAACATTTTTCAAGTCATCAAGTTCATCTTTAAGTTTTTTTAATCCTTTAACTGTAATTGGTTCTTTATTCATAAATTATTTCCAGATAGCCTGAGGTGGAAGTGACATTAAAATAGATTCTACATTACCACCAGTATTTAAACCAAACTTTGTTCCCCTATCGTATAAAAGATTAAATTCAACATATCTTCCTCTTTTTAAGTTTTGTAACTCTTTGTCTTTCTTATTCCATTTAGATTTACTTTTTCTTCTTATAATTAATTTTGATATATCTATAAAAGCTAAGCCTAGGTCTCTAACAAATTTAAAATTTTGACTCCAATTTTTTGTTTCATAGTCAAAGAAAATTCCACCAATACCTCTTGACTCTTTTCTATGAGGTAAATAAAAATATTTATCACACCAAATTTTATATTTTTGATAGTTCTTTTTATTTTGTAAACAAACACTTTTAAGCATTTTATGTAAAATTTTTCTTTCTTTCTCATCCTTAAAACTTGGTGTTACATCCATACCACCTCCGAACCATTCTTTTGAAGTAACGATAAATCTTGTATTAAAGTGAATGGCTGGAATTTTTGGATTACGCATGTGTGCAACTACAGAAATACCAGAGGCCCAATATTTTCCACTCTTACCTGCGCCAAGGATTTTAGATTTAAATTTTTTCTTAAATTTGCCAGAAACCGTTGATTTATTTACACCAACTTTTTCAAAAATTTTTCCATTTAATAAAGTGAAAGATATTCCACCACCTTCATTATTTTTTTTCTTAAACCATACACGTTTAGAAAACTTTTTTTTATTTTTTTCCAACTCTTCAAATTCTTTACAAATTTGTTTTTGTAGAAAGTTGAACCAATTGTCAGCAAATTTTTTTCTAAACTCGGTATTTATCATTTATTTAAAAATTATTCTGTCTTAAAGATTCAGAAACTACTATTGCTACAGCAATTGCAATATTCAAAGACCTAGCATTCTTTTTAATTGGAATTCTGAGTCTATTTTTAATACTTTTATGTAAATTTTCAGGCACTCCACTGCTTTCCCTTCCAAAAAGAATTATATCATTTCTTGTAAATTTAAATTTATGATAAAGTTTTGTAGCTTTAGTTGTCATTAGGACTATTCTTGATTTCCTATTCTTTTTAATAAAATTTTCATAATTTTCATATCTAAAAATTTTAGCTAATCTAAGGTAATCCATAACCACTCTTTTAAACCTTATATCATTAATATCAAAACCACATGGCTCAATAATGTGAACTTTCAAATCAAAGCAAGCGCTGAGCCTTATTATAGCTGCTGTGTTTTGAGGAATATCTGGTTTATATAGAGCTATGTGCATTATTATTGCTTAATTTACTATATTTATGTGTCATTCTGACCCTAGAAAATAGAATTATTTAGTCTTATTTAAATATTACATTATAAACACATACATAATAAATGAGCAAAGAAGAAAAAAAAGTAAATCGTAGAGATTTTTTATTTACAGCTAGTTATACAGTTGGAGCAGTAGGGCTTGGTGCAGTAGTTTGGCCACTTATAGACCAAATGAATCCTGACAAAGCTCAGAAGGCTTTGGCTACAACTGAAGTTGATATAAGTCAAATAGAGCCTGGAAAATCGATTACAGTATTATGGAGAGGAAAACCTGTGTTTTTAAAAAGAAGAACACAAGATGAAATTGCCGAGGCAAGAGCCGTCAGCCTGGACGATTTGCCTGATCCTCAGAAGGATGAAGAAAGAGTAAAAGAAGGTAAAGATGAATGGTTAGTAATGTTAGGAGTTTGTACTCATTTAGGGTGCGTACCTCTAAAAGATAAAGGAGATTATAAAGGTTGGTTTTGCCCATGTCATGGTTCTCATTATGATGTGTCCGGAAGAATACGAAAAGGACCAGCACCAAAGAATATGGAAATACCTAAATTTGAATTTGTAGACAATAATACAATAAAGATTGGTTAAATAAATTATGAGCGAACAAGAGTACACACCAAAATCAAAAGTAGGTAAATGGTTTAACGATCGTTTACCTTTATTAACTTTGGGGGCTCATTTAACAGATTACCCAACTCCTAAAAATTTAAATTATTGGTGGACTTTCGGTGGAATCTTAACCTTTTGTTTAATTACACAAATAGTTACGGGGATCGTTTTGGCAATGCACTATGTTGCTCATGCTGATTTAGCTTTTGCTAGTGTAGAACATATAATGAGAGATGTAAATTATGGTTGGCTAATTAGGTATATTCATAGCAACGGAGCTTCTATGTTTTTTTTAGCAGTTTACATTCATATTTTTAGATCTTTGTTTTATGGATCTTATAAATCTCCAAGAGAAGTAATTTGGATAATAGGTTTATTGATTTATTTATTAATGATGGCCGCAGCTTTTATGGGCTATGTTTTACCTTGGGGTCAAATGAGTTTTTGGGGTGCAACAGTTATTACAAATTTGTTTAGCGCTATACCATTGGTTGGTGAAAGTATTACTACGTGGTTGTGGGGAGCTTATTCAGTTGATAATCCAACACTAAATAGGTTTTTCAGTTTGCACTATCTAATACCTTTTTTGATATTAGGATTAGTTGTTTTACATATCTGGGCCTTGCATGTTCCAGGAAATAATAATCCCGTAGGAATAGAAATAAAAAAACCATCAAGGGATACTGTTCCATTTCATCCTTACATAACAATAAAAGACGCATTTGCCTTACTAATGTTTATGATTGTATTTGCAGGATTTGTATTTTTTACTCCAAATGTACTAGGACATTCAGATAATTACATTCCAGCTAACCCTTTAGTAACTCCAGCCCACATCGTTCCTGAATGGTACTTGTTGCCATTCTATGCAATCTTGAGATCTGTTCCAGATAAATTAGGTGGAGTAATATTGATGTTCGGGGCAATTTTTATATTATTCGTTTTGCCATGGTTAGATACTTCAAAGGTAAGATCAGCAGTATTTAGACCAATCTATAGACAATTTTATTGGATATTTGTGATCGATGTACTTATGCTTGGATATATGGGCGCTATGCCAGCAGAGGGAATTTATTTAGTATTAGCACGAGTTGGAACAATATATTATTTTTTACATTTTATCGTTGTATTGCCAGTTGTTGGCTTATTAGAAAAGACTGATCCCATACCGATGAGTATTTCTGAACCAGTTTTAACTGGCCATGTAGAACCATCGCTTGCAAAGAAAGACAATGGCAAACTTTAAATTTAAGAAGCTTATTATTTTTTTAGTAACAGTTTTTTTTATTAACACAGCTTATTGTGCAGAGCAGAACGATCCAATTAAAGTTGATTGGAGCTTTAAAGGATTAACTGGAAAGTTTGATAGAGCTTCATTGCAAAGAGGTTTTCAGGTTTATAAAGAGGTTTGCTCTTCTTGTCACTCAATGCAGTATTTAAGCTATCGTAATTTAGGAGAGCCAGGAGGGCCTGAATTCTCTGAATTAGAGGTAAAAGCAATAGCATCTAGCGTTGAAATTGAAGACGGTCCTGACGATCAAGGTGAAATGTTTACAAGACCTGGTAGGCCATCAGACAAATTTAAAAGCCCATACTCAAATGTAAAGGCTTCTATTGCAGCTAACGGAGGAGCGTACCCCCCTGATATGTCTGTTCTTGTAAAAGCAAGACCTGGAGGCTCTAACTATATCTATTCTGTGCTTGTAGGGTACGAGGATCCACCAGCAGGAATGGTGCTAGACGATGGGGTATATTACAATAAGTATATGATAGGTAATAAAATTAAAATGTCATCGCCTCTATCTGATGGAATTGTAGAATATACGGATGGAACAGAGTCTTCTGTTGATCAAATGGCAAAAGATGTAACTACTTTTTTATCTTGGGCCGCAGAACCTGAGCTAGAAGAAAGACATAGAACAGGGGTTAAGGTAATAATTTATTTAGTTCTTTTAACGATTTTAGTTTACTTAAGCATGAAGAAAATTTGGTCAAGGATTGACTCTGAAGTGTAACACATCACCATCTTTTACAACGTAATCTTTTCCTTCTATTCTAAGTTTACCGTTCTCTTTACATTTTTCAGCGCTTCCAAATTTAATAAAATCTTCGCAGGTAACAGTTTCAACTCTAATAAAATTTTTTTCAAAATCAGTATGTATAACGCTTGCAGCTTTCGGCGCTAAAGTATTTTTTTGTACAGTCCATGCTCTACTTTCTTTTGGTCCTGAAGTAAAAAAAGTTTCTAATTCAAGAAGATCGTAACCTTCTTTAATTAATTTATTTAAGCCAGTCTTATTCAGTCCAATTTCTTTCATAAATGTTTCTCTCTCATTTTTATCCAAACCCATTATTTGATCTTCTATATCAGCACAAATTGTAACAATTTTTTCTTTTTTATATTTTGATTCTATCATCCTAGTAAATTCATTTCCTTTAGCTAAGCTCGCCTCATCAACATTACAAACAATAATTCGAGGTTTTAAACTTAAAAGGCCTAAGCTTGATAAAAATTTTGTATCAGTTTCGTTATATTCTGTCTTATCTTCTCCTTGATTCAAGAAGTGTAACTTTTTGCTTAATATTTCAATCTCATTTTCACTAAGTAATTTTCTTTTGCTTTTTTCTAATTTTTTATTAATTAAGTCTATATCAGATAATAATATTTCTGTTTTTATAGTTTCCAAATCGTTTACTGGGTTTATCTCAGAATTTACATGTGAAATTTTTTCTGACTTAAAACATCTAACCAGATGAATAATTGCATCAACTTGTCTTATGTGAGAAAGAAATTTATTGCCTAAACCCTCTCCCTTAGAGGCTCCTTTAACTAAACCTGCAATATCAACGAATGTAATATTTGTATAAATTTTTTTTTCAGATTTTGAGAGATCTGACAATTTATCTAATCTTAGATCAACTACATCAACAACACCAATATTAGGATCAATTGTACAAAAAGGAAAGTTTGCTGCTTCAGCATTTTTTGAGGCAGTAAGGGCGTTAAATAAAGTAGACTTACCTACATTTGGCAAGCCTACAATTCCACATTTAAATCCCATTAAGATTTTGATTAACTTTACTTGAAAAAAGATCTATTTTTTTATCTATAAGAGTAGGAATCAATTTAACAATATTATCTGTGATCTCTTTAATTTTTTCTTCTTCATCATCTTTAAAGTCTTCTAAAACATGATTGTTAACTCTCTTTTTCTGCTTTGGGTGTCCAATTCCCACTCTAACTCTAGAATAATCTTTGCCAATAAATTTATCAATAGATTCTATTCCATTATGACCAGCACTACTCCCGCCAAATTTAGCTTTGACTTTTCCAAAGTCTATATCCATATCGTCGTGAAATACAAAAACATTTTTCGCGTCGATCTTAAAATAATCAATAAGTTCTTTAATTGCTGTTCCGGAGTTATTCATAAAAGTTAAAGGTTTGATAGCATAAATTTTTTTTGACTCTATGTTTCCAGTAGTAAGTAACCCTTTAAATTTTGGTTTTTGCTTAGATAGTTTGAAGTGTGCGTTTATTGCGTCGATAATTTTGAAACCAATATTGTGCCTGTTATTAGTATAATTTGAACCTGGATTTCCTAATCCAACAAGTAAAAGCATATTAATTATTTTTTCTCAGCAGGTTTTTTTTCAGCAGGTTTTTTTTCATCAGATTTTTTCTCACCTGCAGAAGCTTCTTTTCCTTTTTCATCTTTTTTAGCCGGATCGCCATCTTTGGCTTTCGCTTCAGTACTTTCCGCTCCTTCTGCAGTAGCTCCCTCACCCTCAGCACCTTCGGCAGCCTCTTCGGTAGGTTTTTCTGGTTCTTTAATCACAGTTGGCGCGGCGACAGTCGCTATAACAAAGTCTCTATCAGTAATAGTTGGAACTACATCGCTTGCAAGTTTTACTGAGGATATTTTTATACTTGTTCCAATATCTGTTCCAGCTAAATCAACAACAATATCATCAGGAATACTTTCTGCAGGACATTTTAATTCAACTTTTCTTCGTACAATATTTAATACACCTCCTCTTTTTAAGCCAGGAGAGTCAGGGTGATTAATAAATTGTACAGGAATTTCTAAAACTATTTTCTTGCCTGTAACAACTCTCATAAAATCAATATGTATGGGCTCGTCAGAAACAACGTGGTAAGATACATCCCTAGGAAGAACTTTTTCTTTTTTTCCCTCAATATCTAATTCTAAAACTTTCGACAAAAAAGTATCCGAATTTATAATATTTTTAAGATATTTTTTTTCTATTGAAATTTTTTCGTTCGGGTTCTTTCCCCCGTATAATATTGCAGGTATGAAACCGCTTGATCTCAATTTATTGATTGAGCCTGATGAAGAATTAACTCTTTTTATAGCTTTTAAATTGTTCATTTGTTTTTATTGGAGAAGGTATATAACTCAAGTTATTTAATAAAACAAGCACTAATTGAATAAATCTGAGACAGAATTTGAATTCGCTATTCTTTTAATGGCTTCAGACATAAGCGATGATATTGATAGAACCTCAATTTTATTGTTATTTTTAATTTTTTGAGAATTATCAATTGTATCAGTTATTATTAATTTTTTTATTTTTGAATTTTTAATTTTTTTGACAGCGTCGCCACTTAATACTGCATGAGTGATAAAAACATAAACTTCGTTTGCACCATTTTTCTTTAATGCATCTACTGCGTTAACTATAGTACCACCACTGTCAATAATATCATCAACTATTATACAAGTTTTGTTTTTTACATTTCCGATAATATTCATAACTTGTGATTTTCCAGGCGCAGGTCTTCTTTTGTCTATAATTGCTAAATCCGCTTTTATTCTAGTTGCTAAACCTCTAGTTCTTTGGACACCACCTACGTCAGGAGACACACAGATTAATTTTTTATCTTTTAATTTTTTCTTTATATACTTCGCAAACAGTGGTGTTGTAAATAAGTTGTCTACCGGCATATCAAAAAAACCTTGAATTTGACCTGCGTGTAAATCAACTGTTACAACTCTACTAGCACCAGCATTACTTATAAGGTTAGCAACTACTTTCGCTGAAATTGAAGTTCTAGGTGCAACTTTTCTATCTTGTCTTGCATAACCAAAATATGGAATTACAGCAGTTACGTTCTTTGCAGAAGATCTTCTTAGAGCATCGATTACTAGTAGAAGTTCCATTAAATTATCATTGGCTGGATTTGACGTAGATTGAATTACAAATACACTGTTTCCTCTTATATTTTCATTAATCTCAATATAAATTTCTCCATCTGCAAATCTTCTTATGTTGGTATTAACAAGTTTAAGTTTTAATTTTTTAGAGATATCCTTACTAAGTTTAAGATTACTTGTACCTGATAAAATTTTCATGAAATGTTATTACTTATACAGTTATTTTTAATTGTTTTCAAACCAAATCCAATTAAGTTCATAATCGTTGTTGAAGGTTTATACTGTATTTAATATCTTTAACAATTAATAATGTAATGTTTAATTTTGGCTAAACTTTGTCAAAGAAATAACTGAGATACATCTCCCATAATCTTTTTCACCTAATAATCGAGACCTTCTATAACTAAAAAATTTGTTTTTTTCTTTAAATGTATCATATCTAATGTGATCTAGCTTTATGTTGAGTCTTTTTAACTTATCACTAACGTACTTTCGTAAGTTAAAAAGTTTTTTTTCTTTGTTTTTAAATTTGAAATAGATAACATTTTTTTTTGACTTAGAAATGAATTTTCTAAAAAATTTGTTATCGACTTCGTAACTCTTACTTCCAATACATGGTCCAATACTCGCAATTATTTGACTGTCTGACTTAAATTTTTTAACTGTATTTTCTATAATTCCAGAAAATGCTCCTTTCCAACCTGCATGTATGCAACCTATCATTTGATTTTTTTTATCATAAAGAATTATCGGCACACAATCAGCAGTTACAACACCTAACGCAATACCATTAACTTTAGTAATTAAAGCATCAGAAAAAAATTTTTTAGAATTTTTATTTTTATTATCAATCTTAATCACTTTACTACTGTGAGTTTGATGCATCATAAAAAGCTTATTTTTATTAACTTTTACTTTTTTTGAAACTAAAGATAGATTTTTATCTATGTTTTTTTTGCTGTCTTGTGAACCACGTCCACAATTTAGGCTTTTATAGACCCCCTTGGAATAACCACCTTTTTTTGAGAAAAAACAATGGTTTAAATTTTTAAATTTTTTGAGTTTTTTTGAATAAAACATTATTTAAAACCTAAAAAATTTTGCTTATTACTTTTAAATGCAAATATTACTTTAAATAACTCTCCCATTAAATTTTTATCTAAAAGTCGCTTGAGTGTAGTAAACATGTAATCTTTTTGTTTTAATGACATTTTTTTTTCTAGTATTTTAGCCCTCTCAATTATTCCCATTTTTTCTAAAAAAAACTTTTGCGATACTATTTTTTCTACGTTTAAATTTTTTTTAATGAAATACTCTTTTAAAAGACTAAAATTTACTAGTGAGGTTATATCAGCTTTTCCTAAGCTTTCGATTAAATTGTCAATTTTAATTTTCTTATTTTTCATTACTAATTGTAAAGTATTCTTATTTATTAAATTTTGCTTACCATAATCTATTAAAAGGACTCCACCAGATAATTTAGAAATTTTTTCAATAATCTTATTAAGCTCACTAAGCCCTAATTTTGGATATTCTATAAATTTTGCTTTATCAAAAACTTTAAAAGATTTTATTATCGAGATGTCCATAGGTTTGGCTTCACGATAGATCTCATTTAGGCCAAGATTATTAACCAGATAGTATTTTTCTTTGATTGTATTTCTTTCTATTAAAAATTGTTTAATAGGAATTGCATCAAAAAACTCGTTCCCAAAAAAAATAATTGGTCCATTTTTTATATTATCAAAACTGTCTATCCATTTTACCCGTTTATTTTTTATATTTCTTTTTTGTAAGTTTTTTAAAAAATTACTTTTTTCATATAAAAAAATATTAGTTGCTTTTTTTATTTTAGGAAATTTTTTAAAAGTTTCTAACAAAACTTTTGTTAGGCTACCGTCACCTGGACCAAGTTCCACTAGATTAAACTTTTCTGGTTTACCTAAAATTTCCCATGTTGAGACTATCCAAATCGCAATTATTTCTGAAAATAAATTTGAAATTGTTGGAGCGGTAATGAAATCTCCTTTTTTACCAAAAGGTATTCTGCTGGAATAATAACCAACTTTAGGTGCGTATAAAGCTTTCTCAATGAATTTATCGACTGGTATTTCTTCATTTAATTTAATATTAAAATTTTTTAAATTAGTTTTCATTTTTTTTCATAAAAAAGATAATTAATCCAAAGAAGACCATGATAATACTCAACAATGATCCCATGCTAAAATAATTTAAAAAATAACCTATTTGAATATCTGGTTCTCTAAAAATTTCAGAAAAGATTCTAAATAATCCATATAGTATTAAGAATAAATACGAGCACTCACCAATCTTATATTTTTTATTAAACATGATTAAATTTAAAATTATAAATAATATAAGACCTTCCAATAAAGCCTCATACAATTGAGAGGGATGTCTACTAAAATTGTCAATATTAGGAAATACTACACCCCACGGTACTAAGGTAATTTTACCAACTAATTCAGCATTTATAAAGTTTGCTATTCTCCCAAAAAATATTCCTATCGGAGCTACGCATGCAATAATGTCTAACAAAAAAAATACAGGAATTTTATTTTTAAATGAAAAAATATATGTTCCCACAATAATGCCTATCATAGCTCCATGAAAAGACATGCCTCCTTCCCAAATTTTTATTATGTCAGTTGGATTTGAAATATAATAATCTAGATTGTAAAATAACACATACCCAATTCTTCCACCTACAATAATTGAAATGATTATATAAGTTATTAAATTATCGAATTCTTGAATATCAAATCTGAATTTTAAGTAGTCTATCTTATTAATAATGATTTTTTTTCCAAACCACCATCCTAATAAAATACCAACTATATAAGCAAGTGAGTACCATTTAATTGCTATTAATCCAAAATCAAATAATACTGGGTTTAAATTATGGGTGTACATAATTCTTTATAACATATTTGAAATTAATTTTTCTATCAAATAAGATATATTATGACTAATTCTGAAAAATTTCTAAAGAACTTATCGATTTTAATTGAAAATGGAATTTTGACTTCCAAAGATCTTAAAAAAGAAATATCAACAGATTTTAAATTCAAAAAAGATAAGATAATTAATATGCTTGAATTGGTGCCAAGGAAAGAATTTGAGGTGTTAAAAAAAATTGTTCAAAAACAAGAATTAATAATAAAAAAATTACAGAAAAAAAAAACTAGAAAGGCAAGAAAATCTTAACTTGCAAACCATTATACTGACTCTTACCTAGTTGAATATTTCCACCATGCGAATTAATAATATCTTCTACTATGGCTAAACCTAACCCAACTCCAGACTGATTTAAACTCCTACTTTCATCTAATCTAAAAAATGGTTTGAAGACATTTTTGTGCTGATCTTCTGCAATACCAGGACCATTATCTTCAATATTTACTATTACTCTATTTGAACTTTTGTTAAGACTTACATAAACTTTTTCACCATAAGTGAGCCCATTTTGAATTACATTTTCAAAACATCTTCTTAACGAAGATAATCTACCTTTTAATATTACTTTTTCTAACTTAACAATAACCAGGTTCTTATTCTTTAAATTTTGAGCAATTTCATTAAATAAGACTGATAAATCTACTGATGTTGTCTCCTCTTTTGATTGTGTTTTTGCAAATTGTAAATAATCATTTAACATTCTTTCCATTTCATCAATATCTTTTGACATATTTTTTGAGATATCTTTTTGACTTAATAATGCTAGTTGTAATTTTAACCTTGTTAAGGGTGTTCTAAGATCATGACTTATACCTGAAAGCATTTCAGATCTTTGATTTAGGTGACGATTAATTCTTTTTGCCATTCTATCAAACTCATAAGCTGCTTTTCTAATTTCTGCAGCACCAGAGGGCCTAAAATCATTTACATAGTCCCCTTTACCGAATTTTTCAGCAGCTTTTGCTAATCTAACGAGAGGCCTAGTTTGATTTTTTAAAAAGACCAGGGCAATTAAGATTAAGACAATAGAAGGTAAAGTGGTCCATAAAACGAATAGTCGAACTGATGAAGTAGAAACCATTTCTTTAGGAACCAAGAATTCCATCGTTTCACTTTCTGTTCTTATTTTAATTTCCACTGCATTTTTAAACTTTAAAGTATTAAACCAATAATTATTATTTCCAAAAGTAGACTTTAGTTCCCTTCTTAAAGATCGATCCATTGGACTAAATCTTCTTTCGCCTGTAGTTGTAGGAAAGGGATTTTGATTAATACCAATTTCAAAATTAAAATTATTTTTATAGCTATCTGTAAAAAAATCTAAATTATCTTTGTTATTAATATAAACATCTTGCACAGTTTTTAATTGAGATACCAAAGATCGAGTTACACTTTTGTTTGCTTTAATCCATATACTATCATAGAAAACTATTGTGATAATTAACTGTAAAATAATTGTAGGTGCAGCAACAATTATCAAAGCTCTATAAAATAACCTTTTAGGCAATAGAAGTTTAATGAGATTATTCAATCCAGAGAACATACCCTGAGCCCCTTATTGTTTGAAGATATTTAGGATTTTTAGGATTATTTTCTATTTTCTGTCTTAGTCTAGTAATCATAACATCTATAGATCTCTCTTGATTTATACCAGAAATTTTACTTATTTCATCACGAGAAAAAGTTTTTCCTGGATTTGCTAACATTTCTATTAAAACTTTTTTTTCAGAGGAATTAATTTTACTACTTTTTTCTTTAAGTGAGATAAACATTTTATTTAAATCAATAAGAGCTTTACCAACATAATGTTTTAAATTTAAATCTAATTTTTTTTGCTTATTTACAATATTTTTTACTCTTAATAGTAATTCTTTAGGTTCAAAAGGTTTTGCAATATAATCATCTGCTCCCAACTCTAAACCTTTTATTCTTTTCTCCACTTCACCTTTTGCTGTTAATAAAATTATTGGTATTTCAAATTTTTTTTTAATTTCTTTAGTCAATTCATATCCATTTTGTCCTGGCATCATGACATCTAAGATAATGAGATCATATTTAAAATTTTTTATTTTTATTTTAGCATTTTCAGAATTTTCAGAAGTAGAAACAATGAAATTGCTTTCATTTAAATATTCTTTTAAAAGCCCTCTAATTCTATCGTCATCATCAACTACTAAAATATGTATTTTGTTATTTACCATCTATAATTTTTTTCAGAACCTCTTTAAATTTAATTACTGAGTCAGCATTAGAATTTTTTAAAGCATTGAAAATCCTTTTTTTTTGTTTGTTATAAACAGAATTAAAAAAAATTTTTCCTTCTTTGTCTAAGTATAAATTCTTTTTTCTTGTATCATTATCATCTTTTACCTGTTTTATCATTTTTGATTTTAACAGATCTCTCAAAACCCTGTTTAGACTTTGTTTTGTTATTTTAAGCTTAAAAATTAATTCAGTTAAACTAATGCCTGGATTACTCTCAATTAAATTTAGTGATCTAAGGTGTGCTGGGCCAAAAAATTTTTCTGCAAGAATATCTTTCGAATCCGTAGAGGTTTCCCTGTAAGCATAAAATAAAAGTTGAATAAATTCTTTAATTTGTTCATCTTTGAGATAAAGTAAATCTTTCATAATGGTAAGTTATATTGACTTATCCTGATAAGAAATATACTTTTTTGTGATATAAAAATCTATATATTTAGTTTTCATGGAAAGTATACCTTACGATAAAAGATCAGGAAAAATTTGGTTTAATGGCAAAACAGTAGATTGGGCCGACGCAAACATTCATGTTTTAAATCATGGCTTACACTACGCAAGTTGTGTTTTTGAAGGTGAACGCGTCTATGACGGCGAGATATTTAAATTAGAAGAACATACTGAAAGATTATTTTACTCAGCGAAAAGAATGGGCATTAAAGTTCCATTTACACAAAAAGAGATCAATGATGCATGTAAGAATATTGTTAATATTCAAAAGGTTCATAATGGTTATGTAAGACCAGTGATTTGGAGAGGCAGTGAGATGATGGCAATATCTGCTCAAAAAAATAAAGTTCACGTAGCTATTGCTACCTGGGAATGGGGATCTTACTTCGATCCTAAATTAAAATTAAAAGGAATTAAATTAAATATATCTTCATGGAGAAGACCAAATCCAAATTCTATACCATGGGATACAAAAGCAGCAGGTTTATATATGATTTGCACTTTATCAAAACACGAAGCTGAAAGCCAAGGGTATACGGATTCTCTTATGCTTGATCATGAAGGAAATATAGCTGAGGCAACTGGTGCAAATGTTTTTTTTAAAAATAAAAATAATGAATTACATACACCAATTCCAGACTCATTTTTAGATGGGATTACTAGAAGAGAAGTGATTAAAATTTCTGAAAGTAAAGGTATTAAAGTTTTTGAAAGAAAAATAAAACCTGATGAAATGAAAGATTTTGTTGGTTGTTTTTTGACTGGGACTGCTGCTGAAATTACACCGGTATCCCAAATAGATAAATTTAATTTTGAAATATGTGAATTAATTAAAGATTTAAATGAAACTTATCAAGTTTTAGTAAGAAAAAAAACTGCCGCTTAGTTTTTTTTAGCAGTTATTAGAACTGACCATGCAAACAATCTGAAAAATTTTGACTTAAACAAGATTTGATCTACCTTTGATAAAATTTTAAAAAAACTTGATTTACCCGGATCGGAGTAAAAGGGAAAAAATACTAGCGTCAAAAAACCATAATATTTTATATTGGTGTCAAAAAACCTGCTTTTAATATATTTCAAATCTTCTTTCACTAGCGGATGTTCATCCTTAGATCTAGAGTTTGGTGTTAGTTTTCTATAAAGATTTATAATAGGGTTTGTAGCAAGTGGTTCAATAAATACCAACGTGCCTTTAGATTTTAAAATTCTATTAATCTCATCTAAGCATTTTTCTATTTTTAAATGATGTAAAATGCCTGAACCGTAGACTATATCGAAGCTGTTATCATTTAGTTTGGTTTTTTCACAATTATCTACTATATATTCTGCATCAATTCCTAATTCTTGAGCTCTAGCTTTAGCTTTTTCAATTGATATTTCAGAAATATCTATACCTATAATTTTTTTTGGCTTATGTTTTACTACTTCAACAACTGAATTTCCTATACCACACCCATAGTCTAAAATTACTGATCCTGTAGCATTTTTCCCAAGATATTCAAAATAGTCCTTGTTGAGATTTGAAATTGCTTTATAAAATCTATTCTCGTATCTCTCTTTCTTTTTAGATTGTAGTTTATTATGAAATTCTTTTTCTCTTAAATTTTCTTGAGTTAAATTCATTTATTTTCCTTATTATCTTGGTCTATAGCATGATCTATGCTTTTTCTAAGATAATCATATCCAGTATATAAAGTTAAAAAGGCTGAAAGCCATAAAAGAATAATGCCAATAGTTTGAGCATTATAATCTTGAAAATTTACCAATTTATTTCCACTTTCTCCAGTTAGTAGAATCGCTATAGATAGCATCTGAAGCAATGTTTTTAATTTCGATAATCCTGTTACTTCCATAGTTATACTGACTTTAGCTAAGAATTCTCTCAGACCAGAAATCAAAATTTCTCTAGTTAAAATTATTATTGCGGCAATTACCTCATAATCTCTAATTGTCTCATTCATTACTAAAAGAATTAACGCTGCTGCAACAAGTATTTTGTCAGCAATCGGATCTAGTAGTTCGCCAAGTTTTGACTCTTCTTTAAACAACCTTGCGAGTAGACCATCAAGGTAGTCTGTGAAGCTTGCTAAGACAAATAAGAAAAAAGGAATTAAATCACCAAAAAAACCAGGAATAAAAAATGTAAAAACGAATATTGGAACAATAATTATTCTTCCGATTGTTAAAATATTAGGTATTTTCATTTATTCGTGAAAGTAATTATATATTTTTTTGGCTATACTGTCTTCTATTCCTTCAACAGTTTTTAGGTCATCTAAACTAGCAGACTCAACGGCTCGAGCAGATCCAAAATGATTCAATAAAGCTCTTTTCCTTTGACGACCTATACCTTGAATTTGATCAAGTAAAGATTTACTTAAATTTTTCTTTCTTTTAGCTCTGTGAGTACTTATTGCAAATCTATGAGCTTCATCTCTTAACCGTTGAATAAAAAACAATAAAGGATCATTTTTGTCTAAAATGAATTCTTTGTTTTTATAGTAAATTTTTTCCTCTCCAGCGTTTCTTCTTTTCCCTTTTGCCACCGCCAAAATCGGTAAATCATGTAGACCTAATTCATTTAAAATTTCTCTAGATACAGAATATTGACCTTTTCCACCATCAATTAAAATGAGATCAGGCAAAGAAAGTGAGCCTGATTTTTCCTTCACCGCCTTTGAAAATCTCCTAAACAAAACTTCTTTCATCATTCCGAAATCATCGCCTTTAATTTTGTCATCTTTAATATTGAATTTTCTATATCTTTTTTTAATAAAACCCTCATTACCAAAACAAATTAAAGCACCTATAGAGTCTGATCCTTGTATGTGACTGTTATCATATACCTCTATCAAATCGATATTATTATTTAATTTGAATTTAATTGATAAATTTTCGATTAAATTATTATTACTATCCGCTTGAATAAGTTTTTGTGTTAAAGCTTGTTTTGCATTTTTTTCTGCGAGACTGGAAACATTTAATTCATTTTTGCTTTTCGCCTGTTTAATGACTATTTCTTTATTTTCTTTATTGGAGAATGTTTTTTCCAATAAGATTCTTTCATTGACTACAGAATTAGTAATAATAAGACTTGGGATAGTTTTATTTTCATAAAACTGAGATATAAATGAAGAAAGAATATCGCTAACCGAGTCATCCGCATCATGTTTTGGATAAAAGGCTTGATTCCCCCAGTTTTGTTTAGATCTAAAAAAGAAAACTTGTACGCAGGTTTTCCCTGTTTCTTTGTATATACTTATTATATCTGCTTCGTTTAAATTAGTTTGATTAATTTTTTGTGATGTTTGTATTTGAGTTAATGCTTTTATCCTATCTCTAGCTACAGCTGCTTTTTCGTAATCTAGTTCTCTGCTTGCTTTTTCCATTTCTTTTGAGAGACTTTTTTGAATCCTTCTTGATTTTCCTGAAATAAAATCTACCGCATCATTTACAGTAGATGAATAGTCTTTCTCTGAAATATGTCCAACGCAAGGTCCAGAACACCTCTTAATTTGATAAAGTATACATGGCCTGTCCCTATTTTTAAAAACTGTATCGTCACAAACTCTTAATTGGAAAATTTTTTGCAATATCTTAATTGTCCAATTAGCCGAACCTATAGAAGAAAATGGACCAAAGTAATATCCTGTCTTCGATTTTTTCCCCCTTAATTTTGTCAATTGAGGCCACTTATCTTTATTGCCAATATAAATATAAGGAAATGACTTATCGTCTCTTAAAAGAATGTTAAACCTAGGTTTAAATTTTTTTATTAAGTTTGCTTCTAAAAGCAAAGCTTCACTCTCATTATTCGTAATTGTTGTTTCAAGATTATGGGTAAGTGAAAGCATCCTTTCAGTTCTAATAGGAAGATTTGAGTCAGTTACATAATTTTTTAGCCTGTTAGGTATATTTTTTGCTTTTCCTATGTAAAGTATTTCTCCCGATGAACTTAGCATTTTATAAACCCCAGGATTTTTTGGTATTAAAGGTATCTTGTCTTTAATAATTTTTTTTCCTTGTTCTAAACTATTCATCATAATTTTGTTTTTACAACCTCAATACCGACTGATTTTGTTTCTCTCATTATATCCAGTTTTTCAATTTTTAATTTAATCTTTTTAACATTTTTATTTTTGAATATTTCATCAAATACCGACTCAGATAGACTTTCAAGTAAATCGTAATGTTTTTTTTCGGTTATCTTTTTAATATCTTTAATGATTGTCTCATAATTTACTATACTTTTTATATCAGGTTTAACATTTGGTTCAGTAGTTATCTTTAAATTAAACATTACCCTTTGTTTTTTTTGTTTTTCAAAAGTATGTATTCCAACTGAAATTAATAAAATCAAATCTCTTATTATAATTTTTTTTAAATACTTATATTTTTGTTTATTTCTAAATTTTAAAATTTTCATTCTTTTACGTTAATTATATCTGGGGTTTTCCATGCTAGACGCTGACCACTATCTACATTAATTACCTGACCAGTAATATTATTATTAAAAACTAAAAATTTTACTGCAGAACTAACATTTTTTGTTTCTACTTTTCTTTTTAAAATTGTTGATTTCCACTGTTTTTTGAAATGTTTTTCTGATTGACGTTTATTTTTTAAAGTTGGACCAGGTGATACAGCATTAACTCTTATATTTGGAGCAAGTTTCATAGCTGAAGTTTTCGTTAATGTAACCATGCCAGACTTACTCAAAGTGTAAGAAAAAAAGAATGGTGTTAGTTTTTCAACTCTTTGATCAATTATATTAATAATATTGCCTTCGTTTCCCTTATAAGTATTAGCAAAATTCTTGATTAATATGGCAGGTGCTTTTAGATTAATATTAATATGTTTTAGAAAGCTTTTATCTGAAAAATTTATTAAATTATCATTTTCAAAAACGGATGCATTGTTTATTAAACAATTTATCCCCTTCATTTTTTTATTTGCTATATCAATAATTTTTTGTGTTTGATTAATATTATTTAAATCGGCTTTTAAAAGATAAACAACTGAGCCTAAATTTTCTAATTCAATTTTTAGATTTCTGGCAGCTTTTGAAGATTTCGAATAATGAATTACAATTTGAGTATCGAAATCTGCTAACTCTAAGGCTATCGCTCTACCAATCCGAGTAGCTCCACCTGTGATTATTATTTTTTTGGCTTCCATTTTTTTACTGCTTTTCTTGGTTTAGTTCCTGGCATACCCATAGTAGATCTACCTTTAGGGTACACTTTATTTTTGAGTTTGTATTGACTTATTTTTGGGTTCAGTGTGATCTCTAATTCGCTAGCTTCGAGTTTTCTCATTTCATCTCTAATCTTTGCAGCTTCTTCAAATTCGAGATTTGATGCTGCTTCTTTCATTTTTCTATTGAGAGCTTTCAAATGTTTTTTTAAATTACCACCTACATTCGAGCCCTCAGAAATTTTTACATAATCTTTTTCATAAACTGATTCTAAAATGTCATTTATGTCCTTTTTAATTGTTTCAGCTGTGATTTTATTTTTTTTGTTATATTCAATTTGTTTATTTCTTCTTCTATCAGTTTCTTTAATAGCTTTATCAATGCTTTTTGTGACTTTATCTGCATATAAAATTACCTTTCCGTCAATATTTCTAGCTGCTCTTCCTATAGTTTGAATTAATGATGTTTCAGATCTCAAAAAACCTTCTTTGTCTGCATCTAAAATTGCTACTAAAGCGCATTCTGGAATATCCAAACCTTCTCTCAACAAGTTAATTCCTACAAGAATATCAAAAACTCCCATTCTTAAATCTCTGATGATCTCAATTCTTTCAAGTGTGTCTATGTCTGAGTGCATATATCTTACTTTTAATCCATTTTCGTGAAGGTACTCGGTCAAATCTTCTGCCATTTTTTTAGTTAATGTCGTAGCAAGAATTCTGAATCCTTTTTTTACAATTTCAGTTGCTTCATGCATTAGATCGTCAACTTGAGTTTTAGCTGGTCGAATTTCCACTGGAGGATCGATTAAGCCTGTGGGTCTAATTATTTGATCAATGTATTGATTTTTAGTTTGCTTAAGTTCCCACGGACCAGGAGTTGCTGAAACAAAAACAGTTTGAGTTCTCATTAGATCCCATTCTTCGAATTTTAATGGTCGATTGTCCATACAAGATGGAAGACGGAATCCATACTCTGCTAAAGTTTTTTTTCTTGTGTGGTCGCCTTTATACATTCCATTTAATTGGGGTACAGTAACATGGCTTTCATCGACAAATATAATTGCATTATCAGGAAAATATTCAAAAAGAGTAGGAGGTGGCTCACCTGGTTTTCTACCAGATAAAAATCTTGAATAATTTTCTATCCCTGCGCATGTGCCTGTTGCCTCAATCATTTCGAGATCAAACTTAGTTCTTTCTCTTAATCTTTGCTCTTCTAACAATTTATTGTCTGCACGATGTTTTTTTAAAGTTTCTTCTAATTCAGACTTTATTTGTCTTATAGCCTGATCAATTGTTGGTTTTGGGGTTATGTAGTGGCTGTTTGCATAAATCTTAATAATTGAGTAGTCGTTTGTCTTACTTCCTGTTAATGGATCAAATTCTTCTATTTTTTCCAATTTATTAAAATTTAAACTTATACGCCATGCTCTATCTTCCAAATGAGATGGAAAAATTTCAAGATTCTCTCCTCTGACCCTAAAAGTTCCTCTAAAAAAATTTTGATCATTTCTTTTATACTGTAAATTTATAAATGCTCTAATTAAGTGATCACGATCGTATTCATAATTTTTTTTTAAAGTTATAGTCATCTTTGAGTAGGCTTCAACAGACCCTAAACCATAAATACAAGATACACTTGCAACAATTATCACGTCATCGCGTTCTAACAATGATCTCGTAGCTGAGTGCCTCATCCTATCAATTTGCTCGTTAATGGAAGCTTCCTTTTCAATATAAGTATCTGATCTTGGCACGTATGCTTCAGGTGTGTAATAATCATAGTAAGACACAAAATATTCAACCGCGTTATTTGGAAAAAAACTTTTAAACTCTCCGTAAAGTTGAGCCGCTAAAGTTTTATTGGGCGCCAATATCAATGCTGGTCGGTTTGCTTGCTCTATAACTTTGGCCATTGTAAATGTTTTACCTGAACCTGTAACACCTAATAAAACCTGTTCTTGTTTGTTCTCTTTTAAATTTTTAAGTAATTTTTTAATGGCTTCTGGTTGGTCGCCATTAGGTTGAAATTCGCTTTTAATTTTGAATTTAATACCACCCTCTAACTTACGTTTTTCACCAGAGTTAGTAACTTCTAAATCATCTATTTTTTCTTGATAAGTATTTTGCATTTTGTGTTAATAATAATTTAAAAATAATATTATAGATTTCAATGAGCATAGTTTCCAACAATTTAAAACGTATAAAACCGTCGCC
>MDSZ01005967.1_pt1 | contig 26358 bp, 34 predicted proteins | sample 811201 | NCBI WGS metagenome assembly MDSZ01 (sample SAMN05326647, study PRJNA326480) | marine metagenome | isolation source: seawater | place: Indian Ocean: North | collected 2010 | reverse complement strand
ATTTGATATCTGGAGACTTTAACAAAGGAATCCCCCTAGGCAAAGTATCAGTACTTGCCGGTGAGTCTGGTGCAGGTAAATCTTACATAGCATCAGGCAACATTATTAAAAACGCACAAGAACAAGGCATATTTGTAATTTTAATTGATTCAGAAAATGCACTAGATGAACAATGGCTACAGGCATTGAAAGTTGATACATCTGAAGATAAACTTTTAAAATTAAGTTTATCAATGATCGATGATGTTGCAAAGACCGTATCTGAATTTATGAAATCCTACAAGGACGAACACGCAGACAACAAGGAAGGAGCACCAAAGGTATTATTTGTTATAGACAGTTTAGGTATGTTGCTCACTCCAACCGATGTTGATCAGTTTGAAAAAGGTGAAATGAAGGGTGACCTGGGTAGAAAGCCTAAGGCCCTGACAGCACTTGTTAGAAATTGTGTTAATATGTTTGGTAGTTGGAACGTAGGACTTGTAGCAACAAATCACACATATGCATCACAAGATATGTTTGATCCAGATGACAAAATATCAGGTGGTCAAGGTTTCATTTACGCAAGTTCGATCGTGATTGCAATGAAAAAATTAAAACTTAAAGAGGACGAAAAAGGCAATAAGATATCTGACGTAAGAGGAATAAGAGCCGCTTGTAAGGTAATGAAGACAAGGTACGCTAAACCTTTTGAAAGTGTGCAAGTGAAGATTCCGTATGATACAGGTATGGATCCATACAGTGGACTTGTAGATTTATTCGAGAAAAAAGGCATACTTACCCAGCAGGGAAATAGACTAAAATACATCGACACAGCAGGTAAAGAACATCTAGACTTTAGAAAAGCGTGGATTGGTGATAAATTAGATATGCTAATGGCAGATTTTGATAAATTATCACAAAACGAGGCTTAAAAAATGCTAGACATGAATCAAGAAGATATCGAAAGATTGTGGAATGCGATTGTGCATTATATTCCTGAGAAACAAAAGTCAGACGCGGCAATAGATTTTGTAAAATGTTTGGACGACATAGGTGTCGATCATGAAGAAATAAAATCAATTGGAGAATTTGATCCAAAATTAGAAGAAGCAGTTGATACGTTGTTTGAAGAATATAACGAAGACGAAGAAGATTACGCTGATCGATATGATGACAACTAATTGGTATAGTGAAGTAAGCAGAAACTTAGATAAGATACCTGAATGTATTAATCACTACGACCAACAATTAATTCAAGCAAAAAAAGAAATAAAAATTTATGGCAACCTTGAAAAAGCATCTGCGGCTTTGCCAGGTATCGTAGAAGAAAGATTCAATCAACTACAGCAAATAGAAGCAATTTTAAATTATTTAAACATCGAATTACGTAGAACACGATCAAAATCTTTCAAGAAGTTTCTTGAAAATTACAATAGAGCACTGTCAAGCAGAGACGCAGAAAAATATGTTGATGGTGAACAAGACGTTGTTGATATGGAAAAAATAATTAACGAATTTGCACTATTAAGAAACCAATGGTTGGGAATCACCAAAGGCCTGGACCAAAAACAATGGCAAATCACAAACATTGTTAAATTAAGAGTCGCGGGTATGGAAGATGCCGACATCAAATAGGATAATATTAACTGACGTAGATGGGGTCCTACTGGAGTGGGAATCACACTTCACAAAATGGATGTTACAAAGACATTACTATGACGAGAAAGGTAATGCAATATATCCTTATACCCTTTTGCCAGATAAAGAAAATACTTACGAGATGGCGGAAAGGTTTGGTTTGACCAAATTCCAAATCAGGAAAGAAATTAGAGAATTTAATAAAAGTGCTTGGATGGGAACACAAGAGCCAATGCCAGATTGTGTGCAATGGGTAAAACTGCTACACGCCGAGGGTTGGACATTCATACCTATAACTAGCCAGACTTCTGATTTACCAGCACAAGCGTTGCGGAAAAGACGGTTAGCAGAGGTGTTTGGCCAAGATGTATTTCGTAACTATCATATATTAGAAACAGGGGCCGACAAGGACAAAGTTCTTGAAGAATTTAAAGACACAGGATTATATTGGATTGAAGATAAACCATATAATGTGGAAACTGGATTACGGTTTGGTTTAAAATGCATCATAATCGACCATCCATACAACAGAGATTTTAACCACCAAGATGTACTAAGAGTAAATAGTTGGAAACAGATACACAAATTAGTACATGAAGATTTACGTAGGACACGATAGCAGAGAAGATATAGCATACCAAGTATGCGAACACTCGATTAAAAGACGAGATCCATCCGCAGAAGTAATACCTCTAAAACAAAAACAAATGCGAGACCAAGGATTGTACACACGTCCGGTAGATAAACTTGCATCAACAGAATTCACATTCACTAGATTTTTTGTGCCTTATCTTAATGACTTCAAAGGTTGGGCCGTCTTTTGTGATTGTGACTTCTTATGGAAGATTCCATCGCATGAGTTGACCAAATACTGTGATAGTTCAAAAGCAGTAATTTGCGTACAACATGACTACACACCCAGAGAAACAACAAAAATGGATGGGCAAGTGCAAACAGTGTATCCAAGAAAGAATTGGTCAAGCATGGTACTTTGGAATTGTGAACATCCAAAAAATAAAATACTTACACCTGAATTATTAAACAAAGAAGAAGCAAAATTTTTACACAGGTTCAGTTGGTTGGAAGACAACGAAGTTGGCTCACTGCCACTTGAATATAATTGGCTCGTAGGTTGGTATAAGGAACCGCAAGACGGCAAACCTAAGATACTCCACTACACAGAAGGTGGACCATGGTTCGACGGTTATCGCGATTGTGAATACGGTGACGACTGGAAGAAAGAACTAATAAACCTTTTCAGTTCGTAATGATCGCTATATGTGTGTCTGGAATAATAGGACCAGACTATAAAAAAATCATAGACAGGATTAGGAAAATTCTACCATACCCCATTTATTTTGGTACCTGGAAGGGACGTGACCTACCGGATGTTGATAATTTACAAACTTTTCCAGAACCAAACTTTCACTATCATCCGATGTTGGAGACTGCACAAAAACCTATTTGTAATATATGGAATGATTTGACGAAAGAGTCAGGAAAGATCCGTAGGGTAATAGGGAGAAGAGAACAAACAAGGACAAGTGCAACGCAGATACTTGGGCACTACAAACTTGTGGAATCAATTCCAAAAAAATATAAAACAATAATAAGACTTAGATATGATAGCATATTGTCGTCCGAAGTAGATTTCAAAAAATACATAGAAATGGCGGAAAATGGCAAGGTGATAGGTTTTGGCAATTTTAAAAGCGAGAAAGTCAGTCCTATCCTCAAAAAACCAGCATCTGATATTACAGAATATACACATAAAAGTATTCCAAGATGTTACTATAATATTTGGGACACAATGATTATTCATCCTAGGAAAAATATGGAAAACGCTTGGAACTTATATGAAGGGAAAAACCTTATGGGGATGGAGTGGGGTTGGTATCAGGTGTTGTGTAAACAATGGAACACAACTGACTATATAAATGTAAATGGTGGCGTGATATTACAAAAACTATGTACAACACCAATAGAGACACTTAACAATGAATTGGCATAAACTAAAACCATTACACATTTTCAGAGAACCAGTCGAATATATCCATAGTGCTAGTATCTTTGATCAAAAAGAATATGATCACCTATACGAAAATAGTAATGATCTTAACCACCAAGTATGGAAAGAGTTTGATAGCAAATTCAAGACCGGGTTCGAATGGAAAGATGACATAACAGATATTGATTTCAATAAAGAAGTAATTGCACTTTGGTTTTTTAAGGAACGCTCCGATCAATACGCACAGCCACGCATTGATCTCAAAGGCAAACATATAACATATTTTCCAAATGCTTTTTTGCTTACAAAATGTAAAGAAATAAAAATTATTGAGCCAAAAAAGAAATACATTAGACGACCTATGATACAACTGGATATTTCAACCAAAACATTTGATAACATTATTGAAAGATTTTAAATGATAGGCGAAAAATTTTTACATAAATGTATCAACCAAGAAATCATAAAGGATCCTTGGCCACATCAAATCATAGATAACACTTTTTCCGATCAGGTATTTGCGGATTTACGTGACCAATGTGAAAAGCATCTACATGTTAAAACAAACAAATTAATCCATATACATCCTGCAGACTTCAAAGATAATGGTATAAATTTTTATGACCAAACTGTTGATATCTGCGAGCAGTTGTTAAAAAATTCAGATGCTCTACATAGTGTATATCCTAACTATAGACGATATGAAACACTAGGAATAAATGCCCATATCAGCATTACACCGCCTCTGCCTTATAAATTTTACATACATCAAGAAGGCCTCGAAAAGACTTGGAGTTCGGTAACATATATAACGCCAGATATTAATGTAGGGACAAAAATGTATGAGAAGCAAGATGAAAAAACCTTCGTAAAAGAAGCAGAATGGAGACCCAACACCACTTTTATTTTTTGTGGCCAGCAAAACAAAACTTGGCATAGTTACGAAAGCAATCAAACTTCAAACAGGATTACCTTTAATCTTTTTATAATGAAATACAGAGAAAAGAAGTGCTTTTATAAACTGGCTTAATTGAATGTGGCTTTTGCAAGTTCAAGCATATCATATTTGTCATTGAATTTTTGCTGACCCATTGCGTGTCCAAAATAACATTTTGTTCCATTTTTCTTGTTGTAGCGCCAATCTAATTTTTCAACATTTACTCCAGACTTCAACATCGCATATATAAGCATCTCATTGTCATCGCCCTGCAAATTTTTGAAATCTAAATGGCCACGCATTGTTTGAGCAGACTTCTTATTAAGCATAAACACTCCTGCATTAAATCTAGAGTCTTGTAAAACCTTTGGGTGAAATTCTTGTAAACAAGTATCTTTTGCCCTTTCAATATGGAATTTGATGCTTTTCATTTTTGCTATTCTATCTTCGGCAGGTTTAAAAGTTGTGGTATTGGGATATTCAGAAAAGATGTTTGGTGAATTTGGCCATACTATAACATCCGTATCTAGATACAAAATATTATCATAATTGGTCCACCAGTCGTCATTGAAAAATAAATCCATTCTTTCAAAAGTTGGATGAATGTAATTAATTTTTGATTCGGTTATTAGTTTGTAATCGCATCCAATTTTTTTGGCATATTTTTCAACACTTAATTTTGAATATTTGTAAAGTTCTTCGTTCACTCCAATATGGTTATACTTAGGTTGTTCATAATTTTCAACCGAAACAAAAAATTGTATTATTAAATTATTCATAAAATTTATTAAGGTATTTAAAATCATCTTTGTACAATGACTTTATTCTTTCGCGTTGCTTTGTGCTAAAATTATCCCTCTTCTGGCCTAGTCTACTTAAATTTCTTGATTTTTGACCCCAATTAAATTTTGGAAAGAACTTTTGTACAGGTTGGTTGTTGCCTAGTAAGTCCTCAAATCGAAAAATATGATCCCATACTGCTCCTTCTTCTTCCAACCAATATGTTTGAGGCATATAATTCACTCTGAAGCCACCACCTTCAAATTCATCCAACATATCATCAATAGTTTTCCATCCGTGTCTTTCTGCTGTATATTTTATTTTACTGAACCAAATCCAACTGCTTCCTATTCTATCAAATGGTTCACGCACCAAAGTGATAATTTTATGTTCAGAAAAATCATATTTTACTTCTTTTAATTTTTGCTTGATTCCTGATAATCTGCCGTGCCTTCCTGTCTCTACAGATTTGTTGTTTAACTTATTGTATAACATCTTTCCTATCACGCTAATATCTCCTTCGCCCCTTTCACTAGGCCAGGCATATGTAAACCAACTACCGCCTGTTCGAGGAATATGCACATAAACTATTTTTGACTGGCTATCAACTTGCATTATATAGAACTGTGTCTCTTTCGCCTAAAAATAATACTTTGTATCTTTCGGTGTCCTGTATTATTGCATCGCTAACATAGATAAATGGCACATCTGTTTTGATAACTTGTTCTAACTTATCTGATCCAATACGCACCACCTCCATATCATCTGGTACAGAGTTTAGGTTAAATGTGTTTTGAAAATATGATATGTTATTATATCTTTCACAATTTTTAATCCATGCTGGTATGTACTGGTTGTTGGTTTGGAAAGATGAAATCTTTTTGGCGTATAATCTCATACTCCTTGCCCAGATGCCGTATTCGCCGACCATATCTATTACGTGACTGAAATTTTTATACTGTAGTTTACAATACTTGAACCATACTTTCATGTCATTTGTTTGCAATTCTGTATCTAAATCTTTTGGCAACCATATATCATTTATTTTTTCTAGATTCATGTTGTAAAGATATAATTGAATTCTTCTTCGTTACGCTTATGTTTTGATTTTAATTTTAGACCCAGGTCTATTAATTTATTGACATAATCCTTATGCTTATTATCTATTTCAATCAATACACTTTTACATTTTTGGATAGTCGCCCAACTACCTTTTAAAACAACATCCTCAAATCCATCAACATCAATTTTAATGTAATCTGGTTGTGGCAATATATTTTTACCTACAAGGAAATCCAAATGCATTTCAGTACATCCGTGATAATACTCGCCTCTTTTACCAACAACATTTTCTGCAACACCTTCGTGCATATTTTTCACATTAATTGTGCTGAGATTAATTTTATTGCTCAATGCAACATTATAGGCAAAACATTTGTCGAGATTATTTAAATTTATACTATCTAATAAATTTTTATAACTTGCCACGTGAGGTTCAAATGCATACACTGTATTATTACGCACTATTGCAGAATAGAGTGTATAGATGCCAATGTTTGCTCCTACATCAAAAAATACACTGTTCTCTGAAAAGGTGTTGATCCATTTTATTGTTTCTGGTTCTTTGATCAACAGCCTGTCTACTCTATTTTTTATATAGGTCTCTTGTCCTTTTACATTGGAAAATTTAATTTCTTTTTTGTTTACATGGAAAGTAAACATTTCAGTATCATATTTTCTTAACTTTGGCATTACAATATACCTTTGTCCATTAAAATTTCGACTGCTGTTCCGTTTGCTAATTCTTCCGGAGTAAATTGTTGATATGCAAGGCTATACAGCCAAGGCTCCGGATCACCATAGAAAGGTTGCTCAATATCTTCTAAATGTAAATTTCCCATCGCCCTTGCAAAACTTTTCTCATGACAAAAAACTGGCTTGCCCATGCAAACAGATTCAACTGCACTTATAGAACAACTTGTTACACACGCCCAAGCGTTTTCAAGATCTTCCTTCAATGATATCTTTGCCTCGCTAGGCCCAGATGTACCTCTGCCTCTAGGTTTTTCACGAACCTTAATTGGCCTGTCTGTAACTCGTTTCAATTTCTCAACTGTTTCCCTAGTCCAATTGGGTGCATCCAAATATGCATTGATTCCTGCACTACTAGGACAGACTAAAATATGATCGCCTTTAAGAGTTGGTGCTTTGATGCTAATGTTAAATTTATTGAACCTATCTGCCTTGCAATCTTTCAAAAAAGTAGCATGGATGGCATTTTTACATATTCGCCAATAATGATTATCAGGCTGTAGGTTATTGTTATCAAATCTTCCAAAATACGGAGTGTCTGTAAACCAATATTTGTGTTTTCTTGCCTCCAACTTTTTAACCATTTCAAGATTGTTCCCAACGAATCCCCAAAACATTGCGTTTACATTTGGATCTTTTTCTACGCCATTGTTCAAAAAAGTTGCCTTTTCAGGCCATGACAACTTGACCCCGTTGAACACTTCCCAGGCCTTGCTTTGTTTATTAGATGGTGCGTAAATTGTTAGCATCGATATAGTTGGTTAATTGTGTGGCCCATTCAGTATGTCCTTGAGTTGAAGGATGTGGATCGTCCGGACTTACTATGTAATCCTTTTCTTTTATGAAATCAAAGTGACTGAAATTTGGCTTGTAAAATCTTTTCCAATCTATTGCCTGCTTGAAATCATTGATATCTTGTAATTTAGAATTTAGATTATTTGGTAATGCATTATACATTAGATAAGGAATATTTTTAATTTGTAAATAATTTTGTAAATTATAAACGATATCTAAAAATTTAACAATAGCATCGTTCTCAATGTCCCAACCTGGCTGTGCTTTAATAAATTTTGTATTGTCGAGACTCTTCCATGTACGCCACGTGCTATCAGTGCCTTCAATCCTTCCTTTTTTCCATCCATCGTTTGTTATATAATCATTTCTGAAATAACTGGACCAACCTATTACAGCAAAGATTTCATCTTTACCAAACTTATCTATCCAATGTTTTGTTGTAAAACTGATGCGGTTATTGCCCCGTCCTCCCATTGCCAAGTTAACTAGACTATCATTATAAGTTTCAGATAAAATTTTTGTCGTGAATGTGTCCACACCATCCTTAGGACGATAATTTAAAAAACTGCAACCATTTGAAAACAAAATCATACTTTCATAGTATAATTATTATTGTGCAGACTGTTCAAAATATAAGTGACATCAAATATTTTACACAACAATGGGATATCATTGACGGGTCATATACCTATGATGTTCAGTGGCACCCGCGATTGAAGAACACCTACACCTCAATGCCTACTTTTGTGGCAGACTATTCGAATTGTAGTGTTAATTCGTTGCCTGTTTTAGTCACAGAGGATCGAAAACTTATTACCAATCATGTGTGGCCCTTGGTATCAAAATATAGAAACAAACCACAAAAGGTTCATAACATGTTTGAAGAATGGGGCGAGTCAGTCAACATAAACATGCCGCCGATCAAACAACAGTTCCATGGAACCTGGAGTTATGTATGGTTGCCAATTGACGAATACAGTGCAGAAAATCCGTGGCACATTTGGTGTGACGTCATTAGTAAATTTAGATTGATTGAAAAGCGTTGGTCAACAAATTTTGAAAAATACATTTACATATTATCCAACCCAAGCAAATATTTTGAAAAGGTCCAGAAAACATTCTTTCCTGATCTGAAATACATAGTGATGCCTAAGAACGAGACTTGGAGATTTGATCATTTGATTGTTCCGTCAATGAGCAACTATCTAGACGGTATATTGACTCCGCACATGCCACCATGGATCAGACATCTAGCCAATTTAGTGGTTGGTGAGGATATCGAACCTCACAGGAAAATACTTCTCACAAGAAATGACGCACAAAACAGAAATATTAAAAATCAGGAAGAACTACTTTTGGCCCTTAAGGGTTGGGAAACTGTCACACTTGAAAATCTAAGTATTAAAAATCAAGTAAAAACTTTTGCAGAAGCAACACATATAGTATCACCTCACGGCGCAGGACTTACAAATTGCTTGTGGATGAGACCAAACTGTAAAGTTGTAGAACTAACACACGAAGCATTTTATGGAAAGAAAGTATATCCCACATTGTCTAAGCATCTAGATCTAAAACATAACGTAGTGTTGTGTGATACTGAAAAGGTCAAAGGTCAAAAACCAAAAAATAAAAAATCTAAAGACATGGTTGATCTAAAAATAAACATTGATCAATTACTAGCAATATTAGATTAATCTTTTAGATTGGATAAATCCACTTTTACTTCAGGAAATAGTTTGGCTAATTTTGGCCAAATTTTGACACCCTTTTTATGTTTTTTACCTCCTGCACAATGCAAAAAATAAACTGTGCTGTAGTCAAAATTCTCACCGTTGTTTTTATGATTATACATTCTATGCATATCAAGTAACGGTACCTTACTCTCGACAATACAATGATTTAAAAACATTCCATCATCTATCCTATCATCAGTGATATCTTTATATTTGCTGATCCAAGGTAACATAAATTCGGTATTGACTTTATTTAAAATCATTACACCAGGTTGTACAAACCTATCTCTGATTGTTTCACCTGTGTATAAATCTGCTAATGGATTGACCCTTTGGTTTAATTTCGCCCCGTCAGGTGTCGCAACTCTAAATTTTGGATACCAAGCAGTCTTTAATCTATTATCTATTGTGGGATAATCTAAAAAAATATTTGGAGCGTGATCAAATGCAATGACATCACTATCCACGTACATTATTTGATCATACTTCTCCCACCAACTTCTATCAAGCCATAGATCAAATCTTTCCCAAGTAGGATGTTTGAAACCTAACTTTGGCTCGGTTATTTTAAGGTAATCTAAATCAAATTTCTTGCAATACCTTTGGAAACTATATCTACTATATTCTTCCATTGGACTTGCATATAAATTATTGAAAGAAGGATGTGAATATTTTTTTGTATCTATGTAATATTGAATGACAAGATTCTTCATTGATAATATTTATAGCACCAATGTACCAAAGTTAAATATTCTAAATGAAAATCAAACTAATCACATCTTACAAACCTGGATGTTGGTCGACATACGCCAAAAAAGGAATAGAATCAATGGCCGAACAATTTCCCGATGACATTGATATTTTCGTATATTTGGAAGAACAAAAACCAGACTGCAATTTTGAAAGAATTAACTGGATTGACCTACACCAGGCTGAACCAAATCTTGTAAAATTCAAAGAACGACACAGACACGATCCTGTTGCTAATGGCAAGTTAGAGGAGATATCCGGAGGAGTAAGAAGATTACCTGAATTGCAAACATTAGGTGGAGCAGATAAAAATAACGAAAGTTTCTTATGGGACGCTGTAAGATTCTCTAATAAAGTTTTTTGTATTGTTAACGCTTGTAGAAATTCTAATGAGTATGACTATGTAATTTGGTTAGATGCGGATACGTTTACATTTCGTCCTGTTCCAGAAAATTTTTTCCAAAAACTTTGTCCGCCTGACACCATGCTAACATATCTTGGGCGAGAAGATCCTCAGCATCCGGATGGAGGAAAATTTCCGGAATGCGGATTTGTATGTTACAATTTAAAACATGCTGACATCAAAAGTTTCATAGACACCTGGGAAAATTTATATAATTCAGACACAGTATTTAAAATCCTAGAGTGGCATGATTCGTACGTGTTCTGGCACCTAGTTAAACAATTTAAAATAGACAAAAAAATTACAGTGAACGATATTGGTTATGGCATAAACGTTCAAGGACACCACGTTTTTGTAAACAGTGTGCTAGGAAAATATATCGATCACATGAAGGGAGACAGAAAACACACAGGCAGTAGTTCTAAAGAGGATTTAAGGCATCCAGCAAAATCTTGGAATCTCGAATATTGGAAAAAAGTACCACGGCGTAAACCTTGATAATTAGTTAAAATGAAAAAGATTGCATTCGTAACAGGCATGACAGGGCAAGATGGTCCGTACCTTGCAAAACATCTCATAGAGAAAGATTATAAAGTATTTGGTTTGGTAAAAAGATACAGTAATCCAAATTTATCAAATTTAAATTATCTTGGCATTGAGCATGATGTAGACCTTATTACCGGAGACATCACAGATGATGCCAACATGAATCATTTAGTCAGAACCATAAGGCCTAATGAATTTTATAATTTAGCGGCACAGAGTTTTGTAGGAGCAAGTTGGGAACTTAACAAACAAACCAGTGAAGTGAATGCAATGGGCGTTCTTAATATACTAAACGCTATCGTAAATCAAAACCCAACAACAAGATTTTATCAAGCAAGTACAAGCGAACTATATGGCAATGCAAATGTTGATGGTGTGCAAGATGAGAACACACCATTTCATCCACGTTCACCATATGGCGTATCAAAATTATATGCGTATTGGATGACAGTAAATTTCAGAGAAAGTTACAGTGTCCATGCAACTAATGGAATACTGTTTAATCATGAGTCACCTATTCGCGGCAAAGAATTTGTCACACGAAAAATTACAGACGGTGTTGCTAAAATTAAATTAGGTATAGCCAAAAAACTGACACTCGGAAACCTTGATGCCAAAAGAGACTGGGGATTTGCCGGGGACTTTGTTGAGGCTATGTATGAAATGGTGCAAAAAGACGAGCCAGGTGATTATGTCATTTGCACAGGTAAGCAACATAGCATACGTGAACTTCTAACACACGCATTTGATACGGTAGGTATAAAAGATTGGGAAAAATATGTTGAATCAGATCCACGATTCAAACGTCCTGCCGAGGTACACGCACTACACGGATCATATGCTAAAGCAAAAAAAATACTAGGATGGGAACCGAAGACTTCTTTCAAAGATATGGTCTCTCTGATGGTCAAAGAAGATATAAAGAGACTGTCCAATGATATACGTTAGTGCCACTAAAAGGCATCTCACAGAAAAATATGTAGACTGGGCAGTTGCAGGATTGCCTGGAGCAAAAAAATTAGATCCTATTAAAATTTTAGAAAAAGAAGATTGTACCAAGGCAGTGATGTTTGGTGTTTTACGGGGAACACATCTTGTATACAATTGGGCACAAAAAAATAATATAGATTTTTACTATATCGATAGACCATATTGGGGTGAAACTAGGAACCATCCTTTTTATGTAAAAATTGTAAAAAATAATCATCTAAAAAATTGGATTGAAAAAAGACCATACGATAGATTTGAAAAGTCATTTCCATGGCCAATCAAACCGTGGAAAAAAACTGGACGAACTATTGTAGTGTGCCCACCATCGAACGCAATGAAAGAATTTTTTAATGTGCATGATTGGTTAGAAAAAACAATATCTACAATAAAACAACACACCGATAGACCAATTTTTATCAAAAACAAAGGATACAATCCAATCATAGGTCGAGACAAACACGGTGGCTTGATAGTTACAGGAAAGGACAATGTTGAACCTAGTGGCCCAATAGACTGGGATGATGCTTTTGCGATTGTAACCTATAACTCCAATATAACACTAGAAGCAACCACACGTGGGATACCTTGCTTTACGGATGAGCACAATGCCTGTGCACCGATATCGGAAACTGATTTTACAAAAATAGAATCACCTAAATACCCTGACAGAGAACCGTTGTATTACTCTATGGCGTATGGTCAATTCACAGCAGAAGAAATGCAAAACGGTTATGCTTGGAGAATATTAGATGAAAGTTGAAATATTTAGACGCACAGTGAAAGATCGTAGACGAGGAGCCAGTTGGGATCTTTTACAACACATGGCAGAAGGCATAAAGGCATGTGGAGATGAGCCAGTCATGGTCAATGAACACATGACCGGTGAATGGAGACCAAACGAGATGGAACCAACCGCTCCTATCGGTTGTATGTTTGGTTATGGCGGTGACAAGCAAAGACATCATACAAAGGGAAGACGACGTGATCTAGTAGAACGTGCTAAAAAGAAAGGCATCTACATTATTACCTTCGATGGCGGATTGATGAGCAGTTTTGGCAACGTGCATGGTCCTAATCACCATTGGCGTGTATCTTTATATTCGCCTATGAACAATGGCAATTTTCTCAGTGACAACTCGCCATCCGATCGATGGGAGATGATGAGAAACTTATGGAAAGTAAAATATGAGCCATGGAGAAAATCAAATAGTGATGACCCAATAATGTTTGTCTTACAACCTAAAGACAACTGGAGCATGAACGAACTTGATCCTATAGATTGGTTCAACGATGTCTACAATAAAATACGTCCATTAACAAAAAGGAAATTTATAGTGCGTCCACATCCTAACCATGTTGTGGCCATGGAGAATAGAATGCAAGAATTTCCAAAAGATGTAGAGGTTCACATAGGGCAAAAATATTTCCAAGGTGATGAAAAAAAATATTATAGATTTCATTTTCAAGAAGCAATAGCCAACTGTCACGCAGTGGTTACCCATAATTCAACTGCATCTACAGATTCCTGTATACGCGGTATACCAACCTTTTGCACATCTGATCTTGCCATTTGTTGGCCAGTAGCAAACAAGGACCTAACTAAAATTGAAACTCCAGATATGCCAGACAGGACTCAATGGGTCCACGACCTCGGATACAAATTGTGGAGCGAAAAAGAGATTAGAGACGGCACAGTGTTTAAAAGATTTAAAAATAAGTTAGGATTGTAATGTGCGGCATATACGGAATCACCGAACACAACCCAACGCTCATACACAATTATATTAAAACCTGTAGCCATAGAGGACCCGATGGTGAAAAAGTTTGGTGGGATCCAGCAAATAAAATTACTTTAGGACACAACTTACTGTCTATCATGAGTGATCCTAAATTATCTGTACAGCCTTGGAAGACACCAGCAGGCAATTGGCTTATCTACAACGGAGAAATTTTTAACTATTATGAATTGAAAGACAAGTACAAAGACAAAGGCTTTGCAGGTATAACAGGGTGTGATACAGAGTTACTAGCCTGGGGACTTGATACGTATGGCATTGAATTTATAAATGAGATTGATAGTATGCATTCATTTGCATATTATAAAGTGACTGACAACGAATTATGGTTGTCAAGAGATCATGCAGGAATAAAACCCCTGTACTATGCAGAAGTGAAACAAGGACTTATATTTGGAAGTGAGATAAAAGGAATGCTTGATCATGTTCCAGGATCAAGAACTATAGATAACCTTGCGTTCAGTTGTATGGCCACAGTAGGACTCAACCCAACAGCACACACTTTTTTCAATAATATTAAAAAACTTTTAAGTGGTGAGACTTTGATATATGATCTAGCAAACAAGAAAATAAAAAGTCGGAAAAGAAACTTGATAATACCAACAAACAATCATCGATTCAATGAAGAAGAATTCAGAGAAGTCACAAGTCAAAGTGTAAAAATGTGTAGCATAGGGAGACGTAAAATAGGAATATTTCTCAGTGGAGGGTTGGATAGTGGTATGATTGCATACGAACACAAAAATTTATTCGACACAACAAATACCTACACTAACAAGATGGATCCTAATGTGATCTGGAGAGAAGACGATCATAATGATGATCATTTAAAGGCACTACAACTTGCCGAACAGTTTAAATTTAATCACAAAATAGTAACAATGACCCCACAATTGCTGACACAATATTGGGATGACAGCATTTATTACATGGAGCAACCTGTGTACAATCCATCAATGGTCATGTATTATTACACTAACAAAGTGCTATCTGATGACGGAATAGTTGTTACTCTTGCTGGAGACATGGGAGATGAGGTCCTCGGTGGTTATCCAAAACACTGGAAACTAAGACAAAAAAATGTTACAAATTGGCAATCCCTGGTCGAGGCGTGGATGAACAGGATAAAGCGACCAATACAAGTTTCTAAGATTCCAATAGCCAGATCTGACTTGACAAATTATTTCATAAAAAATCTTCCAATAGAACTTTATGATCCAAAGGATCCTGTTAACTCTTACATGGCAATTGACTGTGTGACACAAGTCCCCGAAGAATTTTTTATCAGAAATGACACATACGGAATGGCTTTTAGTATGGAAGGCCGTTTCCCTCTTGCAACAAAAAAATTTATGAGATATGCTTTAAGTATAGGCTCAAACGAAAAAATTGGAAATGATAAACACAACACTAAGATGTTAAGCAAAAAAGCATATGCTAAAATTTTTCCTAACGAAATAGTCAATAAGCACAAAACAGGCTGGACCGCACCTGTGAAAGGATGGATACAAGATCAAGCAATATCCAGAGACTACTACCAAAAAAGAATGCTACAAAAAGATTGCCTAAAAGACATAGTGGTTAGGTCAAATGAATTACAGAAGTCGGCAATACCGGCATGGATAATGAGAGAATGGGCAAATAAATTCAATATGACATTTGAAATTAAATAAATTTATGAAGATAAAAGTTTTGACATCATACAAACCAGGCACTTGGGACCAATATGCCAAACGTGCTGTCCAGAGTGTACTAGATTACTGGCCCAAAGACACAATCGTTGCAGTGTATCACGAGTCACAGTCACAGGACATATTCAAACATGAGAGAGTTGAATGGTACGATGCCCACGAGGTACAACCTGAACTATTGAAGTTCAAACAAAAATACAAAGATGATCCTGTGGCAAATGGTGAAATACAAGAGATACCAAATGGAATACGTAGGCCTGTTCCTATGCCAAGCAAAGGATCATTCCAATGGAATGCAGTCAGATTTGCTAACAAAGTATTTTGCGTGACTCACGCAATAGCGAATTCTAAAGATCTTGATTATGTGATATGGCTAGATGCTGACACATATACTTTTAGACCGATGCCTAAAGAATTTCTCGAAGGCATTTTGCCTAAAGACACAATGCTGACCTACCTTGGACGAGAAAATCCTACTCTTAATGACGGTGGCAAAGACCCAGAGTGTGGCTTTGTTGGTTATAATATGAAACATCCAGAAATACAAAATTATAACACTGACTGGGAAAATATGTACATTAACGATGAGGTATTCAAATTAACTAAAGGCTGGACCGACTGTAGCACCCTATGGCACTTATCAAAAAAATATCAAAAAGAAAAAAATGTCAAAGTCAACGACATTGGTTATGCAAAGAAAGTAAAAGGACACCATGTCTTTATTAACAGCGAACTTGGTTTATATATGGATCATTTTAAAGGAAACAGGAAAGATCAGAAGAAAAGTGGCAAAAATGATTTTAGACCACAGGTACTAGAGGCAACAAAGAACCTGACAGAATTAGATTATTGGAAGAAAGTTTAATGAAGATAGAAATTTGGCCAGAGAATGGACCGTTAAATTCAAAACCAATATTTGATGCTTTCATACACAGTCTACGCACAGCAGGAGAAGACGTAATATTGAACAAAGATTCAAATGCAGATGTGGCCGTAATATGGTCTGTGCTATGGCGAGGTCGTATGGAAAGAAACCATAGGATATGGCAAAAGTACAGGAACGCAAATAAGCCTGTGATAGTTTTAGAAGTTGGTGGCCTAAAACGTAATATTACTTTCAAGATAGGAATCAATGGCATCAACAGAGAAGCAGATTTTGCCAATGATAGTGTTGACGATTCAAGATGGAAAAAATTTAACATAAAAATGAAGCCATGGAATCCAACAGGCGACATAATTGTTATATGCGGACAACACGATTCAAGTGAGCAATGGAAAGGACTGCCAAAAATAGGCACATGGATAGACCAACAAATTACTGAAGTAAGAAAATACACCACACGTCCAATACTAATCAGACCTCATCCACGACATAGTTTTCCAATAGACGAGACAAAATATAAAAATGTAAAGGTAAGGCACCCTAGGCGAGATTGGAAAACGTATGATGACACTGATTTCAAAATGACTCTTGAAAGGACTTGGGCAGTAATCAATCACAGTTCAAATCCTGCAATGGAGGCCGTGTTTAATGGCATTCCTGTGTTTGTTAGTGCTAAAAGTTTATGTTACGAAGTTGGGAATGAAAAGTTAGTTGATATCAATACTCCAGCAATGCCTAACAGACAAAAATGGGCAAACAAACTTGCATATACAGAGTGGTGGGAAGATGAAATAAGACAAGGTATTCCTTGGAAAAGAATAAAAGAAAGGCTAGAACAAAAGTACCTATGAGGATCGGCGGCAAACCTGAAATACAACCAATCGAATGGACACCCTATGAAGGTGAAACAATAATAGTAAACACTATTATTAGAAAAGGCAAACGCATACAAGAAACTGCTTTTTATGAAGATAAAGTAAAGGCAACACCAAAAGGCAACGCCTACATAATCGGCAATGGTCCATCACGGCAAGGGTTTGATCTTAATTTACTTAAAGACACAGGACAAACTTACGGATGCAACGCAATTTACAGAGACTTCATGCCAGATTTTATTTTTAGCGTTGACACTAAAATTACAATGAAAATGGTAGATGACAAAGTGGGTCTGTCTACTTTTCATTATGCTCCTGCACTTGAAGTCAATAGAAAACAATCTAAAGGCATGTTACATCTCATTCCACAAAATCCACACTGGATATCTGGCAATGCCGCTTTTTGGACAGCGGCAGTACACGGCCATAAAAATATTTTTCTAATTGGATTTGATTTCAGAGAATACGGGAAGGACCAGTTGAATAACATATACCAAGATACGGAGAACTATGGGCCGCGGCACGGGGATGACATATTTGAAGGTTGGTTGAAACAGTTCAGAGACTTTTTAAAAATGAGGCCTTACTGTAAGTTCACTGTGGTCCATGACAATCCACCGGACTATTTAAACCATTTACAAACCGGCACGGATCTCGGAAACTCTAGGATAATAAACTACAAACAATTTAACGACGAAGTGATAAACCAACAGACTTAAATTTTTCTGTAAACGAGTAAAAATTTTTGTTGTGATTTGAATAGGGATCCTTTAACACTGTCATCTGATATAGATGCACCATTTCGTGTGCCAGTGTTTCAATGAAAGTTTTCCAATTTGGAAATTTGCTATGTAATTCTAAATAGTAATAACAAGGTACGTGGTATGGAATAATTCTTTGATTGAATTTTCCTTTTGGTGTTTTTCTGTTATCCCAATCAACCACACATCTTCCCCAATCATGATGTAATTTTTTCACACGTATGTATACTTTACCAAGTCTATTACCAAATAACAGAGTGTTTAGTTTACCAAACCAATATGCGGCCATTCTTGGAGTTGGATAAAATGCTCCAACATTGGCGGTCTCTGACAACTTAGTCTTAAGTTGTCTTTTAAAAGACTTCCTTTGGTTATGTATTTTACGTTCCATAGGTTGACAGTTTTACCAATAATGTTATAATATAATAATAATTATCAAAAAACAGTGAGGTATTATGCAGGTAGATTTACCAAAAACAATTAACGAAGCGGTTAAAATACTAGCATATAATGACTATTTTTGGGCGGATCGTCCAAAAACACCAAATACAAAGGTTAATCCTCACCCCAAAGATCTAGACACTGTGCAATCACTTGCTGAGGCTCAATATGCGTGGACAGAAAAACAGGCCAAACTTGCAGTTGTGATCTTAAAAAGATACTTGACTAAATTTCAAAAACATGGTATGGACATCAAGAAACTTTTGGATAGTCCTGAATACGAACAGCCATTTAGAGTTATTGATTTTGAAAAAAGTATTGAAAAATTTATAGACACGGACGAGGTCAGTAAAATTGAAATTAAATTTCCATACAATAAAAAATTGGTGCAGTTGATTAGATGTCTCAACAATAAAGGATTGCCAACTGGTTACAGTAGATATGACGGCGAGAGAAAAAAATGGACGTTCAGACAAACTGATGTGACAACATATTATCTTACACTAATTGCAATAAGGTATGATTTTAAATTTATAGATAAATCTCTTTTAGACGATTACTATACTGTAAAAAGTGAAATACAAGGCTTTAAACAGACTTCGGTTACAGTGATCAATGACAGTCTGGTACTAAAAAATCCTGCGGAGTCACTGAGTGAATATTGGGATAGCCATATCAAAAAATTGCCATTATTACAACAGATTGATAGATTAAAAGAATTTGGCATATCTACAAAAAATATAAAAATAAAAAGTTGGTCCGAGTTGGCAAAAAAAATTGCTTTATGTGCCAAAACAAAAGCGTGGATTAATAAAAACGATTACAGCATGGATCAGGTTTTATCAAGTTTAACTGCACTAGATTCTTTTCCTATAGTAATTCCTGTAAGTGGTGATCCTCACTCGGATGAAGATGCTGTGGAGTGGGACCGGTGGCTATCTACTTTTGAAAGACACGGAATAACGGCTAAAAATCTTTCCTTTGGTTTTGAAATAAAACAACCTAAAAGAAGAGATGAAGATTTTGAATACAATGACAACGTTGTTGGAAAAATGAGTGATACAAGATTCCAAACCTTATTCGAAGTGTATCAATTAAGCAAACAATTCAAATACATAGATAAAGAAACTAAAATTATTTTTGTTAGAAATAGAATACCAAGAACATTGATAAGATCAAGAATAAAACCAAAGTGCGTATTGGTAACCATGGGAGGTGGATATTACACATCTGGGACAGATAATCTAAAAAGATATCTTGATTCTTTACCTAAAACGTTGTATTATAATGATCATCAACCATCAAATTGGGATTGGGGTGAAAACATTATAATAAAACTATGAGCAGTTGCAAACTTGTAATTAAAGATCAGGTAAACGTAAAATTTGAAAATCTAGATCTTAAATGGCGACAACGCCTACATCAAAAATTCAAATATCAAGTTCCTTATGCATATCATTTACCAGCAGTCAAACTGGGCAGGTGGGATGGAAAGATTGCCTTTTTTGGTTTAGGTGGCACTACATATCTTTATCTAGTAGATCAAATTCTACCCATACTCGAAGACGGTGGTGTTTATGTTGAACTAGATGATCAGAGACCTAAGCAGGATCTTGAATTCAACGCCGTAGATAAAAATTATTTGAGCCATATCAAGTGGCCCGACAATCACCCGAGTGCAGGGCAACCTATAGAATTACGAGACTATCAAGTGGAGACAATCAATAAATTTATTGAAAATCCGCAGAGCATACAAGAGATCGCCACTGGCGCAGGTAAGACCATTATAACTGCGGCACTGTGCCAATTGGTCGAGCCATATGGCCGAACTATCACGATTGTTCCAAACAAAAGTCTTGTAACACAAACCGAAGAAGACTTTGTTGCCTGTAACCTTGACACAGGAGTTTATTACGGTGACCGTAAGGAAGTTGGCAGATACAACACTATCGCTACATGGCAAAGTTTAAATGTTCTTGAAAAGAAAAGTAAAGATGAACATTCGACCGAGTTCAAAGAATTTATACAAGGCATCAATACAGTCATTGTGGACGAGGTCCACATGGCAAAAGCAGATGTTCTCAAAAGAATGTTGACTGGCCCATTCGCACACTGCCAGATACGTTGGGGCCTCACAGGCACAGTTCCAAAACAAGAATATGAATACATGGGAATCAAGGTAGGACTAGGAGAAATTACAAATAAAATACCTGCTAAAGAGTTACAAGACAAAGGTGTGCTGGCAAATTGCAACGTGAATGTTTTACAAACCAACGATATACTAGAATTTAGAAGTTATGCAGAAGAACTTAAATGGCTTACAACTGATCCAAAACGAATGAGTTGGGTGGCACAAACTATAAAAGACATAGCAACATCGGGAAATACACTTATACTTGTAGATAGAATCAGTGCAGGAGAAATACTTGAAAAGAAAATAAAGGACAGTGTGTTTATCAGAGGCGCAACAAAAAATACAGAAAGGAAAGAACATTATGATGAAGTATCTACTGCTCAGACTAAAGTTATTATCGCCACATATGGAGTGGCCGCTGTTGGTATTAATATTCCTCGTATTTTCAATCTGGTTCTTATAGAGCCGGGAAAAAGTTTTGTACGAGTGATTCAGTCCATAGGACGTGGCATACGTAAAGCGGAGGACAAGGAATCCGTTGCCATATGGGATATTACCAGTGCCTGTAAATTTGCAAGGCGACATCTCACGCAAAGAAAAAAGTTTTACAAAGAGGCCAATTATCCGTATAATATAGAAAAGATAGACACAGATTTATATGAAAATACTAACACTTGACGATAGAACCTACACGCTTGAAAAAGTGCCCGAATGGGTTGATGAAAAGTTAAGATTCGCAGTTCTTGACAACTCTGATCCGACCAATCCAGATTTCTTTTACATACCGCTGATATTTTTAGAAAGTTTCAATGCCCCTGCGGCAGTGTTACAAATTGGAGAGTATAAAATGAAAATGCCATTGGATTGGAAGATGCTGATTGGTGAACAAGGACAACCAGAAATGCACGTGTTACCGATTACAAGTCTAAATGATAGAGGGTTCGATGCATTTACTTTCAACCCCTTGTCAAGTTCGAAGCCGGACTTCTTACCTATCGATGTCGTCGACATATACACAGAAGTCAAATGGTACTTTCCAAAAATAAAAACTGGACAACTTCTCGCAGTGCCTTTGTCAAAAGGTCCAAAACCAGTTTGTGCGTACTTCGTCAAAGATATATCTCGTCAATGTGAGCAGGTTGATTATGGCTCGGTCTGGTAGGAAATCAATAAAAATAGATGCGCCTGTAATGATAACAAGCGACAAGATTGCCGTTTGGATGGATCAGGGAGAATGGGCAATGGATTTTTTTGATTGGCTTAATGAAACCAAGTTAAACAAAAAACTTTTAGGTTTACAACATATGCAAAATAAATTAAAATTAACTTTTGTGACAGCAAAGGACTGCACAATGTTTGGATTGAAATATGCCAGCAGAAAAAAATAGAAAATTTTTTGAACTAAGGAATGGACTCAAAGCAGTTGACTTTCGGAACAAAGATTATTTTGATAGAATCGACGATCACGAAAAAAGTTTATACTCGCCATACATGCTGATGAGGTACGTGTCCAGTATTTCCAGCAAAGACCAATTTTATGTAGAACATTACGTCGAAATGGTCAACGAATGTGTAAACAAACATTTGTTTACGTTATCAAGCAAACACAAAAAATTATGTTGGATACTGACATCAATGTGTGGTGCACTTAAACAACAATTTCATCCATGGATAAAGCCTATGAAAAGGGTGCCTAACAAAAGTTTGAAACAATTACAAAAACTATATCCAAACATGAAAGAATCGGACCTCGAAACATTGGATTCAATAATTACAGATAAGGAACTTGAAGATCTGCTTGAATCACATGGACAATAATTTAAACATAATTTTTGACAAAAATCTCCAAAAACAACTAACGCCAACACAGCCTACCGACTTCTATCCAGCAAGTAATTGGTTTAATAAAATTAACATTTCAGATACCTACACAAATTTTAACTCATATAAAAAAAATTATTATTACCTGTATGCTCAGGATTGGCATGCTCTAGTGAACCAGCAAACAAATTTCCTATCCAATATAGATCCGGACATTATACGTTTAATGCAATACAATAAAATTCAGCCAATGTTAATTTTCATGGAGCCTGTAGAACTTTTTGACTTCAATAAATTAATGTCAAAAAATTTCACCTATGATAACAATGACACCTTATATTCAAAGATAATCACTAAGTTTGACGAGTTTGATATTTTAGAAGATGATATTGTGTTTTTGCATAGTAGTCCAAAAGTGGTGAGTGACTACGAACAACTAACAACACGAAGCATTCCTTTTCTACAACGTCCATGGAACATAAGGGCAAAAATCATACATCACCCAATGTTTTTGCATTGGTACAAATATAGAATTGGCAAAGATTATGATCCCAATATTCAAAGCAAATTTAGAATGCTCAGTCCGGGTAAGACGTATAGAAGGCATAGATATCTACTACAATATGCTTTGTCTGAAATTAAAAATAATGAGTTAAAAATTACTTGTAATCCTTACACCGATACAGCAGACAAAAATGAAATAGCAATTTTAAAAAATGAATCATTGTCATTAGATATGGCAGATACAATAGAAAACTTTGAAAAGCGTTGTCCTATAAGTTTGGACAAAGATATTGCATTGGTATTGACCGACAGAAATAAAGACTCCAGTTTTTTTTCACAGGCAGATCTAATAATACCCAGCGAAACATTAATGGAAAATAACACATGTATTTGTATGAGTGAAAAGACATTGACTCCGATATTTCTACAAAGGCCATTCATTATGAATGCCCATAAAAACTTTTTAGCAATGTTACGTGGATACAATCTTCAAACATTTGATGGCATTATAGATGAAACATATGATAAATTTGAAGGCGTTGAAAGGATCAAATTAATCAAACAAGAAGTCCTAAGACTTTTGGAATATGATAATAATAAATGGAATAAATTTATACTTGATTGTAAGGACATTTCAAGTTACAATTACAAAACTATTCAAAATACAGATTACGAACAAAAAACGATTGAACAACTATGCTAAACAAATGCCCATTTTGTGGTAAAGAATTCACGAGAGAAAGAACACTACAAGTTCATATGTGTGAACCAAAAAGACGACACCTACAAAAAAATGAAAAGTGGGTGCAAAATGCGTTCATTGTTTTTCAAAGATTTTACGAGATACACCAAAACGGAGCAAAAAAAACTTACGAAGATTTTTGTAAAAGTGCATACTACAATGCTTTTGTGAAATTTGGAAGATTCATGATGCATATAAATCCTTTGTATCCAGAAAAATATATAGACTACATAATACTTTCTAAGATAAAGTTGGATCATTGGGCACGTGATGACTTCTATGAAACATATCTGATCGACACACTCAAGGCAGAACCAGTTGAATCAGCACTACAAAGGTCAATTACAACCATGATGGATTGGGCCACAGAACAACATGCTCAATGGGCCGACTATTTCAGGCTCGTCAACACCAACAGAGCAGTGCAACACATACAGCAAGGAAAGATATCACCTTGGTTATTGCTAGGTTGTAAAGCAGGAAAAAATTTGTTACAATCATTTAACGACGAACAATTACAAATGGTAGCAAGATTTATTGCTCCAGAATTTTGGAATCAAAGAATAAAAAGTTCACCAGCAGATCAATTGTTTGTGCAGGAAACTGTGAAGGAGGCAAAAATTGAGTAGGATCAAAGTTGAGAACGGCGAAGAATTTGATATTGAATTTGAGCAAGGAGATGCCATTGTAGTGATACAAGAGGACGGAGGTATAAGAAAAATTTATATGCCTGATATGGATACAAAATATTTTAACAGTGAAGGATACGCAAAACTTTTGGAGTGTATTGACATTATCAAACCAGGAACAAAAGAAGAATTTGTAAAGTATCATGAGAAAGAACGTAAAGGAAGAATACACTAATGCCTGATGTAGACATAGACTTTTTTGACCGAGACGGTGTTCTTAAATTATTCAAACACACACCTGCCACGATCATAAAAGATGATAAGATAGAAAAACACAAAACTGGTGTCTACTTCCATGCTGTTCCTGAGCATCCTGTGACAGGCAATTCGACTCTTGACTATAAGGTTGCAGAAGACAGAGGCTATTTCAAAATTGATATGCTTAATGTAAATTTGTACAAGCACGTGAAATCCGAGCAAGAACTAGTCGAACTAATGATACAAGAACCGGACTGGGATATGCTTAAGGACATAAAAATTGTAAATGAATTGTTTCATTTAAATGGACATTTTCAAATTGTTTCAAAACTCGAACCTAGAACTATAGAACAACTTGCGGCAGTATTAGCAATTATCCGGCCGGCTAAAAGAAATCTATTGTACAAAGATTGGCAAGAAATAATGCAAGAAGTATGGATGCGTCCAAGTGATGGGAGTTACTTTTTCAAAAAGTCACACGCAATCGCATATGCCCAGGCAATAGTTGTGCAGATGAATTTGATATCAAGTGGTAAATATAGTTTTGATGCAACGTCAAAAAACTAAAAGAAGAAAATCCAAAAAGAACAAAAACAAACTTACCGATCTACCAATAGAGTATCAGCATTATCAACCCAATAATCCGCTGACGAAATACTTTGCAAAGTTGATCGAAAAGCAACCTAAAATTAAATAGGTTTTCTGACAAGTTGAATAGTTCTACGCTTCACCCGTTTCTTCGAAATATCTGAAAGCCTTACAGTTGGACCAGCAACAATTTCAATATCTTTTGAATTCAATGTTACTAAAGTAGATCTAAAATACCTAAAGTCGCCTTTTAAAAATATATTAATTGGTAATTTACGATTTGACTCATACCACCAAATTTCGCCACATTTCAAAAATTTTATTTTGTCTTGGGGCATCATTAACCGTCCGTAATCATAAAAACTTATTACATTGATATCTTGATTTTGAACAATCCCTACATACTCAAGATCGCCCTTCCTTATGAGGCTTAGAAATGGGAATTTGTCCCTTAAGGTATTAAAAATTTCACTCATGCTCTATCTATAAATACTGTTAAATATGTACTATGCAAACAGTATCAAGGTATTTAATAGATCAATTGGTAATTGCCTACGTAAGTGGTTACCACGGGAGGAACTCAAAAGTGTACGATAGACGCATAACGCTTCATAGAGGGGTATCTAATCCTATTACATTTACGTTCAAGAACGAGGATCAAAAGGCACAGGACATTACGTCTAAGACATATGAGTTGAATGTTATTGATACGGAGTCCAAAAAGTCCGTAATCACCAAGACTCTTACCATACTAGACGATGGTTCAACAGTAAGCACCAAAGGAGATGCTAGTTGCACTATCACAGAGGGCGACTTATTACCATTAGACGCCAAGTTCTATAATTTTGCAGTTCGTGAAGT